>Ga0247841_10000857_pt1 | contig 74790 bp, 81 predicted proteins | sample LaCruzMarch2015__2_FD_192410 | JGI IMG/M metagenome (GOLD analysis project Ga0247841, IMG submission 192410) | Freshwater microbial communities from meromictic Lake La Cruz, Castile-La Mancha, Spain - LaCruzMarch2015_18m | ecosystem: Environmental > Aquatic > Freshwater > Lake | place: Spain... | reverse complement strand
TGTTCCCAAAAAAAAACAACCTGTACAAAATATGATGAAAAAGAAATGTGCACCGAAAGAACCCCCCAATCTCTTGGTGGAGAGAATATTTCGTCTATGGTGATCAACGGCAACTATATTGTAATGCTTGTTTACCTAAAAAATAGCGATGACCGCCAAGGTATTTGGACTTCCTGCCAAGAATTTCCCGTCCCGAGTGATATTAATAGAATAGGCCCTCAACAAATAAAATGGCAAAACATAAGGAATAACGGTACTGGGGCCATACCTAATTATGTTATTGTTATTCCTGTAAAACAAAAATAAATAAAAACTCCCTTCACTGGGAGTTTTTTAGTTATAAATTATTTTGGTTTTATTACAATATGTCGATCGGGCCTGTCTCCTTGGCTTTCGGTGACAACGTCTGACCTCTGAGATAATTCAGCGTGGACAACCCTTCTTTCGTAAGCTGACATAGGGGAGAGGGCTTTTTCTTTTTTAGTTAGTGCAACTTGGTTGGCTATATCTTTAACAATGTCTTTTAAATAGTCCACCTTCTGCTCCTTATAATTATTAATGTCTAAATTAAGATAAAAAACGTCTTGTAGTTTTTTATTTAATACCATCCGCAAAAGGCGCTGAATTTCAAAAAGCGTTTGTCCGCCTTGTCCTATTAAAATTTGTGGCTCTTCCATTTTTATGTCCAACTTAACAACTGGCTTTTCACTGTTGTCTGCTTCTTTTATAGAAGAAATTTCCACTTCTATACTTGAAGTGGGGGTTGTCATTTTTTCAAAAAATTCCTCAACCAATTCTTTAATTTTTTTTGTCTCTTTTTGGTCTATCATGTTTTTATTGTTTCTGGTTCACTGTGCTTTTTTAAAATTATATACTGTTGAATTATAGAAAATAATCCACTTATTGTCCAATATAAACCCAAAGCAGATGGCAAATTAAAAAGGATTATAACCGTAAACACCGGCAAAAAATAAAGCATCTGCTTTTGCATAACTTGAGAGAAATCAGCCTCTTTTTTTTGTTCACCAGTTTTATGCACCATTTTTGGGATTAGCATTTTTGTCTGGAAATACTGTGTCAGCCCAGCCAAAATTGCAAGGATCATATTTGGCTTTGATAAATCTATTAAGTGTAAAAATAATGGATTTATTTGCCCCGGGCTCGCAACAAAACTATATAACGTAGAAAGTTCTTTCGGGTTTAACCCACTCCAAAATACTTGATATAGCGCGATTAATATTGGCAGTTGTATTAACGCCAAAAATAAACCAGAAAATGGATTAATTTTTTCTTTTTTGTACAACCCTAAGGTTTCTTTAGCCAACTTTTCTTTGTCGTTTTTATATTTTTTCTGCAGTTCCTGCATTTGTGGCTGTAATTTTTGAAGAGCTCTTTGAGATCTTACAGCCTTTACCGATAGGGGATAAAGTATAAACCTTATAATTATAGTCAAAACTATTATAGCTACTCCAAAGTCGTGCCCCGGTATGTAGTTATAAAGCGCCACCAGTGAGTTAAATAGTGGTTGATACAACGTAACGTGAAAAAAACTTGTTAGAGATGCAAACATATATTATGTATTGATTCTTTTATTTCAGCAAATCCCTTTTTTTCTATGCCTGGTAGGGCTATCAAAACCAAGTCTGTCCCAGCTTTTATATTTTTAATCTCGTCTTTTATTGCGTTGATGGCTCTTCTTCTGACTTTATTCCTTTCTACGGCCTTCTTAGAAACTTTTTGACTGACCATTATGCCAAGCCTATTAAGTCCCAGGTTGTTTTTTGCAACTTTTAAAATAAAAAGATTGCTTTTAAGACTTTGAGGCGCTTTTCGGGCCTCTTTAAAAACTGCCTCAAAGTCTTTTTTCTTTTTTATCCTGTTAACTCTTGGCAACATAGCTTTTTATATAGCTATTTTTGCTCTGCCTTTTTGTCTTCTCTTTTGTAAAACCTGCCTACCGGTTTTTGTTTTTTTTCTGCGCAAAAAGCCGTGAGTTCTTGCTCTTTTTTTCTTTTTTGGGTTATATGTGAAGCTCATGTTGTATATATTTTTTAATTAAGTATAATGTAATCAGTATATCCCAAAAAATTAAATTTTACAAGACGATATTATTCTATTGTGCGTCTCTCTTCAAACACACTACACAAGTTATACACAGTTTAGTAACACATCCTTTGGTTTCCCCTGTAGTTGACAAAGGTCTTATAAAAAGGAAAAATATAATATTACTTCAGTTAATATAAATAAATTCCAATATGAACAATTTAGAGCTCTGGCAATCTGTCTTAGCGCAGATGCAGTTTCATATTTCTAAAGCCAACTTCGCTACTTGGTTCCAAAACACCGAAATTATCTCAAAAGACAACGAAAAAGTGATAATTTCTGTGCCCAACGCTTTTTCTAAAGAGTGGTTAAGCAACAAGTACAACAAATTAATTTTAAAGACGCTTCACGATATAGACGACTCCATTAAGGATTTGGAATTTGTTATACAACCTCAATCTTCAAAAAATAACGTTCCAAAGCCCTCTACCGAAGCAGAAAAACAAGAAGATGCCCAATTAAAATTTGAAGAATTTAAAGTAAATAAAGAAACTAACCTCAACCCAAGATATACTTTTAATAATTTTGTAGTTGGGTCCTTTAATGAATTGGCCCACGCAGCTGCTCTAGCTGTTGCAGAAAATCCGGGGCTTACTTATAACCCCTTATTTGTATATGGAGGCACAGGATTAGGCAAAACCCACTTAATACAGGCTATTGGCAACAAAATTGGCGACGACCAGAAAAAAAGAAAAGTAAAATATATTTCTTCAGAGAAGTTTGTATCCAGTATTGTCACAGCCATCAGAACAAATACTATGGAGGTTTTTAAAGCAAGCTTAGCCCCCATTGATGTTTTAATTTTAGACGATATACAGTTTATTGCTGGAAAGAACAAAAGCCAAGAAGAGTTTTTCCATGTTTTTAATTCTTTATATGAAAAAAATAAACAAATAGTCCTTTCTTCAGATAGACCACCCAACGCCATAGCAGAGCTAGAAGATCGCCTAAGATCAAGGTTTGAAGGGGGAATGATTGCTGACGTAAGCTTACCAGACTATGAAACCAGACTTGTTATTCTAAAAACCAAACTACAAGAAAGAAATGCTGATTTACCAGAAGATGTTTTAGATTATATAGCCACAAATGTTAAAAAAAATATAAGAGAGCTTGAGGGAGCTTTAAATAAAATATTGATTTACAACAAGATAAACTCTGAATTAAATTTAGAAATAGTCAAAAAACTCCTAAAAGGTTTTATCTTCTCTCCTTTTGACGTTGCAAACTATAAAAAAATAATAGAGACTGTTTCCAAGTTCTACAACTTAGAAGAAAAAAACTTATTTGATCCCACAAGACGTAAAGAAATTGTAAGACCAAGACAGGTCGCCATGTTTTTGTTAAGAAAAGAATTAAAATATTCATTCCCAGCAATAGCCAGAAAGTTTGGCGGCAAAGATCATACAACCGCTATCTACGCCTTTAAAAAAATCCAGGCAGAAAACGAACAAAATAATAAATTGACCGAAGAATTAAACCTAATAAAACAGAGGATATATGGTGGATAAGTGGTGTTAAAAAGTAGAATAGTTTCAATCAAGAAAAAAGTACACAAAATTATTCTTTTCATTTCAATAATTTATTAACAGTCTTTCCACAAAAAAAACTAAGACTAAATTAAAATATATAAGAGTAGAATTAATTATTAAAAAGAACAAAACACGAAACACTAATAACAATAATTTAAATATTTTAATAAATTAAATTAATATAATTATATGAAAGTAGAAATTTTAAAAGAAAACCTTAAAAACGGATTAAACATTGTTGAAAAAATTGTTGGTAAAAATTTATCCTTACCAATTTTAGACAACGTTTTAATAAACACCGAAGATAATTTTTTAAGTTTAAGCTCCACAGACCTTGAAACTGCAATAAAAATATGGATACTAACCAAAATAGTAAAGAAGGGGACAGTCGTTGTCCCGGCTAAATTCGTTTCTAGTTTTGTTTCTTTGTTGCCAAACGAAAAAATAACGCTTGAAGAAAAAAAACAAGGATTGTACATCGAATGTCAAAGTTTTAAAAATCAAATTCAAGGATTTAATCCAGAAGATTTCCCATTAATTCCAGAGTTTAAAAATTTAGAATACATAGAGGTTGATAATAGGAAGTTTTGCCAAGGATTGGCCCAAATAGTAGACGTCGCTACTACTTCTCAATCAAGACCAGAAATTTCTGGAATTTATTTTGTTTTTTCGAAAAATTCTATAAAAATAGTTGCTACTGATAGTTTTAGGTTGGCAGAAAAGAACGTTGTTCTAGAAGAAGGACCAAAAGGAGAACAGAATAAAGATATTTCTTTTATTTTGCCACAAAAACCCGCCAGAGAAATAATTAACACTCTAGGAGAAAAAGAAGGGAAATTAAAAATATATTTTTCTTCAAATCAGGTTATGTTTGAGTTTCCAATGAAGGAAGCGTCTGGAGGACAACCACATCCACAAGTCCAAATTATTTCTAGGCTTATAGATGGAGAATACCCAAATTATGAAGAAATTATTCCTAAAAAATTCAAGACGCAGGTAGTTGTGAAAAGAGATGAATTTCTAAATCAGGTTAAAACAGCGTCTTTATTTTCTGGTAAGATCAATGAGGTAAAAATAAAGATAAATACACAAAGTAAAGAAATACAAATATCCGCACAAGACCCAGACATTGGAGAAAGCCAATCTAGTATTTCTGCTAAAATTAATGGCGAAGAAATGGAAGCATCTTTTAACCACAAATTTTTAATCGACGGATTGTTGAATATTAAAAGCTCAGAGGTTATGTTTGATTTAAGTAAAGAAGACGGGCCTTGTATATTAAAACCAGTTGGAGACGCAAGTTATATTTATGTAGTAATGCCGATAAAAGCCACATAAAAAAATAATGAAAAAAACTAATTTAATAATATTTGTAATTATTTTAATCGTAGTGGTTATTATTGGTATATTTGTTTTTAAAAATTATGAAGGGAAGGTTCCAGTAGGGGAGAACAACGTAGTAAATACAGATCAACCAACTGAGACCTTTAATCCAGAGTCTTTAAGTTGGGAGGAAGCAGTGGTCTCGGCTCCATGGGAGGGCAGAGACTCTCATGCAGTGGTGGTCTATAAAGGCAAAATATGGCTCATGGGAGGCTTAGATGGAACAACACGGCTTATTTCACCAGGAAATATTGATTATGGGAATGCACCGCATTTTAGCGACGTCTGGTCGTCTGAAGATGGGAAAAACTGGCAACTTATTTTAAGCAACGCTCCGTGGGGAGAAAGAAGGTCAATTCAGGTTGTAGATTTCAAAGGGAAAATGTGGTTGATGGGTGGTTGGGGGCCTGAAGTTGGCTATAAAAATAATATTTGGTCTTCGGAAGATGGCGTTAAATGGAAAATTGAATCTTCGTCTCCTTCTTGGTCGGCAAGAGAAGGACACCAGCTTGTCGTCTTTAAGGATAAAATATGGCTTATTGGAGGCGTAAAATATACTGGGCAAAAACTTTTTAACGATGTTTGGTATTCAAGTGACGGGAAAAATTGGGAGATAGCAACAAAAAGTGCTGAGTGGTCGCCAAGGTGGGACTTTTCAGCAACTGCTTTTGACAACAAATTGTGGATAGCCGGAGGAATGGCATTTGGGGATGAAATATTTAAAGATGTATGGTCTTCAGAGGATGGGGTGACGTGGAGGCTGGTAAACGAAAAACCAGAATTTGGTTTAAGACAGGGTCTTTCCCTAGTTGGTTATAAAGAGAAGCTTTGGGTTTTAAGTAGACTAAACATACCATTGTACGGAAATGGAGTTAACGATGTCTGGTATTCAAGCGACGGGAAAAATTGGGAGAAGACAAAAGAAGACCCTCTTTGGACGGGGCGAGAAGATGGTGGAGTTGTTGTTTTCAAAGATAAAATTTGGATTATAGGGGGAATGGATAAAAACTGGAAATGGATGAATGACGTTTGGTATTCTACCTCCAACTTGGACGAAAAGAAATAGTTACAAAAAACTACCCACAGAAAGTGGGCGGTTTTTTTGTAGATTATTATTGTATCTTCCCACTCCGTATTAACCAGTTGTTTATTCCAGTTTGCCAATTAAAATATTGGGGGTCAGCTCCTGGGTTTTGAGGCTGTGGGCCTAGAGGATTGTTTTTATTAATATAATACAAAATGGTGTTAGTGTCTCCTTGTGGTAGTTGTCCAAGCAAGGCGGGGTTTCTGTTTGTTATAGGGTTAGGAGGAGTAAAATTTTCTACTGGGTTTGATGACACTATTTTTTGCATAATTTTGTTCCACATAGGAGCAGTTATACCAACTCCAATATCTTTTGTTGGGGAGTTGTCATTATTCCCGGTCCACATACCCACAACTGCAAATGGGGTGTAACCCATTGTCCAACCATCTTTCAAACTGGTTGTGGTACCAGTTTTAGCAGCTACCTGATAACCTGGTACGTATAGAGGAGAGTTCGCCCCAAAAACTGGTGTTCTAGCGCCATTATCAGACAAGATACCATTTATTTGTCTTGCAATTTGCGTGTCTAAAATCTTTGTCGGTTGTTTTTGATTTTCTTCAATTATATTACCGTTTATGTCTGTTATTTTTAAAATACTTACAGGATGCACATAACTTCCTTCTGTCGCAAAAACACCATAAGCAGCGGTTAGCTCTAATAAGTTTATGTCTCCACCGCCCAAAACCAAGGATAGCCCATAATTACTGGTGTCGGTTAGGGTTGATATGCCAAAGTCTCGGGCAGTTTCGAGGGTGTCTTTAATTCCAGCCAAATAAAGAACTTTTACCGAAGGTATGTTCAACGAACAAGCTAACGCTGACTTTAATGTTACGGGGCCTCTGTCCCTGCCATCATAGTTTTGTGGGTTGTAGCAAGCGCTTCCGTCTGCGCCAACTATTGCGTCTCCGCTTGGCTCACAAGTAGGATTAAACTCTGTTTTTGCGTCCCATAGCACAGTACTCGGAGTGAGCCCTTTTTTAAAAGCTGCGGCGTACGCGATTGGCTTGAATGCCGAACCTGGTTGTCTTTGCCCCATTGTTGCTACGTCATATTTTGGATCAAACAAAACACTTCCTGTGTCAGGGTATGATTCTGCAAAGTAGTCTTTAGACCCCAGCAACGCTGTAATTTCGCCATTTCTGGGGTTTAAAACTACAGCAGCAGTATTGTTTGCCCCTTTGCTTATGTTTGTTTTATCGGCATCTTTTACAACTTTTTCTACATATTGTTGTAAATCCCAATCTAGGGTGGTATAAACTCTCAATCCATTTTCTTTTAGATAGTCTTCCCCATATTTGTTGTCTAAATACTTTTTAACGTACATGACAAGATCCGGCGCCTTTATGTGCTCTGTATTTTTTGTAAAGACTATTTTTTCAGCTAAGGCTTCTTTTAACTGGTTATCGGTTATATAGCCAAAATTTTTCATTTTTTCTAATATACCATCTTTCCTTTTTAGTAGCTCAGCCTTATGTAGACCATAGGGAGAATAATAACTTGGAGCTGGGATCATGGCAGTTAAAAGTGCAGACTCTGCAATAGATAAATCAGATGCTGGCTTGCTAAAATATGTTTGGCTAGCTGCTTCTGCCCCGTAGGTGTTACTTCCAAAAGGAATTTTATTTAAGTACCAATCAAAAATTTGATCTTTAGAATATCTTGTTTCTAATTCTACGCTTAAAACAATCTCTCTTATTTTTCTGGTAACACTTTTTTGGTTGGTCAAATAAACAGAACGGATAAGTTGTTGTGTTATTGTAGATCCTCCTTGGCTTTTTGATTGAGATGTTATATCAACCCAGATTGCCCTCATTATACCCTCAAAGTCTATCCCACCGTGTTGGTAGAACCTAGAATCTTCAGAAGACAAAACGGCATTTTTTAAATTAGTTGAAATTTTGTCAAAGGAAACAATTTCTCTTTTTTCTTCTCCATAAATATCATACAAAAGAACTTTGCCGGTTCTGTCATAAATTTTGGTTGATTGGAAAAACGGTGTTTCTGCAAATTTTTCGGGGCGGGGGAGATTCCACGTGAAATAAACAAATAAAGCCAAAACCGCCAAACACCCTGCTAAAAATAAAAAGGCGACGTATTTTAACGTGGTTAATAGAATTTTTATATTTTTGTTACCCTTAAACTTTTTAAAGATATTGATTTTCATTTCTCAATTATATCCCTAAAAAACACCGCCTACAAGCGGTGTTTTGTTTTTAAAAATTATTCTTCCTCTTCTTCAACGCCCGGCTCGGCTTCGTCGGCATCGTCGTCATCTGTCGTATCGTCGTCGGTATCTGGATCTGCGTCATCATCAGTATCGGCGTCTGTGTCGTCATCCCAATTAGTGTCCTCAAAGTCATCGTCTTCGTTTATAAGTCTTGTTAAAAATTCCTCTTCCATTTTTTTATTTTTTTTAATTTTATTACTGTATATTTATACTATTATATTTTTTAATGGGTTATTGTCAATAGGGTATTGTCCACAAGGGGAAAAACTGTGTTAGTAGGTTTTGAGAGAAGCACAGATTGCTACGCCCAAAGCGTCAAAAGCGTCGTCTTTTTTTCTATTATTTTTTGACATGTCAAACCCCTCAATGTCTACGGTTTTTTTTATCATTTCTTTAATTTGCTTTTTTTCTGCTCGGCCATAGCCCGTTATTGCCATTTTCATTTGTAATGGGGTAAATTCATAGGTTAGTAAGTTTTTTTCTGCTCCCGCCAGTAAAATAACCCCTCTGGTTTGGCTAACAGGCATTACGGTTTTTAAATTTTTAAAAAAGAACAAGGTTTCAACAGACATAACGTCGGGTTTGTGTTTTTCTATTAGTTTTGTTATTTCCTTGTATATTTTTTTTAATCTCTCTCCAGTTGTTGCAAATTTATCGGTTATTATACATCCGAAATCAACAACCTTCAGGCACGGTTCTTGCCCTGGTCTTTTTATGATAATAGAGTATCCAACAATTACCGACCCAGGATCAATTCCTAAAATAATCATACTTTTTTGTCGTCGGTCAATTTTTTTGTCTCTTTCAGCAATTTTTTATCTTCTGTTTTTAATTTTCTTTCCAACTTTTTAATATCTTCTTCCGCCGGTAGGGCTTCTGGCACAATACCACCCTTTACAAGCGCTTGGCGTACATTTTGGTTATTCTTTATGTGTTCTCCTGTTATCAAGTTTTCTCCGGCTAATTTTAAATCTTTTTTAACATTAAAGCTCGTTATTTCATTTGCCAAATCTTTTGCCTTTATTGTAACACTAGGCAAAAAATCAGCCAGTGTCCGCTTATCTGGAATACCAAGTTTATTTTTCATTCCTTGGGTTGTGTGCCCGCCAAATAATGCTTGGTCTCCTTTACTTTTGACTCTTGCAAAACCCTGCCTGTCTATGCCTCGCTCAAACAAAACACCAGAAAGTATCCTTTCTGAAAAAGATAATTTTTCTCTTGCTCTTATGCGTTCAATTTCGGACAATCTTTTTTCAATAATTTCTTGTTTCCTTGTTTGGACTGCAAAATAAGTCATTGCAAAAGCAATTTCGTCTTTTTTGTAGTCACCATTTTGAGCTACAAGATAGCAGGCATAACGGGTGAGCATGATGTCGGACACTTCTCTGTTGGCTCCAGACCCTATTTGGACCATTTTGTTGACCTCAACAAAATGGTGGCTAATATTTTGTCCCGAACTTTCGCAAACCGACTTTGCTTTGCTAATTACATTTTCAAAATTTCGCCACTCATCATAGGACAATAAAATTTGTAGATCTCTGGCATACCAAAACTCTACGTCGTCTTTGTTATGCGTGCAGTTTTCAAAATTTTTATGTAGTTTAGCTATTATTTGTTTTTCCATGCTATTTTCAGTTTATCTATATTCTACCATAAAGGTTTATATTTTTCAGGTTAACATCATGTTAACCTGGTTGGAACTTAAACGGCTCACACGGGCGATTGAGCCGTTTGGCGCTTGACTAGAAAGGGCTGGGGAGCTAAACTAAAAGAAAACTAAATATTATTAAGTAAAATAAAAATATGAAAAATCCAGATGCTTTAAACGAGCAACCAGAAGAAGTCGTTGAAGAAGCTCCTGCTAGAGAGCAATCTGAAGCAAGAGTTGTGCAACCCGCCACGAGTATGGAAGATTTACTCAAGGGTTTGCAGACAGAATTAGACGGGAAATCCGGGGAAGATTCCTTAGCAGAAGAATTAAGAAAAAAGACAGAGGATCTTGAGAAAAAAGAAAGGGAAGGAGAAATTAAGGCGCTGGAAGAAGAGGCGCGCATTTTAGGTGAGTTGAAGGAAAGGACTGCTGGTGAAATTGCTTATTTTGCTTTGACGGGGAACGTGGAAGGATATGTTTCGGCATCAGACAGGCAGATGGAGAGACAGCTAGAGGCCGATGAAAATGAAGAAAGGAGAAACAAACTTGAGGCGGCAAATATTGGTAGAAGGAAAGATCATTGGCTAGTAAGTTACACGGAATATAGAGCAAATGAAAAGAAAAGAGATCAAGAAGAACTTATTCGTATTAAAGGCGAAGAGCCGGCAGAAAGAATTAGAAGGGAACAAGAACGGCTTTCGGAAGGGAAAGAAATCAGAGGTGGTTTAGTACTGATTAATAGAGAAAAAGTAAAAAGTCCAAAAGAGTTAGTGGCCGTTATTGCTAAAGAATTTGCAGTACGCTTTGATCATAATAAGGGGTCTCGGGGCATGGGACTTTTAAACGGCATGCAAATGGGGCATTCTATGGAGGGAGTAGGTGTGACCGCCATGGAGGCCGGAGACGTAGGAATTGCAGCTCAAGCGTTGTCTTTTATGGAGAACGTGAGGGAACTGCCACCAGAAATGATGGCTCGTCTTTCTGCAGCGGTTGGTAAACTCGATCCAGAAAAGAAACGCGCTTTTGTGGAAGCCATGGATATAGAAAGGAAAAAACCGCAGAGATTATATAAGCAGGAAGATTTAACACAATCTGAAAAACCGATTTATAGTCGTTAAATCAATCAAATATAAACTAAAAAGCGTCGCTAACAAAATCGTGACGCTTTTTATCTGGAGTTTAGTTTTTAATATTAGAGTAAATGTCGTTGACGGCGTCGTTTTCGTCTAAGGCGTCAAAAAGTCTTTGGGCCTGTTCTTTTTCTTTTTCTGAAATTACCACTTCTTCTTTAGCAACAAAATTTAAAGACGCCGATTCAATTTTTATTCCTTTTGCCTCCAAGGCTTTTTTAACTACTTCTAGGTTCTCTGGCTTTGTGTAAATATCAACAGAATTTTCAGCGGAAGAAACATCTTCAGCTCCAAGCTCTATGGCCAGCAATTCAATATCTTCTATTGTCTTCCCGTCTAATGCAACAGTTATTGTTCCTTTATTCTCAAACATCCATTTTACAGCTCCTTCGCCTGCCATTTTACCGCCATTTTGGTTAAAAATAGATTTTATTTCTCCTAGGGTTCTATTTGTGTTGTCTGTAATCCCGCTGATAACCACGGCAATTCCTCCGGGTCCAAATCCTTCATAAAAAACCGATTCCAAACTTTCTCCCGCTAATTCACCAGTGCCTTTTTTAATAGCTCTTTCAATATTTTCTTTAGGCATATTGGCGCCCTTGGCTTGTTCTATTATGGTTTTAAGTTTGGAGTTTTTTTCCGGGTCGCCCGAGCCTCCGCCTTCTTTAACGGCTATTGTAATAAGTCGGCCGTATTTAGAATATACTTTTCCTTTTTTTGCGTCGTTGGCCATTTTTGTGGCCATAACTGTTTTTGCATGACTATGTCCTGACATAATTAGGTTTTAGGTTTTAGAAACCTTATTTTAATTAATAATACTATAATAGCTACAATTATTGTTGAAATTAAAACTGTAAGAAATAACGGCCAAGGACTTTTTCCTGTTGGGATTGCCCGACCTAGACCTGCTGTTAAATCTTCTGCCTTAATATTACCATTATTATCAGAAATTTGCGTCTTTGGCAATATCTTGGTAGAAGAAACAGGCTTTGTAACGGCTGTAACTACATTTTTAGCTCCCTGGGTTAAAGTTGTGCTCCACGCCCAAGTTCCAGAAATCTTATTGTAAGATTGGCCGGTTGGGGCATTTGTAAATGATAGCGAATCAACTATTTTTTTGTCTGGTGTCAGCAAATTTATTCCATCGCCGTCGTTATTTAGCATTATTTTTGTTTCGGGTCTTTTAAAAACCAAAAAGCTATTAGCCATGATTTTGGTGATGCTCGGGATAGAATGGGTTGTTATAGTGCCAGCCCTGTCTTGTAATTGCCAATTAGATAAATCTACATCAACATTATTAGAATTGTATAATTCAATCCATTCGTCTGTTTCGTCAGCGCCCTGCGGGCTTGGCAAAATTTCATTTATAAAAATTCTAGAAGGATATACGATGGGCGCTGTCACAGTATTTGTTTTTTGGTTTTCTGGCGTTGGGGTGACGACAGGTATATTTGTTGGCGGGGGAGTTGTCTGTGTTGTACCACAATTTACACAAGCTAAGCCTTGTGTTTTTATCTTTTGCAACGTTGCAGGGCCAATTCCTTTTACTTTGTCTAAATCATCCACCGAAGAATACGGCCTATTATCAATTATTCTTTGTGCATATACCGGTCCAATCCCCGTAAGTGTATCCAACTGTGCCAAAGTAGCTATATTTATGTCTACTGTTCCTGTTGCTAAAACCGGGCTTGCCAAAAATCCCGCAAAAAGTAAAAAAACAAAAATTAAATACTTTTTCATTTTTATTAATTATATTTCTTTTTAAAAATAATTAAAAGCCAATTATAAAACTTTATGTATTTAAAAGATAAACTGATTTTTGTATTAAAAAAGAGCTGTCAACGAGGACAGCCCCTGCTGAGAAAGAGAGAGTCAAACCGTGGCTAGCTTGCAGGCCGGACACAAATCCTTGCCCTTCTCAGTCCAGCACTTGTGGCACATCGGATTGTTGCACTGTCTGCATTCAAAGTTGTGTCCAGCGCATATCCCCGCTCCGCACACAAAGCAGTGTTCCTTAACCGGCGCGCTACAGGGAGCCCCTTTGACGGAAGCGCATCTGTCTTGCTCTGGCATGGTAGTCTCCTTTCTGAGCTTGCTTTGTGGCCTAGACTATTGCCCATGTTTTGACTAGTTCAGAGAAAATTTGGAGTGTTGGATCTTCCTGTCCCATGATTTCCATGTCTGGCGGGACCTTAGCGACTGCCAAGATGAATCCACCCCAGAATCCACCTCCACCTAGAAACTTCTCCACAATTGCAGGCGGGTTGAGAAAGTCTACGCGTGGGTAGTCGCTAGTGTCCCAGTACACATAACAGATGTCCACTACGATGGCTGCAACTTGTCGCGGTTGCCAACCTTTGAAGAGTATGGCCACCCTGGTGGGGAAGGTCAACCGCTTCAAAAACCAGTGGACGTCGTAGGAGACAGCCGTGGAGTCTCCACAAACGCATCTTTCTCCGAATTCGCCAGTTGTCATGCGAGCGTCAGATACTTTGTATTCAGCCGCTTCATTCACGTGGACTCGAGCGCTAGAGAGCGTTATGATCCCGTTTCGGAAGAGTCTTCTGATATCTTGTGCTAGCATTTGTTTACCCCCTTAGTTGGTTGACGCAAATTATCAAGGCTGCTGATGTACTTTGATATTACAGTAAAAAACGTTTTTGTCAATAAAATGCGCTGGTTCATATGATATGCTCCACTTAGACCTTTAAAAATATATGAAAGGGAGATATGGTGGAAGACATATGACAATATACGGCTCTGTCCTGCCCGGCGCAAGAACCTTGGCTAACTGGGCAGTAAGGACAAACATAACAGAAAAAGCCAAACAAAGGTTAAAGGTGGTCGACTGGTTGCGAAGTCGCGGAGGTAGTGTGTCATTAACAGCCCGTCATTTCGGGTTGGATCGTAAAACGGTCCGAGCGTGGCGAGATAAATTTAACAAAGTCGGCATGCTGGCCTTAAATGACAAATCGCATAAACCAATACATCTTCGACAACAAACAACCAACTGGGAAATTGTGAACGAGATAGTAAAAACAAGAACAGAATATCCTGCATGGTCTAAATGGAAAATACAATCAATATTAAAAAGGAAAAATATGCTTGTTTCTGCTAGCACAATAGGCCGGATTTTGAAACGAAAATGCTTGATTGATAAAAATGTATCCAAAAAGAAGAGCAAAGCAGCTAAGAACCCAAAACAGCGTTATCCGAGGGGATTTAGGATAATCTGTGCCGGGGACATGGTGCAGATAGATACCAAGTTCGTGACAATGCAGAACAGAATGATTTACCAATTTACTGCAATCGATGTTTTAACAAAAAGAAGGGTGTTAAGGTTCTACTCTTCTCTGCTTTCTAAAAACGGAGCGGATTTTTTGAGAGTATGTTTAAAAGAATTTCCTTTTCAAATTCGTGCGATACAAACAGACAACGGAAAAGAGTTTTTAAAAGATTTTGATAAATTATGCAAAGAGTTAAATTTGCCTCACTACTTCATCGAGGCAAGACACCCGAAGCAGAATAGTTACGTTGAGAATTCGCACGGATTTGATGAGCGTGAATTCTATCTACAAGGCAACATCTATCAGACAATAGATCTTATGGATGAAGCCCTATCTAAATGGGAACATACGTGGAACTATACGAGGCCACATCAGGCGTTAAATTATCTGACACCGGATGAATATTTAAACAAGATACAAATTACCAATTTAACAACAAAAGAAGCAATAATATTACAAGCCTAGGTGGGGAACATCTATCTGAACCTGGACATAAAAATTATGTCAATTTTTAGGTGGTTGTTTTTACTGTTGTATTTTAACAGGGAAGGAGTATAAATAAAGCTACAATATAATTTAATATATAAAAAAATGGATAAGAAAAAGGTTTTGTTTGCGATAATATTTACTGTTTTAGGACTTTTGGCTTTTCAAGTTTCTATTAGTCGTATTGTTGGGTCCAGCCAAAGTTTTACTTTGTTTGAGCTTTTAGGTCCAATCGGTGGGATGTTTTTGGGGCCAATTTTAGGAGCCCTTTCAGTTTTTGTGGTCAGAGCGTTAAACGTAATTATGGGTCGTCAGGAAATAGACTTCTTAACTTTAATAAAATTTTTACCGGCAATATTGGCTGCAGTTTATTTCGGTTTGAAGCAAAAGAAAACTGCAATTATTTTTCCAATTTGTATTGCACTGTTTTTGTTAAATCCGATTGGCAGACAGGCGTGGCTTTATTCTATGATTTGGCTCATTCCATTTTTCACTTCTTTTTTCAAAAAGAAATTAATTTTAAACAGTTTGGGGGCAACGTTTACAGCTCACGCAGTTGGGTCTGTAATTTTTCTTTATTCATTTGGGTTGACTCCCGCAATTTGGATTGGCTTAATTCCGGTTGTGTTTTTAGAAAGAGGAGTGTTTACTTTAGGAATTTGGATAAGTTGTTTGGCGTTTAACACTGTCTTAGACAAACTTACAAATTTTAAATTTGCCTCCGCGTTAAAGCCGTTTGTTAAACCAGAGCTACTTTTCAATGTTGGTAAAAGCAATTAAGACGCGTCCATTAATTCCTCCAAAAGATGATTTACTTTCAGCGTTAGTTGAAAGTTTTTCAAGGTGTAAGTTGAAAGAGCGCTCAATAATAGTGGTGACCTCAAAGGTTGTGTCTATTTGGGAGGGGATGTGCATAAACAAAGATAACAGCAAGATAGAAAAAGATAAGATTATCAAGAATGAGGCTAATCTATATATAGAAAGACAGGCACAACTACCCGAAAGCGTGATGCTGACAATAAAAGATAATATTCTGATTCCAAGCTCTGGCATAGATGAAAGTAACGCCAAGGAGCACTATATCTTGTGGCCCAAAAAACCATTTGTATCTGCTAAAAAAATTTATAACTTTATTAAAAAACAATACGGCCTCGCAGAGCTTGGTATCATAATTACCGACAGCCACACTACGCCCCTAAGGAAAGGAATTATGGGAATTGGGTTGGCCTATTATGGGTTTAATCCTTTACGGGATTATCGTGGTAAAAAAGATATTTTTGGGAGAAAGCTAAAAATGTCGCGCACAAACATTGTTGATTCTTTGGCGGCTGCGGCAGTTTACGAAATGGGTGAGGGGGCAGAACAAACCCCAATTGCAATTATTGAGGATGTAGATAATATTGAATTTTCTGAAAAAAAATTTGAATCGTTAAGAATAGATATTAATGAAGACATTTATTCGCCCTTACTAAAATCTGCCAAATGGCGCAAAGGCGGAAAATAGCGTAACTACAAAAAATCGCCGAAAGGCGATTTTTTGTTAGAGTAGATTATTTTGTTTTTTGAGATGTTTTAAATCTAAATGCTCATAAGCTAAAAAAGTTGCCACTCGGCCCTTTGGTGTACGTTCAAGCAAGCCGCATTGCATTAAGTAGGGCTCGTAAATATCTAAAATCGTTTCTTCTTCTTCCATGGCGGCCGCCGCCAAAGATTGCAAGCCGACAGGGCCACCATTAAATTTTTCAATTAAAGCCTTCAAAATATTTCTGTCGCTTGGTTCTAGGCCCATTAAATCTACTTCTAAAGAATCCAACGAAGTTTCTGCAATTTCTTTTGTAATTATATTTAACCCTTTAACTTGGGCAAAGTCTCTAATTCTTTTTAAAAGTCGGTTTGCCACCCTTGGAGTAAATCTTGAGCGTTTGGCAATAATTTCTACAGCCTCCGGTTCTAATTTTATTTTTAAAAGATTAGCAGACCTTTCAATTATCTTTTTTACATCTTCAATATTATAAAAATTAAGTTGGAATGTTGCCCCAAAGCGGTTTCGTAGAGGAGCGGACAACAAACCTGGCCTTGTAGTGGCTCCAATTAAAGTGAATTTGGGCAATTTTAATTCCATTGTGCGCGCCATTGGGCCTTTCCCCAAAACCAAGTTCAGCTTATAGTCTTCCATCGCAGGATATAAGTATTCTTCTATTGTTTTGTTTATTCTGTGTATCTCATCTAAAAACAAAACGTCTCCTTCTGCTAAATTTGTTAAAATTGCAGCTAAGTCTCCGGCTCTTTCTAGCGCGGGCCCCGAAGTTGATTTTATATTTTTGCCCATTTCTTTGGCAATTAAAAGAGCTAAGGTGGTTTTGCCCAATCCCGAGTTTCCGTAAAACAATAAATGGTCTGGAACATGACCTCTTTGCTTAGCAGCAGTAATAATTATGCGTATATTTTCTTTAATCTTGTCCTGGCCAACATATTCATGCCAAGAACCCGGCCTTAGGGCAGAGTCTAGTGTTTCGTCTTCTTTCTTGATTTTTTCCGGTTGAACGCTTGACATAAGCTTTAAAAGGTGCTATACTTGAAAATATTGATGCTAGACTAATAAACGGCTCTAGAGTTGGAGGTATTTACTTGGATTTATCTCAGTTTCGGATAATCTTGCTCCGGCTCGATTATTCCTCAGATAAATCTTTATTTATGTCCCAGACATAAGACTACCTCCAACTCTAGAGCCGTTTTGTTTTATTTGGAAACCTCGTTTTGTTCTTCGTCTTCTTCAACAACTCTCAAAACTTCTTCAAAAGTTGTTTTACCATCAACAATGTCTATCAAACCAGACTGATACATTGTCACCATTCCTTTTTTAATGGCCAATTCTCTGACTGCTGAAACTGGTGGGTTGGTTAAAATAAATTTTTCCATTTCAGAGTCAACCAAGAATGCTTCAAATAAACCCTGTCTTCCTTTGTAGCCTGTAAAGTTACAGGCAGGGCAACCACCTTCTTTTACTTTAGCAATTTTTACTTTGTCTAATTCCGGAATTTTTATTGAAGCGGGTAATTTTTTCAAACCCTTTTTTAGTTCTACTGACTCGCTCGCGGAGGGGGAGGAGAGGGTTGAACATTTCTTGCACACTTTTCTCAATAATCGCTGTGCAACCGCCATTTTCAATCCTGATGCGATTGAAGAGGTGTCTACACCAAGGTCTACAAGTCGTGGAATGGTTCCAGCCGCGTCATTGGTGTGTAACGTAGAAAGTACCAGGTGACCGGTCAAAGAAGCTTGAAGGGCTATTTTGGCTGTTTCCAGGTCTCTAATTTCACCAACCAAAATAACATCGGGGTCTTGTCTTACAATAGACCTTAAGCCATCGGAAAAGTCATAACCTTTTTCTGGAGATACTTGAGTTTGGGAAACTCCTTTTAGGTGATACTCAATTGGGTCTTCAATTGTTATGATTTTAATTTCCGGGTTTTGTATTTTTTTCAAAAAAGCGTAAAGAGTTGTTGTTTTACCAGAACCCGTGGGACCTGTAACTATTATCATTCCGTTTGGTTTTTCAATTTCTTTTTGAAATATTTTGTAAAGATCATCTCTTAAGCCAAGGTCGTCTAGAGAAATTAAACTTTTTGGGTTTAAAATTCTCATAACAATTGATTCTCCATATTCTGCTGGCAAGCTGGAAGTTCTTATTTCAATAAGTAAATCGTTTACTTCAATTGTGAATCGGCCATCTTGGGGTTTGTCTGTAATGTTTAACTTTAATTTTGAAAGTAGTTTTAATCGGTTAAGTAAGTGATGATAGGCGCTTTGGTCGAAAAATACAACGTCTTGCAAGATGCCATCCAGTCTTATCCTTAGCCTTGCTTCGTCTTCTTGTGGCTCAATGTGGATGTCGGAAACATCAAGGGTTATTGCTCCATATAAAACAACGTCCAAAAGTTCTGTAACGTTTTGTTCTAAATATTCTTGTATTTTTTTCTTAAAACCTTCAATATCTTTTACTTGAGTTTCTATTTCCTCTACCATTTTCTGGGAAATAGTTACTGAGCCCAATAATCTTTTTGTGTCTTCCATTTTTTATTAAATTTTTAGATTATTTATTATTTCTTGCAAGTCAGCGCCTTTTTTCATTAAAATTGAGGCCATTTCGAAAACAGTGGCGGTAATTTTATTTTTAAAGTTGTCAGTGTAAATTACTAATCCTGTTAAAAGGCAAATTGCAGGTTCTTTTTTGTTGCTTTCTGCAAGTCCGAAAATAAGCTCGGCCAAAGAACAGTCGCCTATAATGTTAATTTTACCAAATTTTTGGTTATCTTGCCTATTATCAATATTCACAACAGGTGAATCCAGTAAAAAACCAAAAGAATTAAGTTTTTCTGACAACTCTTTTTGATAGTCTTTAATTCCAATTGTTATTATTAGGTCTGGTTTTGCTTCTTGGAAATAAAATGCAATGTTGTCTTTCTTTATATTACCATTTTCCAAGGTCAAATGTATTTTTAAGGCCTCAGTGTTTTTTTCGTAATAAATTTGTGATATATTTGCAACGTTGCTGGGTATTGAAAGCACAAAATTTTTCGGATAAGAAATAAAGTCCAAACTTGGTGTTAAAAATTTAATATTTTCTGGCAGAGTATCTATGAGGAGGTTTACATTTTTGCCTAAATCTTTTAAAGTATAAAAAAGAGCCAATGTGGAGGCTGTAGCCTCTGGCTCTTCTGAAGTAATTAAATAAATATTTTTAGAATTGGCTATTAAAGTTTTAACTTCTTGGTTTTCCATATAATTGGGAGATTATAATACCCTAAACGAATTCAAAAAATAATGCAAGCAAAAACTGTGGATAAAAAATTTATTACAAAAAGCGCAAAGCAAACCCAAAAACTTGGCGAGACTTACGCTAAGGAAATTTTGGCTATATGCGGGAATAAAAATGCTATTGTTATTGGCTTAAGCGGAAATCTTGGGGGAGGGAAGACAACATTTTTGCAAGGATTTGCTAAAGGTTCGGGAGTAAAAGAAAAAATCCTCAGTCCAACCTTTGTAATAATGAAACATTTCAAAAATTTCTACCACTTTGATTGTTATAGATTTAATAAACCAGAAGATGTTTTAGAATTGGGCTGGAAAGAAATAATTTCTAATCCAAAAAACATTGTGGCAGTTGAATGGCCAGAAAAAATCAAAACAGTTTTGCCTAAAAATATAATTTTTATAAATTTTAAATTCGTCGATAACAACACCAGAGAAATAAAATTTGACAGTAGTTTTGGAAAGAATATAATAGAGCTATAAATATAAAATATGGCAGAAGAAAATAAAGAACCGTTAACATTAGAAAAACTCGTTGAATATAATCAAGAAGTTTTGCTTCCCTACATGGAAGAACGTTTTGCTACGAAGGATGATTTAATTAAATTTAAGGATGAAATTTTGACAGGGCAGGACAAAATACTTGGGTTGTTGACATCTTCTTCCCAAGAAAAGACAGTTGGAGATGACCAGGACAAAAGACAGAAAAAAGTTTTGGAAATTCACAATACAGCTTTAAAGGAGAAAGGAGTTTTATCGCCGGGGCAAGCGTTGGAGATAGACAAACTAAGAGTATTTTAGTTAGTATTTAATAATTCATCGTAGTGAATTTTACGCTATCGCGTATTTTTCACTACGGTGATTTTTTTTGTTTAATTTTAACAACTCAACGCCGTTGAGTTGCTGGACTGTTGACAATTGCCCGTTGGGGGGGTAAACTAAAAGTAGATAATTATTATTAAATAAGATATAAAAATTATGCCAAGAAAAATTGGTGAACCAGGAGATCCTGGCTCAAGTGACCAGCCCGAGCTGATCGCCCCTGAGAGAGATGGCGAACCTAATGCAGATGATAAATTTATTGAAGAGGAAAAAGCAAGATTAAGAGAGAGGCAGAAAGAAGCATTAAGAGTTGCTACTGAGTTTAGAGATAGATTCTTGCAATTAGAAAAAAAATTAAAACCTGGTGAAAGGATATCTGGTTTAGTAGTTGATGGAAAGGAGTTTGATGAGCATGGGAGCAAGGATACAGATTCAGTTTGGACAGTCAGAAAAATGCCAGGTATCACAAGTAACAAATCCTCCAGGCAAGCAATAAGATTATCTAATATGGTGGATCAATATACAGATAAACAAACGGAGAGATTTTTGAGTATTGAATTTGATGATGCGAAACCCGTTGTACACGTTTCGAGTTCCACACGTGTTGGTGACTACATGGAACAGTCCTCTGCTAATTGTAATGAGAAATTAAACGATGAATATAAATATGATGGCATAAATGATCCGACGCCAACTCAAGAACGACTTCAAAATATTCTTGCCAGATTGAAGGCGATAAAAATTGAAAGAGAAGAACCAGTAAGTGAATAACTTTTGAAAAAAAATAATCTCGCGGGGCGGGGTTATTTTTTTTGTGCGGGCAATGTGATAAGATAGGGTAATGGAAGACACAAAAAGATTAATTATTATTGATTCTAACGCGTTATTACACAGGGCGTTTCATGCACTTCCGCCCTTAACTACAAAAACAGGGCAGGAAACAGGAGCTGTTTACGGTTTTTTGTTGACTTTGTTTAAAGCTATTACAGATTTGAAGGCAGACTATGTTGTGGCTTGTTTTGATACAAAAATGCCAACATTCAGGCACGAAATGTTTAAAGATTATAAGGCTCAACGCCCTGCAACGCCAACTGGTATTATTTCACAAATTCCTGTTGCAAAAGAAGTTTTGGCGACATTGGGCATTCCTGTTTTTGCAAAAGAAGGCGTTGAGGCAGATGATTTAATAGCCACTATATGTGCCAAGGTTTCTGACATGGATATTTTTATTGTTTCTGGAGACTTAGATAACACGCAATTAGTAAACGGAAAAATAAAAGTTTACACTTTGGGCAAGGGCATTAAAGATACCGTAATTTATGATATAAATAAGGTAAGAGAAAGATTTGGGGTAGATCCCGTACAAATGGTAGATTATAAAGCTTTAACAGGAGACACTTCTGATAACATTCCTGGCGTTGAAGGAATTGGCAAAAAAACCGCTGCTGAAATAATACAAAAATATGGAGATATAAAAAATCTTTATCAAGAGCTTTCAACAGACACGGCTGTTTTAAAACCCAAAGTAAAAGAAATGCTAAAACAAAATAAAGACTCAGCTCTAATGTCGCGAGACCTAGCTCAAATGAAAAATGATGTAGAAATTGATTTTAAAATTGATGACTGTAAGTTTGGTGGGTTTAACCAAAATCAAGTTGAAGAAATTTTCAGAAAACTGGAATTTAATTCTTTAATAATCAAAGTAAGTCTTTTGAAAAAATAATATGGCAAAAATCACAACAAAAATCGTAATTCCTATAATATTGGCAGGAATTTTTGCTATGGCCGTTTTTATTGCTGTTGACTACGAACGGTTAAAGCCAAGTTTTTATATTCTTGTTTTGCTTATAATAATTTATGTTTTTTTATTTGGTGTTGCAACCGGGCAAAGGATTACTTCCCCAATAAAAAAAATATTAGAGAAGGCCGAAGAATTGAGTAGGGGAAACTTATCTAGCAGGGTATATTTAGAAACTAAAGATGAACTTTCAGAATTGGGCAAAGCATTTAATTTGCTAGCTGAGAAACTTGAAGCTAGTCAAGCAAATGAGGCAAACACGGAAAAATCTTTGGGGGTAAAGGTTAAAGCAAGGACCGAAGAGTTAGAGGAGGTAATTAATGCTCTTGAGCAAAAGGTAAGAAATAGGACTATAGAAATGCAAAGACTAACCGAGGAATTAAACAAACTGCAAGAAGCTGTTAAAAATAAAACATAAAAAATAATGCCAGAATTACCCGAAGTACAAACTACCGTAGATGGCTTGAAACCAAAGGTCCTAAAAAGGACCTTTGTTGATGTTTGGTCTGACTGGAAAAAAATAGTAAAAAAACCAAATCCGCCAGCTGGCGGATTCGAGCAGTTTAAAAAAGAAATAAGAAATAAAAAAGTTTTAAAAATTTGGCGACGAGCTAAAAATATAATTTTTGATTTATCGGGCGGATATTCTCTTTTAGTTCACCAAAAAATGACGGGGCACTTGTTGGTTGGGTATTGGGTGTTAGATAATGGGTGCTGGAAACCGGTGGATAAAAAAAGTTTGCTGAATGACCCATATAATCGTTTTATTCACTTAATTTTTTTCTTAGATAGTGGAGAAATGCTTGCCTTGTCTGATGCCAGAAAATTTGCAAAAGTTGAATTATGGAAAACTGTTGATTTAGAAAAAGAGTTAGAAAAGTTGGGGCCAGAGCCTTTGGAAAAAGGTTTTACGTTTGAAAAATTTAAAGAATCTCTAAAAAAGAAGAAAAGCGGTAAAATTAAGCAAGTTTTGATGGATCCGGAAATTATTGCAGGTATTGGCAATATTTATGCTTCTGAAACTTTGTGGCAAGCAAAAATACACCCGGAAAAAAATGTTGCAAAATTGGGCGAAAAAGAGTTAGAGTTGTTATATCAGGCAATAAAAAAAGTCTTGACGTTAGCTGTAAAGCTTGGCGGGGAAAGTTTTTCTGATTATAGAAAACCCGACGGTTCCAAGGGAGACTTCGACATAGAAAGAAAAGCATATAAAAGGGAGGGGCAAAAATGTCATAGGTGCAGCGCAAAAATAAAAAGAATAAAAGTTGGAGGTCGTAGCGCATTTTTTTGCTCCACTTGCCAAAAAATATAATGATTTATTTTATCTACGGGGAAGATTCTTATAGGGCTAAAAAGAAATTGGAAGAAATAATTTTGGGTTATAAGAAGGTCCACAAATCCGGGTTGAATTTAATTTATGTGGATGCTGGCGACCCTTCGGCGGGCTCAGGGCAGGGTTTTGGAGACTTTTATAGTAATTTTAAAATTTCTTCAATGTTTGCAGAAAAGAAGTTGATAGTTTTAAAAAACATTTTTGCAGAAAAAAAATTTCAAGAGGATTTTTTAGAAAATATTAAAAGCATAGAAGAGCTAGAAGACATTGTAGTGGTTTATGAAGAGGGGCAACCCGACCAGCGAACTAAAATTTTTAAAGAACTCCAAAAACATGCTAAATGTCAGGAATTTAATTATTTACAACCAGCTTTATTAAGAAAGTGGGTTGTTAGTGAATTTGACATGAGTAAGGTCAAAATAAATCCCGACGCCTTGGATTTGTTAATTAGTTTTGTTGGTAACGACTTGTGGCAAATGGCAAACGAAGTTAAAAAGTTATCAAATTATAAAGTTGGTGGTACTGTAAAAAAAGAAGATATTGAGTTGTTGGTAAAACAAAATGCTGAAAGTGATATTTTTAAAACCATTGATGCTTTGGCATCTAAAAACAAAAAGTTGGCCTTATCTTTAATACACAAACACCTTGATGCGGGAGACGCGCCCTTATATTTGCTTTCCATGGTTGCTTACCAATTTAGGAATTTTCTAATAATAAAAGAACTTCAAGAAAAAAATACTCCATACGGTTTAATGGCTAAGAAAACAGGGCTTCATCCGTTTGTTGTTCAGAAAAGTTATTATTTGTGCAACCAGTTTTCGTTTTTGCAACTAAAAAAAATCTATCAGAAAATTTTTCAAATAGATTTAGATATTAAAACGGGGAAGGTTGACCCGGAAATGGCCTTAGACTTATTGCTTGCAGAGATATAAACACTAAAAAACTAGGCTAGGCCTAGTTTTTTTTGTCTATTAATTTTGTCAGGCGGGACTTGTGTCGCGAGGCGTTATTTTTTTTGATAACTCCCACTTTAGCAGCCTTGTCAAATGCTGTGTAAATTTCCGGTAAAAGCTTTTTAGCTTCTGCCATTTTTTTTGCCAACACCAAAGCGCGGGCTTTTTTGACAACTGCCTTAATTTTATCTTTGTAGACTATATTCTGCTCTTTTCGTCTGGCAGATTGTCTAATAGCTTTTTTAGCTGATTCTGTTATTGCCATAATATTTTTATATACAACAAATATATCATATAGTCGTTATTTTTGCAATAGTAGTCCCATTGTGTTATAGTATTTATTGCACCTTGTCAACATTGAATAATAGATTGAACACCATATCAAACAGCGATAGAAAGGGGTACTTACCGTGAACATTTTGTTGGTTTGCCCGAGGTTTTCAGAAGAGACGTTTTGGAGTTGGGAGGGAGTGAGGCCAATTATCGGGAGAAAGATAAAGGCAGCATTTCCTCCGTTGGGGTTACTTACAGTGGCCGCAATGTTACCGGGAACCTGGCGTAAGAGGGTCGTTGACCTTAGAGTTCGCGAGCTCACCGATGAAGATATCAGGTGGGCTGACTATGTATTCGTAAGCGCGATGACAACACAGGGAGGATCTGCAAGAGAGGTTATCGTGCGCTGCGCGAAGCTCAATGCAGTTGTGGTTTTGGGTGGTCCGATTCTTGAAAACGGTTGCGAGGAGTTTGCGGGTGTAAGCCATTTTCTTTTAGGAGAAGTGGAAAACACCTTGCATGGTTTTGTGGCCGATCTGGAAAGAGGGATAGCGCAAAGGGTTTACCAGCCAAGGAAGTTTCCAGATATCTCGACCTCGCCCGTTCCTTTGTGGAGCCTGGTAGACCACAGGGCTTACGCGTCTATGCTGATGCAGTTTTGCAGAGGATGCCCGTTCAAGTGTACTTTCTGCAATGTGTGTTCAATCAATGGCCGCGTGCCACGAACGAAGACCCCGGATCAGTTTTTGGCAGAGCTGGACGCTCTGTACAAAACAGGGTATCGGGGTGCTATCATGATGGCAGACGACGACTTTACCGGTAACAAGCCGAAGGTGAAGGAGTTGTTGCGCAGGCTTATCGTGTGGCAGAAGAAGCAGAAAGACAAATACCCGTTCAGGTTTACAGTCGAGGCGGATATAACCATAGCTGACGACAAAGAGCTGATGGAATTGATGCGCTTGGCTGGGGTTATAAGAGTTTTCCTGGGTTTGGAAACACCCAACAAGGGGTCTCTTCTTGAGTGCGGTAAGCTTCATAACGCGAACCGCGACATGGTTGCCTGTGTCAAGGAAATCCTCGGGCACGGGTTGGTGGTGACGTCGGGGTTCATAGTTGGTTTTGATGCCGACGACCCAGAGAAGTTTGATCAGGAGATGATAGACTTCATCCAAAGGACAGGGATCGTAGTCGCGATGGCTGGGATACTTCAAGCTCCACCAGGAACCGAGCTATATGCGAGGATGCAGCGGGAAGGGAGGCTGATGGGGCAAGCAACCGGCAATAACACAAATCTGTATCCAAACTTTACTCCCAGAATGCCAGTTGAAAGGCTGGTGGAGGGGTATAAGAGGATAGTGGGAGAAATCTACTCTCCTCGCGGGTACTACGAAAGGATCTGCGCTTTTCTGCGCGACTATGACGCCACAAAGAAAGTGGCAGGAAAAGTTAAGGCGTCAGATCTTAAGGCGCTTGTTAGGTCAATGTGGTACATTGGTGTCAGGGGTGGCCTCAAACGTGGTTTCAAAACAAGTTACTACTACTGGAAGTCGCTTTTGTTAGCAGCCTTCGTTTATCCAAGGGCATTTCCAGAAGTCGTGACTTCGCTGGTTTTTGGAGCCCATCTCCAGGAGTTTGCCAGAAGCATAACGGAAACAAGATGACCCAAGTGGGCCACGCGGGAGGAGTGATCCCCCGCATTTTTTTTTGCAAAAATTATTTTTCTTGTTTTTTAATTAGATCTCTTAATTCAGCCGCTCTCTCAAAGTCTAAATTTTTGGCGGCTATTTTCATTTCTTTTTCTAAAAGTTTTTTGTCGTGAATTGCAAAAAATTCTTCGGAAATATTATCTTGGCCAGGGGTTGTTGAAGCGCTAGAAAATCCCCATTCTCTTATTCCAGAGACAATTGTTGTTGGGGTTATTTTATTTTTTTTGTTGTAAGCTTCCTGAATTTTTCTTCTTCTGTTTATTTCTTTTATTGCGTTTTTCATTGAAAAAGTTTCTTTGTCGGCATACAAAATTATGCGTCCGTTAATGTGTCTGGCGGCCCTTCCCATTGTTTGTATTAACGTTGTTTCATTCCTTAAGAATCCCTCTTTGTCAGCGTCTAAAATTGCAACCAAAGAAACTTCGGGCAAATCAATGCCTTCTCGCAAAAGGTTAATTCCCACTAAAACGTCATATTTTCCTTCTCGTAAGTCTTTTAAAATTTTAGGGCGCTCTAATGTTTTGACTTCCGAATGTAAATATTGAGCTTTAATTTTTCTTTCTGCTAAATAGTCGGAAATTTCCTCGGCCAACCTTTTTGTTAGCGTAACCACCAAAACCCTGTGTTTTTGAGAAATTTCTTTTTTTATTTCTTCTATTAAATCTTTTATTTGGTTTTCGGTTTTTTTAATTTCTATTTTTGGCTCTAAAAGTCCGGTGGGTCTTATTATTTGTTCTATAATATTTTTCCCAGATTTTTCTTTTTCAAAAACAGCCGGAGTTGCCGAAACATAAATTGTTTGTTTTTGCCTTGCTGTAAATTCTACAAAGTTTAGCGGTCTGTTGTCTATTGCCGAAGGTAGGCGAAAGCCAAAGTCAATTAAGGTTTGTTTTCTTATTTTATCTTGCACTGACATTGCCCTAATTTGTGAAATTGAAATGTGGGACTCGTCAATAAACATTAAAGAACCATCTGGGTTAAAGTAATTGAAATAATCAACCAAAGAAAATGGAGCTTGCCCCGGCTTTCTAAATTCCATGTGGCTTGAATAGTTTTCAATTCCGTTGCACCAGCCGGTTTCTTTTAACATTTCTAGGTCATAGTTTGTTTTCTGTTCTAGTCTTTCTGCTTCTAAAAGTCTGTTATTTTTTTTCAATTCTTTCAGCCTTGCTTCTAATTCCAGTTTTATATTATTTATAGCAATATTAACCTTGTCTTGTGGGGTCACCCAGAAATGAGCGGGGAAGAGGCGCAAATTTGGTTGGGAAACTTTAGAAATTACATCTCCGTCAAATTCAATACGAATTATTTTTTCTCCTGTAACAACGTTAATTTCAATAATATCTCCGCGCACTCTAAAAAACCCTGGTTTAAAATCTATGTCGTTTCTTTGATATTGCAAATTATTTAGAAGAACTAAAAAGTCTTTCCTTTTTATTTTTTGTCCTGGTTTTATTTCTGAAGAAACATTTTCGTAGTTTTCAGGTGAACCAATGTTGTAAATGCAAGAAACAGAAGCCACTACAATTACGTCTTTTCTGGTTGTAACATCTTGGACTGCTGCGTGTCTTAGTCTGTCTATTTCTTCGTTAATTTTTGCATCTTTCTCTATATATGTGTCTGACTGGGGGATATAGGCTTCGGGCTGATAGTAGTCGTAATAAGAAACAAAATAGTGTACGGCATTGTTTGGGAAAAATTCTTTAAATTCTTGGTAAAGCTGGGCAGCTAAAGTTTTGTTTGGAGAAATTATTAAGGTTGGTTTTTGTATTTTTTGAATTACGTTGGCTAAAGTAAAAGTTTTCCCAGAGCCCGTAACACCCAAAAGCACCTGGTCTTTAATACCGCTTTGTAAATTTTTGACCAGTTGTTTTATGGCTTCTGGCTGGTCACCCTTTGGCGTAAACTTTGATTTTAATTGAAAATCCATTAATGCGTTGACAAATTATAATGTTTACTGTAATCTATAAATACATATTATTCAAGCGGTTTGTTGCAAAAAGGAGACCGGCAATGAAGGTTAAATCTTTCTTGGTGGTGATGGAAAAGTTTACAACGAGAGCAGCAATGCTCTTTCCAACCAAGGAATTTGCCCGCGAGACCAAACGTTTGGCGGACGAGGTTCGTGGTCAATTGCGGAAACAGTTTAGTCTTGGACCTTATACGGGAGACGACGTCCTTCCGCCCGCGGTGGAAATGGATGAGGGAGCTACCCAGGCACTTGCGGAATTGTGCAAATACTTGGATGAGCACGACCTCGGTGTCGATTATGCGCGAATCGCGCAAAGCGCTTAGCTACAAGCTGGCGCCATGCCACCCACGAGCCCCCTGGCTTATCGGGTGGTTTTTTTTATGTTATACTAGAGAAAAAGGTATGATATCATTTTTAAACGGGAAAATTATTTTAAAGAGGGATAAGTTTATTATACTTGAAGTGGCCAATGTTGGCTATAAAGTTTTTCTGTCTCGTCAGACCCAGCTAACACTACCAGAGATTGGTGAAAATCTCAAGCTGTTTACTTATCAAAATGTTAAGGAAGAGGCATTAGACTTGTATGGTTTTTTGAGCTACGACCAGCTTGAATTTTTTGAGACATTAATGGAAATAAGGGGAGTTGGACCAAAGTCAGCTTTAGATATTTCCGCTTTGGGATCTTTAGAAAAAATTAAAGACAGAATTTTAAGGCAAGATGAAAAAGTTTTTGAAGGAATTCCCGGTATAGGAAGCAAAAAGGCAATGACGATAATTTTAGAGCTTACAGGAAAAATAAAAATGTTAGATGGTCACAAAAAAGGTTCTTCGGACGAGGCAGAGGGGGCGTTAATGCAACTTGGTTTTTTAAAACAACAGGCGAAAGACGCATTAAGCAAGGTTTCTGCCAAAGACCCGGAAGAGCGCATAAAGCAAGCTTTAAAATTTCTTGGAAAATAGTTGACAAAAATAACGGTTTGGAATAAATTTAAGATAATCATGAATTACGTAGTTTCCAAAAATATAGCAAACATTATCATTATTAACCTCTCTTAGAGAAGGCGCGTTTTTATAAATAAAAGAAAAAACGCCTCTTCTCAAAAAGAGGTTTTTGTTTTTATGGCCCTTTAACAACCCAACATGGGGGTTACATTGATGAAAGATTCAAAAGCGTGGCAAGTGGCTCGGCAAGCATGGGGAAGTAGACGAGGTATAGCTGCAAGGAAGTGTGAAGGATGTTTTAGAGCCTGGCGAAAAAGTGGTTCCAAACAAGAGGAGACACCTCCGCTATTTCCGCCAGACTACAAAGGTTGTTGCCCCACATGTGGCGGGAGGCTTTCCCAACCAGGAATTGGCCTCTAGCTTTTCTTCAACGCCGATGCATTCCATCGGCTTTTTTTTATTGGGAGAATGTGTTAAATTGTAAATAATGACAATTAAAGGTTTTGTAGAAAAATTTATACCGAAATCATTTTTAAAGTTGTACCATTTTTGTTTGGCCTTGTTAGGAGCTGTTATTTTTGGTTTTCCGGGATACGGCAAAAAAATGAAGATAATTGGAGTTACAGGAACCAGCGGGAAATCTACAACTTGTGATTTTATTGCGCGCATTCTAGACGAGGCCGGTAATAAGGTCGCGTCTATTTCAACAATAAGGTTCAAAATTGGTGATAAAGAATGGGAAAACAAATACAAAATGACAATGCCCGGCAGATTTGTAATTCAAAAGTTTTTGGGTCAGGCAAGAAAAGCAGGTTGTAATTTTGTTGTGCTGGAAGTCACCTCACAGGGTATTGAGCAATTTAGGCATAAGTTTATAAATTTTGATTGCGCCGTTTTCACAAATCTAAGTCCCGAGCACATCGAAAGCCATAGAGGTTTTGAAAACTATAGAAATGCAAAGTTAAAATTGTTTAAAACAACAAAAAATATTCACGTTATAAATGCCGACGACGAAAGTGCAAAATTCTTTTTAAATATTCCCGCCAAGCAAAAAATAACATTTTCTGCTAAAGATGCTGACGAGATGAAATTTGATTCAAATTTAATTACAGGATTTAATGTTTTAAATGCATTGGCAGCAATTTCTGTTGCTAAAGCTTATGGTATTAATTTAGATATTTGCAAAAAAGCCTTAGAAAAAGTAAAAGTAATTTCTGGTAGAATGGAAGTTGTGGCTGAAGATCCAATCAAAGTTGTTGTTGATTATGCGCATACTCCGGCGCAATTGGAAGCAGTTTACAAAACATTTTCAGGTAAAAATTTAGTTTGTGTGTTGGGTTCTTGTGGTGGCGGAAGAGATAAATGGAAAAGGCCGGTTTTAGGAGAAATTGCTAAAAAATATTGCAAAGAAATAATAATTACAAACGAAGATCCGTATGATGAAGAGCCGCTTTCTATCATTAAAGAGATAGAAAGCGCCCTGTCGAATGACGGGGCAAGTCAAAAACACCAAATAATTCTAGACAGAAAAGAGGCAATAAATATCGCAATTAAAACAGCAAAACCGGGAGATGTTGTTATAATAACGGGGAAGGGGTCAGAGCCGTGGATGTGTGTTGCAAACGGCAAAAAAATTCCCTGGGATGATCGCCAAATCGCCCGCGAAGCTCTTGGAAGCTTGACGAAATAAGCTTATTAACCTATATTAAAAACAGCACATCTTATGTTTGACCAATGGCGGATCTGAGATTCTGGAAATGTTCTGGAACGGGAGGTCTGCCAAAGGAAAGAGGGTAGAACAATGAGCGTAAAACCGAAGAGCCAAGTGATTTCGTGGGGTGGTGTATTTCTGGACCTTACTCAAAAGATTTTGAAAGGAGTTCAGGATGCTGGTGGTGGCGATGAAGATATTCATCGTTTAGTTACGCCCGGGGGCGAATCAACCATAGAAGAAATCGTTAGAGCAATAATGAGGAAGCTCAGTCTTCTCGCCACAGTGAAAGTCGTCGGGGATCACAAGTTTGTTGCCAGGGAAAGACTGCAGTCGGCCAATATTGTCTGGACAGGACAAACATTTGCCACCACTTTCCTTGGTGTCGAAGAGGGTACTTTTAGCAAGGACATCAATATCAGTTGTCCAAGAAGTGAGTGTGAGTGGCCTTTAATTCTGGAAGAGCTGGGTCATAACGCAGATATCAATCTCTCTTACTTTTTCAGGTTGCTTGGGGGTCAGGCTAATGGGAAGAAAGGGCATCTGGTCGTGGATGGAAACTGCAATATTGCATCTATCGTGGGACCTCGAGATGGCAAACAACTAGCAGTATATGCTTACTGGCCTCCGGGAAGTAAGGGGTGGCATGTGGATGCGAGTCACTCGGTTCCTTTGAGGTGGTCAAGCGCCTGTCGTGTGATTTCTATTGCGCCAGTCCAGCGAGCATTCTGACTCTAAGAATCTTTGCCCTCCGAAACTTCGCGAGAAGTTTTCGGCGGGCTCTTTTTTTGCGTTTTTATGGGATTTGTGGTAAGGTATAGGATGGAAAAAATAAAAAAGTTCTCGCATTCGGTAAAGAAATTTGTTCGTGAGCAGAAGGCGCAAATTAGACGCCAATTTTTGGATGTAAAAAAACAGCAAGAATTGATAAAAGAAATGTATAACAAACTCACAACAAAAGAAGTAATTAAACCAGTTTAGGTATAAACATATGAAAATACAAGATATTCAAAATTTAGCCATAAAAATGGGCACTGAATCAGATTTTAGGGGAAAAGAGGGTGTGCAAAAGCTGTTGGACTCAAAGAAAAAGAATTTTGAAAAAATGTCCGGTAAAGACAAAGAAGAGTTTGATAAAGATGCATTAGAAAACCCATATTTAGATTCGGGCATTTATAATGTTGCCGAAGATAAAGAAATAAAAAAAGTTTTAGTTGGAATTGACATTGGCCCCGAGGAAATTTTAATTGCAAAAGAATTGGGAGATATCGATTTAGTCGTTGCTCATCATCCGATGGGGAAGGGTTTGGCCCAATTGGCCGACGTTATGGAGTTGCAGGCAGATGTTTATAATTTTTATGGAGTTCCAATTAATGTTGCTGAAGGTTTAATGCGAGAAAAGATATCAGAAGTTGCCAGAGGAGTTAATTCTTCAAATCACCAAAGGACTGTTGACTCGGCTCGTCTTATGAAAGTTAATTTAATGAACTCTCACACTCCGTGCGACAATTTAGCGGCAAAATTTCTAAAAAACTTAATTGAAGAAAAAAAGCCTGAAAGAATTGGGGAATTGATAAATTTATTAAAGGAAGTTCCAGAATATAAAGAAGCAATGAAAATTGGCGTAGGTCCTAAAATTTTTGTTGGTTCAGCTGAAGGTCATTGCGGGAAAATTGCTTTGTCGGAAATTACTGGTGGAACTGAGGGCTCACCAAAATTGTTTGAAAAAATGGCGCAGGCCGGAGTTGGCACAGTTGTTGGGATGCATATTTCTGAAGAAGGGAAAAAAGAGGCGGAAGCATCTCATGTCAACATTGTAATTGCAGGACACATTTCCTCTGATTCTTTGGGCGTCAACTTATTTATGGATGAATTGGAAAAACAGGGAATTGAAATTGTTTCATGCTCGGGGTTTACAAGATTCTCAAGAGTTAAATAATAGAGTATACTGGTATGTATGAGGGGGTATGAGATTTATTCTCAAGGACATAATAGTTTGCAGCGAAGGAAGTTAAGGTATATACATAATTTCATTGTCCGAAATTGTGCTCGAGAAACATACTGACGGCGTTGCAAATTGTTAGCCCCCTCTTCAAAGAAACTATTGTTGAAAAGCAGTGGTTTTTTTGTTAGAGTGTAATAAGGGCTATATTAAATTAAAAAATAAAAAATATGAAAAAGGCAAAAAAAGCAGTTAAAAAAGTTATAAAAAAAGTAGCTAAAAAATCAGGCGAAGGAAAACCAATTGGAAAAATAAGCCATTATTTTTCAAATATTGAAGTGGCTGTTATTGAATTGACTTCTCCGATAAAGGATGGAGATAAAATTAGAGTTGTTGGAGGCGAAGCTACAGATTTTGAGCAATTGGTAAAATCTATGCAAATTGATCATAAGGAGGTTTTAAAAGCTAAAAAAGGAGATTCGGTTGGAATGAAAATTAATGAAAAAGTTCACGAAGGTTATAAAGTTTATAAAATATAATGCAAAACATTCAAGAGGAAATTGAGGATAAAGTTATTGATTGTATTAATTCTGGCGCCGGTGGGCGTTTGGTAATTTTTAAACCAGAAAAAAAGGGTTTTGAAAATTACTTAGCCATCCAAGGCAGGGGAAACTATAAGGAAAAAGAGATGTATTTTCAGGTAAATGGGCTTACGAGGTCTTTTGAGGAAAGCAAATTTACAAAAGAATTTTTACAGGAAAGTTTTAAAACTGACAAAAATTCTTATTTGTTTTTTGTTTATTTTGACGAGGTTAGACAAAAAATGAGTGATTATATTTGGCTTATACCATCTCCATATTTTAAAGATACCGCCAAGGTTGTGAAATCTCCAGAAAATAAAAATATATTAAGATTTGAGGCACCCTTAGATTTTAAAATTAAAAATCAATATTCAGAATTTTTAATTAACGTAAAACAGCTAGGAAAAACAATATTAGATGCGGTAGAAAAAGGTGGCAAGTTTGACTTTAAAGAAATTGCTGCCGGCAATCCGTCTGAGAATAAAAAGCCGGTGAACTTGGATGGTTTAAAACAATTTTTATGTGAAGCTCGCAAAAATACTTACGCTGTAAGTGCTATTTCGGCTGATAACCCAAGGCTTTTAGAGTCCAAGCAATTGGATTTCCAAAAAAGTAATTATTTTTATCAAGATATTTATTTTTTAGGAAATAAAAAAATTATAGGTCAGGAAATAATTTATTATGAACAAAAGCCAATTTGGGGCATGAGTTATATGGGCAAAACTATTGGTATATCAGAAACAAATTTTTTGAAGGAATCGTTGCTAAGGCTTTCTAATAAATGCAGACTTGGCCAAACGTGCGAGTATAAAAAGAGAGAATTTAAATACCAAGATCAAGGGAACGGCAGCTTGGAAGATTTTTCCGGCGAAGAGCAAATTTTTTCAGAGGGGCCAAAAGACGCTTTGAGTATTTATAAATTAAATTATCAGGGAGGCTTATTGTAAAATGAAATTTGCTGCAGATTTTCACATACACTCAAAATATTCCAGGGCTGTCTCGCCCTTGATGAATTTGAAAAATTTAGATAAGTGGGCAAAGATAAAAGGACTTAAAGTTTTAGGTACGGGGGACTTTACAAACCCTAAATGGCTTAGAAGCATTAAAAAAGAATTGAGCCCCGCAGAGCGGGGTCTTTTTTGCTTTCGGGGTTCAGATTCTGGTACAAGGTTTATTTTAACTTCCGAAATAAGTTGTATTTACTCTAAAGGCGGGAAGGTCAGAAAAATTCATATTATTATTTTTGCGCCAACAATAGAAGACGTAGAAAAAATAAATAAGAAACTTAGTCAAATTGGTAATTTAAAATCTGATGGCAGGCCAATTTTAGGGTTGGACGCCAAAGAGTTAGCTAAAATTGTATTAGATATAAACAAAGAATGCTTGGTGGTGCCAGCTCATATATGGACGCCATGGTTTTCTATTTTTGGATCTAAGTCTGGTTTTGATTCAATTGAAGAATGTTTTGAAGAGTATTCAAAATACATTTATGCCGTTGAAACAGGAATATCTTCTGATCCGGCTATGAATTGGAGGCTGTCAAAACTTGATAAGGTTAATTTAATTTCCAACAGTGACGCGCACTCACTTGCAAAAATTGGCAGGGAGGCAAATATTTTTAATACGGAATTAAGTTACAAAGGAATTTCTGGCGCCCTTAAGGGGAAGCACTCAGACAAATTTTTGTATACAATTGAATTTTTTCCTGAAGAGGGGAAATACCATTATGATGGTCATCGCGCATGCAATATAAGTTTGCCTCCAAAGCAGTCAAGAAAATATAAAAATATTTGCCCGAAATGCGCCAAGCCCTTGGTTGTCGGGACCTTAAGTAGAGTTGAAGAATTAGCTGATAGATCAGAAGGTTTTGTGTCAAAAAATGTAATTCCTTTCAAAAGTTTAATTCCGTTAAACGAAATAATTGCCGAGTCAGTAGGTGTTTCTATTTTATCAAAGGAAGTGTTAAAATATTATAACAATTTAATAAAAAATTTAGGAAATGAATTTAAAATTTTATTAGATTCAACAGAAAAAGAAATTGCGGAAAATTCTTTGCCTGAAATTGCACGGGGAGTCATAAAAGTGCGCCAAGGAAAAGTTTTAATTGATCCCGGGTACGATGGCGTTTACGGGAAAATTAAAATTTTAGGCTGTTAATTAAAAAGTATTGACATTACGACTACTTGGGAATATTATTAACTTCCTTAATATATAAAAAAAGCGTAAAATATAAAATGGAAGAAAAAATTTTTTATATAACAAAAGAAAAATTGCAGGAGCTGAAAAAAGAATACGAAAAATTGTTAGACCTTGAACACAAAAAGGCGCAAGACCCAGAAGCTCCAAAAATATTGGAATCAGAAGATTTAAATCCCGAGTTTGTAAGCTTTCAAGAAGACGTGGGTTTTTTAAGAGCAAGAATTGATGAGTTAAAAGAGATTATAGATTACCACGAACTTATAAAAAACCCGGGAAAAGATAAGCAAGGAGTTATCGGGCTGGGAGCCAAGGTTAAAGTTGATATTAATGGGCAAAAAGATGAGTTTGTTATTGTTGGGACGCTTGATGCAAATCCTGCGGTTGGAAGAATTAGCAATGAGTCTCCAGTTGGTAGAGCTCTTCTGGGCCATAAAATAGGAGACGAAGTGCTTGTTTCTTCACCTGTTGAGGTAAAATACAAAATAAAAAATATAAAATACGAAATTAGTTAGTAAAAACCGCTCCAATGTACATTGGAGCGGTTTTTTGTTAGGATAAACTAATAATTGATTAATAAAAAAATGTCAAAAATAATAAATAAGGTTGTTGGAATCTTAATTGCAAGCGATTTTTTTCTTAACTTAGGATGGGGGCTTTTGGCCCCGGTTTTTGCTATATTCATTGTGCAAAATATTGCTGTAAGGGATATGTCTCAGGCAGCTGAGGTGGCTGGTTTTGCAGCATTATTTTACTGGATAACAAAATCTATTCTTGAAATTCCATTCGGACATTTTTTGGATAAACACCGCGGAGAAAAAGATGACTTTTGGTTTATGGTTATTGGGACATTTATTACAGCCATAGTGCCTATAGGATATCTTTTTTCTTCAGTTCCTTGGCACATATATTTGTTGCAAATATTACACGCGACGGGAATGGCAATGGCTTTGCCTTCTTGGTCGGCAATATTTACAAGGCATATTGATAAAGGTAAAGAGGCTTTTGAATGGAGTATATCGTCAACTTCTATTGGCGCGGGAGCTGGTATAGCGGGCGGTCTAGGGGGGATAATGGCTGGGGTAGTTGGCTTTAAAGTGGTTTTTATATTTGTAAGTTTATTTACAGCTATGGCCGCAATATTATTAATAGTCATCAAAGACAATATTTTTAAAAAAGAGAAAGATAGCGTTATAATTCCATCAAGACCAACTGTTGAACCATAAATGAAGAATCAAGAGCTTTCTAAAATATTTTTTCAAATAGCAGATTACTTGGAAATAGACGGGGTGAGCTTTAAACCTTATGCTTATAGAAGAGTGGCATTGTCTTTGGAAAATTTTAAAGAGGACGTCGGGGAAATCTATAGGAAAGGGGGGTTAAAAGCTTTGCAAGAAATTTCTGGAGTTGGTGAAGGAATTGCTAAGGCCATTGAAGAGTATTTGAAAAATGGAAAAATAAAGCATTTTGAAGAACTTAAAAAAAAGTTACCTTTGAAGGTTGACGAGCTTTTGAAAGTTGAAGGGATAGGGCCCAAAAAAATAAAAACGCTTTATCAAAAACTAGGTGTTAAAAATTTAAAAGATTTAGAGAAATTTGCTAAGGCGCACAAAATTGCTCCGCTTTTTGGTTTTGGGGAAAAAACAGAAAAAAATATTTTGCAAGGATTGGAATTTTTAAGGCAAAGTAAGGGCAGATTTCTGTTGGGACAAATTTTGCCTACTGCTAGAGACGTTATAAAAAAATTAAAAACACTAAAAGAAGTTGAAGAAATAAGTTTGGCGGGCTCCGTCAGGAGACAAAAGGAAACAATTGGGGACGTAGATATTTTGGTTGTTTCTAAAAAGCCAGAAAAGGTTATGAATTTTTTTGTTAACCTGGATGGCGTTGAAAAAATTTGGGGGAGGGGAGGGACAAAGGCATCAATTCGCATGCGCGAAGGATTTGATATGGATTTGCGAATTGTAAAAAAAGAAAGTTATGGCGCGGCTTTGCAATATTTTACGGGTTCTAAAGAGCACAATATTGCCACCAGAAAAATTGCCATAGAAAAAGGGTTGAAGCTTTCTGAATATGGAGTTTTTCGCGGTAAAAAATATATTGCTGGCAGTACAGAAGAAGATGTTTATAAGGCATTGGGTCTGCCATATATGGCGCCAGAAACAAGAGAAGATGATGGAGAAATTCAGGCCGCTTCTGAAGGGGAACTGCCAGACTTAGTTGAGTTAAAAGACATTAAAGGTGATTTGCATTGCCACACGTCTGCTTCAGATGGAGAGAATTCTCTTGAAGAAATGGTTGAAAAAGCGATAAGCAAAGGTTATGAGTATATTGGTATTTCCGACCATGCAAAATTTTTAGGAGTAACAAATGGGCAAGATGAAAAACGGCTTTTAAAACAGTACGAAAAAATAAAAAAGTTAAACGAAAAAATTGCAAAAACTGGCAGTAAATTTAAAATTTTAAGTGGTTGTGAAGTTGATATAAGGCCCGATGGAAGTTTAGCAATAAAAGATGAAGTGTTGGAAAAAATGGACTATGTTATTGCTAGTATTCATTCAAGTATGAAAATGGAGAAAAAAGAAATGACCGCGAGAATTATAAGAGCGTTGGAAAATCCGAACGTTGATATATTCGGCCATCCCACTGGAAGATTAATTGGACAAAGAGACGAATATCAAATGGATTTCGATAAAATTTTAGAGGTTGCTAAAAAAATGGGAACAATTTTAGAAATTAATTCTTCCCCAGAAAGGTTAGACTTAAACGGTTTTTATATACGCATGGCAAAATCTCATGGAGTTAAAATGATAATAAATACCGATAGCCATAAAGCAGGTCAAATGGAGTTGATGGAATATGGAGTAGGCCAAGCTCGTCGTGGTTGGGCAGAAAAGAGTGACATAATAAATACATTATCCTTTGATGGATTGACAGCTATTATGTGGGGGGGGTATCATTAAGTAAATAGCAAATATATTAATAAGTAATATAAAAACATAAAAATATAAAAACATAAAATTTTAATTTTATATTTTAGATTTTTAAGTTTTTAAAAATAAGCATGAGGATTAAGTCATTTTTATTAATAGCTGTTTTGGCAACAGTAGTTTTGTGCTCTGCTGGCGTTGCAAAGGCTACAGAGCCATTAGCAGTAACCTGTTCTGTTACGGCGGGTACAGTTTTAACTGGGCAGAACGTTGCTTGGACCGCTACTGTGACTGGTGGAGAGGGCACTCCTACTTATAGCTGGACAGGGACAGATGGTCTTAGTGGTACGGCGATTTCTGTGAATAAAGTATATTCAACGGTTGGTAAAAAAACGGCAACAATTGTAGTTACGGCCGGGACTGCAACAAAAAGGGCTACTTGCCAGAAAGTTATCGCGCTTAATGTGGGAGAAAAAATTATTTGTATTAAAGCAGCTATAAATAAAAGAGAGCGCGATCTTGGGTTGGCAATGACCGGACCAACAGGGTATACCACTGCTCTTGGTAATGCTTATAATCAGAGAGGAATAGCTTTGGCGGCCGCCTATAATCCTGAGAGCTCTCTAGAAACCGTTAAGAATACTAGGAAGGCAGCTTGGGTTGCATTTGGTACAGCGCTAAAAGATGCGCGTATAGCGTGGCAGGGTGCTCGTAATTCTATTTGGAAAACTTATAGACAGGAAGGAAATCTTTGTCAAGCGCCATCCGGCACAGGCGATGGGGCGTTCTCTGGCTATGAGTTTAAGGGCAACTAAGTAGGTAATTAAAAAATAAAAAGTCTGTCGCTACATTATTGTTTCGACAGATTTTTTTGTTTTCACGGTTTGTTGAGGATTTGACTTATTTTTTAAGGGATGTATTATTAGATAATATAATTAACATTTTATTAAATTAATATGAAAATTAAATTTCTTTTGACTATAGTTATTTTAGCGGCAGCGGTTTTATGCTCTACTGGTGCTGTAAAAGCTGCAACTCCTTTTACAGTATCTTGTTCTGCGAATGCACAAGAAGTTTTAGCTAACCGGCCTGTGGTTTGGACTGCCACAGTATCAGCGCTGGGCACGTACAACTTTAGTTGGACCGGAACCGACAATCTTTCATCAATAGACTCACCAGTCAATACGAGGGTATATAATAAAAAAGGAAAAAAAACCGCAACTGTCACGGCTACATCAAACGGAGTTTCTAAAAAAGCCACGTGTTCTGTAATAATAAATCAAGACGTACGGGCCGACGCAGCCTGCATTGGGGTTGCTGTGTTGGCAAGAGAAGACCGTCTTGGCAGGGCCCTTGAAACGTATACTGATGATTTGCAAGATGCATATAGAAAGAGAGCAGATGATCTAAGATTAGCATATGTTTGGAATTTAACTGGTTTGCAGGGTATTAAAGATTTAAAGAAGGTGGCTTGGACTAATTTTAATACATCAATAAAAAATGCTCGCAATAAATGGCAGACCACCCGTAATGAATGGTGGGCATATTATAGAGTTGCAGGAAATTTATGCGGGGCGCCATCTGGCACAGGTGACGGCTCATTCTCTGGTTATGAAGTGAAGGGCAACTAAGTAGGTAGTTAAAAAATAAAAAGTCTGTCGCTACATCATTGTTTCGACAGATTTTTTATTTTTTTATAGTTTGACTTATTTTCAGCAAGAGTTATCATTAGATAATACAATTAACATTTTATTAAATTAATATGAAAATTAAATATTTTTTAATGGTAGTTGTTCTAGCGACGGCGTTTTTCCCATTTTTTACACTTGCATACACTGATCCAGCCGAGCCGGCCATTACTGTTACTTCTCCTAGTGGCGGAGAAACGTTATTACGCGGACAAATATACAACATTACATGGGAATCAACTGGGTTTGGCGCAAATGATACGGTTTCTGTTATTATTTTTAGCGAAGAAAATACTTATAAAATTGTTTCTTCCACGTTGGCCTCAAATGGTAGTAAAAGTTGGACGGTGGCTACTACAATAGTTCCCGGGGATAAATATAAAATTAGTGTGTATTCTGATACACACAGTGAAGTTTATGGCGTGAATGATGATTATATCAAAATTGTTGCGCCCATAGTAAGTCTGTGTCCAGCTACTTCAATTAATGGTTATTCAATACCAGTAACTAAAAATGGATCAAGCATTAAAGTTAGTCAGAAAACCACCGTATTAAACGGAATTCGTCGAGCATCCACAACCTTCACCTGCGAGGGTGAAACGTTTGTGGCCGGTCCAGAGACAGCGAACATAACTTGTAATGTTGGATATTTTTCGGTAGGAGTGAGTTGTGTAACCAAGGCGCTGTCGTTGACCATTACAGACAATAAAAAAACTTACTCGGCAGGGCAGGTAATGAGTTTCAACGTAAAGGGAATAGCATCTGACAGATCGGTTGCCACACCAGACAAGGGTTTCAATGTTCAGTATTGGAACAGACAAAAAGGAGACACCAACACTTATAGTGTTAATAACGCCATATTCAATCCTAAAACAGGATATTGGAGTGTTACTGCGACGGCTCCTACCAACACTTATCAAATATACGAACAGGGAATTGCACTTTATTGCTCTCAACCCAATCTTGGGTGTTCTGTTGGCCAAATTACTAAATCATTTATTTTTAATGTTATTCCGTCTATAACTATAACTTCGCTTAACGGAGGGGAAACAATAACACAAGGACAAAAGCACGACATTACATGGGAATCGGTTGGGTTTGGAGTGAATGACAGAGTCTCTATTAAAATTTTCAGCCCTAAGAGGACTTATAAGATTATTTCCTCTGTATCAGCATTAAGTGGCAGCTATAGTTGGTCTGTACCATCTAATATAGTTTCTGGGCAACAGTATAAAATTGGGGTGTATTTTGATAAAAACAACAAAGTTTATGATGTAAGCGATAATTATATCATTATTACTGCGCCCGTGGTTGCAGGATCTTTGAATATTAGTAAAGATAGCTCTTCGCCAATCTCTAATATTGCTCTTGGAGGGGAATTAGCTAATTTGGCAGTCTTCAGATTAAGTGCCAGTTCTGCAGAAGCATTAGACATAAATAAAATCAAAGTTACTGTAGATGGTCAGAGTTCATTAATTAGTTCAGTTTCTATTTATTCAGGTACAGTTCTTCTTGCTACAGGGATGATTGATCAAAATAATGTTGCAACCTTCATACTTCCTGCAGGAAAACTAATTGTTTCAGCCAATAGTAATATCGGGTTAACCGTTAAGGCTATTATTAGTGAAATTTCTGACGCGTCACAAAACGATAGCACAATAACAGCAAAACTAAATGGAAATGATGCAATAGCAGCTACGGGGGTAACATCTTCTGCTATCATAAGTTCTGGGAGTCAAAGTGCAATTGGTTCACCTATGAATGTTTTTAAAGCAAGGCCTTATTTTTCAATAAATCCAAATTCTCCTTCTGGGAGCCTTATCCTTTCAAGCAGCACCCTATTGGGAATTATTAATGTAAATTCTTCAGCTAAAGGAGATATAACATTTAGTAATGCTAATGGGAATTATATAAAAGCTAAAATAGCAGTTAGTGTTACTGACGGCGATGGCGACTTAGAACAATTAGTTCTTAAAGATGGAATGGGGCAAACCCTAGATATAGTTAACCAAAATTTAGGTATTGATGGAGTTGCTATTCCTATTACTTTTGATTTTTCAAACAATAGTTTAGTTGTAGCAGGGGGACAGACCAAACAATTATACATTTATGGCGATACAATGGAGTTTGATGACGCTGGGGATACTATTCAAGTTCTACTTGAGGATTATAGTCCCTCTAATATAAGTTGGGGAATTGATGGTCAAGGCGCATACAATAATGCAGATATAATTTTCCGCGGAGGAATTAATACCAATGCCATTTATAGGGGAGGCGTGGGGTTAAATCTTCAACAAAACAGTTCGGCATCGGTTCTTGGTGCGATTATAAATTTAGTACAAGCAATATTTAATAAATAACGTGCCAAAAGAGAAATCAGCAGGAGCTATAGTTTTTAGAAAAGAACCCTTCGACACGGCTCAGGGTAAACAATATAAAATTTTTTACCTTCTTTTGCATTATTTTTCTGGCCATTGGGAATTTCCAAAGGGGCACATTGAGGCAGGGGAGTCAGAAGAAGAAACTGTTGCCAGGGAGGTTTTTGAGGAAACTGGCATAAATGATTTGAAAATTATTCCTGGGTATAAAAAATATATTAAATATTTTTTCAGACAATATAAAGACAAGGTTTCTGAAAAAGATAGGAAAGCTGGAAAGACTCCTTGGATTTTTAAATTGGTTGCTTTTTTTGTTGCAGAAACACAGATAAAAGAAATAAAAATTTCTTCAGAGCATAAGGGTTTTGTGTGGTTGCCAATTGACGAAGCAATTAAGAAAACAACATTCAAAAATTCTAAAAAACTACTGGAAGAAGCAAATAAAATTGTGCTTTCTATAAAATAAAAAACAGTCCCGCTAAGCGGGACTGTTTTTTAGTACTATTTAGATTTTACTGTTTCTACAATTTTTACAAAGACTTCAGGATATTTGTTTGCAAGTTCTGATAAAACTTTTCTGTCTAATTCTATTTTGTGTTTTTTTAAGCCGTCTATTAATCTGCTGTATGTAATTCCATTTTGGCGTGCTAATGCATTTATTTGAAGGTTCCACAAATTTCTGAATGTTCTCTTTTTCACTCTTCTGTCTCTGTATGCATAAGTCCAAGCATGTCTTAATGCGTCTTTTGCCAATTTAAAATGTGACTTTCTGCCATAGCTAAAACCCTTGGCATGTTTTAATATGTTTTTTCTATGTTTTCTGGCTTGTACAGCTCTTTTTATTCTTGACATGTTACTTAGTTAAAAACTTTTTAATTCTTTGTGCCTCTTTTTTAGAGAGCGCAACCCATTTACGACCTTTTCTTTTCTGTTCACCTGTTTTTTTAGACCTATAATGGTTTTGGCCTGTTGCCCTTCTCATAATCTTACCATTTTTGGTTATTTTGAATCTTTTAACTAAAGCTTTTTTTGTTTTATTCATTTTTTTTACTGTTTAGAGACAATCATTGTGAAACCCCGGGGTTCACGCTTTAATTCTCTTTCAGTTTTAATTGGTATTAATGAATTTAAATTTTCTAAAAATAATTTTACTTTGTCGGTAGCAAATCCACCCATTGCTTTTTCTCTCCCTCTTAAAGACATATTTATTTTTACTTTATCTCCTCCGTCTAGAAATTTCTTTGCTTGGTTTGCTCTAACTTCCATATCGTGCGGGGAAATGTTAAACGTTAGTCTTATTTCTTTTAATTCTCCACCTTTTGGTTTTGCCATTTTCTTTTCTTTCTTCTGTTGCTGGTAAAGGAATTTTCCGTGGTTGGCAATTCTGCAAACCGGAGGCTCAACTTTCTCAGTAACCTGAATTAAATCTAAGCCTCGCGACTTTGCTAAATCAATTGCTGCGAATATATTCATAACCCCAAGCTGCTCGCCGGTTTCTGAAATTACTCGCACCTCTTTTGCCCTTATGAAATTGTTGATTAAAATTTTATCCATGTGGAAGTGGGGATGTTGAAATCCCGTCTGAAAAGCGCTTAAAAGCAATTCTACAAGTTTAGCTTATTTGTTTTTTCGAACAATAATTGTGAAATAAACAAAAGCATTATTGTCTTATCTCTTTAGTTTCAATCTTGCACCAGAGATTTGCAAAATCTATCCTGATATATAACACCTTCGACCCATCTATCAGGAGTAAATGGCGAAGATGCCGCATTAAGCGAAAGCTAACGCGGGTTGCTTATTAAAGTTAAATAAATTAGCAATTATGTTTTTTCCAAAATATTTATGAGCTTTTGGAAAGCTCAACTTGCCTTACTTAAAAGAACAATCCATCGAAACATTCACTCCCTTATTCTGACAATTCACGATTAACCTCGCGCTCTACGTCGCGCTTCTTAATTTTCTCTTTTTTGTCGTATTTCTTCTTACCTTTAGCTAATCCGAATTCGAGCTTAATCCTACCACTATTCTCATAAATTTTCAAGGGTATTAAGGAAAAACCCTTAACTTTCGTTTTTCCAATAAGATAGTTTATCTCTTTTTTGTTTAAAAGGAGCTTTCGTTGGCGTTCTTGGTCGTAGTCGGCTCCGGCGTTATTTGGTTGGTATGGAGGCACCTTTACCCCTACTAAAAACGGTTCCATGTCTCGTAAAGTCACATAAGAGCCCGATAAGTTGATGTGTCCTGTTTTTATTGATTTTACTTCTTGGCCAAACAAAACCAGCCCCGCCTCAAAGCGCTCTAATACTTCATAATCAAACGTCCCTTTTTTATTTTCACTATAAACTTTCATTAGTTTAATATATCATTATTGTTTTATTCTCACACTATTGACATAAATAAAAATAGGGTGTATAATTAATAATAGGGTAGATTTGCACTTTTACAGTATAAAAATACTTGCGATCCGCCGACTGGCGGAGCGGTCGTAGCCAAAAGTCTCTGATGTTCGGAGATTGCTGGCTACGACCGCCATGGTGGTAGGTCGAGCAAAAATGGCGAAAACCTAAAAAAGGAGAAAACGCCATGAACGAGCAGAAACAGGTTGGAAAGTGGCATGCGGTCATCCTGGAGAATTTGCCAGAAGTGGATTCAGCGGAAAGGCAGATGCACGTCGAAGGCAAGGGACCATCGCTGGTGCAGGAGTACCTTCGTGGTCTTCCGCAGTTCATGCGGGATCGCCTGATGCCTGTTTTCACGTTGAAGTCCACCTTTGACCGCGACATGGTCAGGGAAGGATGGCGGTCGCTGGAGAAGGACCACTCGGACAAAGACGGCGAGTTCGCCGTCGAGTTGGTGGACATCTTCGGCGGAAAGAGCGTCCTTAGTGGGTCGGAGTTCGAGCGACTCGCTAAGGCCGAGAAAGACATCGGCGGACAGCGCCACCTGGAGAGTCTGCTTCGTGAAGCAGATAAGATTCCGGTGGAATACCGGAATTTCTGTCTGGTGGCCTCGGAAACGGTCTGGGTGGACTCGCTTGGTTACCGCAGCGTGCCGTCCCTCTACTGGGATGGCGCCGGGTGGTCCTTGGACTTCGGCTTTCTCGGCCTCGACTTCCGCTCCGGTTGCCGGCTCGTCCGTCCCCGCAAGTGTCAAAAATAGAGTCCGCTTGGACTCTCGGGCCCTTGATTCCTGAAAGGAGTTTTGGAATCTTGGGCAAAAGGCGTCCCGACTTCGGTCGTGGGCGCCTTTTCACATGTTTAAAAATTAGGTATTATTAAATTGGATAGTAGGCTGATATGTCCATGGTTACGGCTTTGGACGGCCGAATTCTGGTTCTTAGGAAAGCGCAGAGTTTTGGCGGTTACGGCCTCCAAAAGAGTCGCTCCTAATTTTCTAAAAAATAAAGACACTTGGCGCAAAATGTTAAGGCGTTTAGACGTCGAATTATATACAGCTCAAAAAGTATTTAATGGGCAGTGGCACAGACGATATTTTGCGTATTTCTGTCTGGGTGGACTCGAATGGTAACCGCAACGTGCCGTACCTCTACTGGGATGGCGACAGGTGGTACTTGGACTTCAGCTATCTCGGCCTCGACTTCCGCTCCGGTTGCCGGCTCGTCCGTCCCCGCAACTTTTTTTATTTTTCCCATCATTTAGATGGGTTTTATTTTATGCTTTTTAACCACCCTCCCATCATTTTTCCAATTTCATTTAATTTTTCAGAAAGCAAGATATACCTTTTATTATCCAATGCTTTTATTTCCCAAGACAGTTGTAAAAAGAATTTAAGCAGGTCTAATTTTAAGGAAGCATCTTTTAGTGAAATTAACTTTTCTATTTTGTCTGAATAGCTGGCTCTGATTATATATTCAATTGTTTCTAAAAATAGATTATCTATTTTCCCACCAATTGTGTATTTTGAATCCTTCGGAAAATGAGGCAGAAATTCGTGCCATAATTTATAAACTGAAATGAGCTTTTGAATTAGCGTTAAATTAAATTGATTATTTTCATTATGAAAATTAAGTTGGTTCATAGTTATGAAGATTTAATTAGTATTGATAACTTGCTTTTAGCTTGGCAAGAGTTTATCAAGGGAAAGAGAAGCAAAAAAGATGTTCAGTTGTTTTCATTTAATTTAATGGATAATATCATAAATTTGCATAACGATTTGAAAAATTGCACTTATAGGCACGGAGAATACCAATGTTTTAAAATTAACGACCCAAAGCCACGAATAATTCATAAAGCAAATGTTCGTGACCGTCTTTTGCACCATGCGGTCTATCGCATATTATACCCATTTTTTGATAAGACCTTTATTCCTGATTCTTTCTCATGTCGAAACAACAAAGGAACCCATAAAGCCATAAATAGATTTAGAGAATTTGTATATATTGTTTCAGAAAACAACACAAAAACCTGTTGGGTTTTGAAGTGCGACATTAAAAAATTTTTTGCAAACATAAATCAAGATGTTTTGACAAACATTTTAGAGCAATATATCCCCGATAAAAACATTATTAATTTATTAAAAGAAATTATTTACAGTTTTAAGCCAAATGGGTTGCCCTTGGGCAACTTAACTTCACAACTCTTTTCAAACATATATTTAAACGAGTTTGACCAGTTTGTAAAGCATAAATTAAAAATAAAACATTATATTAGATACGCAGATGATTTTGTAATTTTGTCAGGAGACAAAAGTTGTTTGAAAAGTATAACGCCGGTTATCAAAGATTTTTTTCAAAACAAGCTCGCGCTTACTCTGCATCCTGAAAAGATATTCATCAGAACCTTATACTCTGGTATTGATTTTTTGGGTTGGGTAAATTTTTATGGCTATAGAGTTTTAAGAACTAAAACAAAAAAGAGAATGTTGAATAAAATATCAGAGAATCAGAAGTCAGAAACGCTAAATTCATATTTGGGTTTGTTGAAACATGGTAATACATACAATTTACACCTTAAAATCATCGAATACAGACTAATTTAGTCTGTATTTGTCGTGCGCGCATTCAGTGCGTATATTGTTGAGCATTTGTATGTGCGGAAGTCAGGTTGCCCTAGGGCAACCAAAATAAATCAGGTTAACACTATGTTAACCTGATTGGCCATAGACACTTCAAATGGTGGGGAATGAGTCAAACGCCCTTTAATTTTATGTTATTTTATGATAAAATTTCTAAATAACATGATAAAAGAAGCAATAATAATTTCATTGGGAGGGTCGTTGGTGGCGCCTGCTTCGGCAACTGGTGGGCCAGGTGAAATAGACGTAGGGTTTCTAAAGAATTTGAAGCATACTTTAGAGAGATATTTTGATACTAAAAGATTTTTTATTGTTGTTGGAGGTGGCAAAATTGCTAGAGCTTACCAAAAAGCTCTTTTAGAATTTGGGGCAAAAGCTGCTGACAGAGATTGGGCAGGAATTAATGTAACAAGATTAAATGCTGAGGTTCTAAAGCATGTTTTTTCAGAAAATGCTTACCCAAAAGTTGTTACAGATCCAAATATAAAAGTAAAAACAAATAAAAATGTTGTGGTGGGCGCCGGTTGGAAGCCGGGCTGGTCAACTGATTATGTCGCTGTTTTAATAGCTAAAAACCACAATGCCAAAACAATAATCAATTTAACAAACATTGATTATGTTTATGACAAAAACCCTAAAGATTTTCCCGATGCTAAGCCATTTAAAGAAATTGATTGGAAAAGCTTTGAGCGAATTGTTGGTGACAAATGGAACCCAGGATTAAATATGCCCTTTGATCCAAAGGCGTCAAAACTGGCAGCTCAACTGAAGCTAAAAGTGGCAATGATTAACGGAAAAAATTTAGAACGTTTTGAAGATTTTTTAAATAATAAGCCATTTATTGGCACAACAATACAGTGAAAGAAGAAATTAAAAAAATAATTCAGAAGGCAATAGGGCAAGATGCCTCTGATTTTTCCGTTGAAGTTTCTGGTGACAAAATCCACGGAGACTATTCAACTAACGTTGCTTTAATTTTGAAAAAAAACCCCAATGAAATTGCAGGAAAAATAAAGTCAGATTTATTTAAGAAAGTTGAAGTTAAAAATGGGTTTATCAATTTTTTTATTTCAGAAAAATATTTGCGAGAACAGTTACAGGTTATTTTAAAACAAAGGAATAAATTTGGTAATTTGAAAATTGGTAAAAATAAAAAGATAAATGTTGAGTTTGTTTCAGCAAACCCAACTGGTCCCTTAACTTTGGGAAACGGTAGGGGTGGGTTTGGTGGCGATGTTTTAGTAAATGTTTTAACAAAAGTCGGTTATAAAGTTACAAGAGAATATTATATTAATGACACAGGAAATCAAATTAATGCACTTGGTCATTCTGTGTTAGGAGACGCAGAGGCGGTTTATAAAGGAGAATATATTGATAAGCTAAGAAAAGAAGTTAGTAGTAAAGACCCAGAAACAGTTGGCAAGCTTTCGGGGAAAATAATTTTAGAGAAAATGATAAAGCCATCTGTAAAAAAGATGGGAATTAAATTTGATAAATGGTTTTCTGAAACAATCTTGTATAAAAATAAAGAAGTAGATGACGCTATAAACGAATTAACAAAAAAAGGTTTTACATACGAAAGCGAAGGGGCCTTGTGGTTTAAGTCGAAAGATTTAGGAGACGACAAGGACAGAGTTTTGGTCAGGGCAGATGGCATTAAAACATATTTTGCTTCAGATATTGCTTATTTAAAAAATAAATTTAACAGAGGCTTTGATAAGTTAATTATATTTTTAGGCGCAGACCATTACGGTTATGTGGCAAGACTGAAAGCTGCTTGCCACGCTTTGGGTTATGACAAAGATAAAATTGATGCGCTTGTTTTACAGTTGGTTAAGCTTTTCGAAAACGGTAAAGAAGTTAGAATGTCAAAAAGAACAGGAATATATGTGACAATAGACGAGTTGTTGGATGAAGTCGGGCTAGATGTTGCTAGATTTTTCTTTTTGCAGAGGTCTCTAAACACTCATTTTAATTTTGACATGGACTTGGCAAAGGAAAAATCCGATAAGAACCCGGTGTTTAAGGTGCAATATGCTTACGCCAGAATTAACAGTATTTTTAAAAAATCAAAAATTAAATCAAGCGATAAAAATTTGGAATTATTAAAAGAACCCGACGAACTAAATTTGCTGAAACAGGTTATTAAGTTTCCAGAGATTGTTGAAGATACTGCAAAAGATTATCAATTACAAAGATTGCCTGGTTATGCTCTTGAATTGGCAGAATCGTTTCATAGATTTTATGAAAATTGTAGAGTTATTACAGAAGATAAAAAATTGACCGAAGCGAGGCTATCTCTGCTGTTAGTAGCTAAAATTGTTTTCAAAAATACTTTGGATTTAATGGGGGTATCAACTCCAGAAAAGATGTAATTTATGAAATTAAATAACAAATACTATTTATTAAGACACGGAGAGGCAAAATCAAATGTTGAAAACATTGTTTCTTGTTGGCCAGAAAAATTTCATAACCCATTAACTAAAAAGGGTGTTGCTAAAATAGAAAGGGTTGCAAAAGAATTGAAAAACAAAAACATAGATTTAATTTTTTCTTCGCCATTACTAAGAACAAAACAAACAGCAGAAATTGTTGCAAAAACTTTTGGGTTAAAAGTTAAATTTGATAAAAGGTTAAGAGAATTGGGGTTTGGGACGTTTAACAATGGCTCGGCGGACAAATTTATAAATTATTTTAATAGCATAAAGGAAAGAATTAAAAAAAGGACACCTGGTGGAGAAAATTACGTACAAGTTTTAAAAAGAGTAGAAGGTTTTTTGAAAGATACCGACAAGAAAAATAAAAATAAAAATATTTTAATAGTCAGTCACCAAGCTCCGCTTTTGCTTTTGCTTGGCAAAGTGATTGGTGAACCAATTGAAAAAAGTATGGACGGTATTGTTAACGCCAAGGGCGAAAAAAGAATCACCAAAGGCGAATTAATAGAGCTAAACTAAAAATATGTTTAATTTTCTACAAGAGCCTGCCCGCAATGCTAAAGCATAGCTTTTGCAGGCGGGGAAGAAAAAATATTAAAATTATGTTCAATTTACCAGAAGAAGAGCAAAAAATTTTAAAGTTTTGGCAAGATAATAAAATTTTTGAAAAATCACTTGAGCAAACCCTTCGGCCAGCTCGGGGCAGGCGCAAAAATTTTGTATTTTACGATGGTCCTCCTTTTGCAACAGGAGCTCCACATTATGGGCATTTGTTGCAAAGCGTGATTAAAGACGCAATACCGCGGTATAAAACAATGCAGGGGTTTTATGTTGAAAGGCAATGGGGTTGGGATTGTCACGGTCTTCCAATTGAAAACATAGTTGAGAAAGAGCTTGGCACAAAAAGTAAAAAAGAAATTGTGGCAATGGGTGTCAAAAAGTTTAACGACTTATGCCGAGATCGTATTTTTACTTTTATGCACGAATGGGAAAAAACAATTCCACGTCTTGGCCGATGGGTGAATATGGCGCATCCTTACCGAACAATGGATTTTGAATATATGCAGGCAGAGTGGTGGGCGTTTAAAGAATTGTACAAAAAAGGGCTTATATATGAAGATTATAGGTCTATGCATATCTGTCCAAGATGTGAAACAACCTTGAGTCAAGGAGAAGTTGCAGAAGGATATAAAGACATAAAAGACTTATCAGCAACTGTAAAGTTTAAGATTTCTAATACCCAAAAGCTAACACCTAAAACCTATTTTTTAGCATGGACAACAACGCCTTGGACCTTGTTGGGCAACGTTGCTTTAGCTGTTGGAGAAAAAATAAAATATGTGCAGGTAAAAATTGGTAGTGATAAATTTATTCTAGCAAAAGACAGAGCGCAAGACGTTTTGGCTGGCAAAGAATTTACAATTGAAAAAGAATTTTTGGGCGGGGATTTGGTTGGTTTTAAATATGAACCGTTATTTGATTATTACATGAAAGAAGGAAAAGTTTATTCGGCAGATTTTGTAAACACAGAAGATGGCACCGGTATTGTTCATATAGCGCCTGCATTTGGAGCAGATGATATGGCTCTTGGGAAAAAAGAGAAATTGCCGTTTGTTCAACATGTAAAAATGGACGGTACCTTTACTGCAGAAACTAGAGAATTGATAGGGTTAGATTTAAAACCAAGAGCAAAAGATAAGCCAGAAGAAATTCGCGAGGCAGATCTTACAATTGTAAAACTGTTAGAACAAAAGGGAATTTTATTTGATTCTAAAAAATATGAGCACTCTTACCCGCACTGTTGGAGATGTGACACAGCATTGTTAAACTATGCTACAAGTTCTTGGTTTGTGGCAGTTGAAAAAATAAAAGCTAAACTTTTAAAAACAGCAAAGAAAATAAATTGGTCGCCTGCTCATATAAAAGAAGGCAGATTTGGCCAATGGCTACAGGGAGCCCGCGACTGGTCTATTTCGCGACAGCGTTTTTGGGCCAACACAATTCCTGTTTGGAGATGTGAAAAATGTAAAAAAGAATTTGTTTTTGGTTCTGCCCAAGAGCTAGAAAAAGTAAGTGGCGTAAAATTGACTGATTTACACAAAGACTTTGTTGACCAGGTAGGTTTTGAATGTAATTGCAAGGGTGTAGCTCACCGAGTGCCCGACGTTTTGGACACATGGTTTGATTCTGGTTCTATGGCGTTTGCTACAAATAGAAAAATTCCGGCAGATTTTATTGGAGAAGCGCAAGATCAAACAAGAGCTTGGTTTTACTACCAGCATGTTTTAGCTGGAGCTTTATTTAATAAAGAAGCTTTTAAGAATTGTATTGTAACTGGAATTATTTTAGCTGAAGATGGTAAGAAAATGTCTAAAAAATTGAAAAATTATCCTGACCCGGTTGAGGTGATAAACAAATATGGGGCCGACGCCGTACGTTTTTATATGTTAAACTCTCCGGTAGTACAGGCAGACAATTTGTCTTTTTCTGAAAAAGGGGTAGACGAAATTGCTAAGAAAAATATAAGTAGGTTATACAATGTTTTAGCTTTTTATGAACTTTATAAAAACGAAACTCCAGCTTCCGAGAAAAGTAAAAATATTTTAGACAAATGGATAATTTCTCGTCTTGAAGAATATGTGTTAGCCTCAACCAATGGATACGAAAATTACAAAGTGGATACAGCCGTAAGGCCACTCATAGATTTCATTGATGACTTTTCTGTCTGGTATTTAAGAAGAAGTAGGGAGCGTTTTAAAGAACAGAATTCCGACAGTAAAGATGCTTTAGCCACCCTAAGGTATATTTTAAAAAAACTTTCAAAAGTTATGGCCCCTGCAACACCATTTTTTGCTGAATACATTTTTCAAAAAACTCGTGATAATTCAGACGTTGAAAGCGTACACCTGGCAAGTTGGCCTAAAATTAATAAAAAGTTGATTAATGTAGGCTTGGAAGAAAAAATGAGTGAAACAAGGGCCATAGTTAACTTAGCTTTAGCAGAAAGAATTGTAAAAGCAATCAAAGTAAAACAACCATTGGCGAAGTTGGAAGTTAAAAGCAAAAAGTTAAAAGTTCTTGAGGAGGATTTGTTAAATTTAATAAAAGATGAAGTAAACGTTAAAGAAGTTATTTTTAATGACAAAATTGTTAATGAGGTTGAGTTGGACACAAATATAACTAAGGAGCTGGAGGAAGAGGGAATGCTAAGAGAAATAATAAGATCAGTGCAGGCACAAAGAAAAGAACAAAACTTAGTGCCGTCTGACAAAATTAGAGTTGAATTTTTTGCGCCAGAAAAAGAAAAATTAATAATAGAAAAAAACAGAGAATTTTTGATGAAAGAATTTAGAGCAACAGAAATCTCTATTTTCGACGGAGAAAATTATCAAGTTAAAATTTATGGTAGATAAAAAACCAAAATCAATATTTGATGAAAATAGTTTGGGCGCATCAAGGAGTGACATTAATGACGCTCTTAGAAAGACATATGACAAAACAAGATCTTCTGGCACTCATATTATGGATATTCGCGAAAAAAGATTTTTGGGAGAAAGGGTTCTCCCAAAAGCAAAATATGGTGAGCATATTTCAGCTGAAGAGATTAAGCATGAAATAGCCACGTTAAAAAAATTGAAAAGTGTATTAACTCGAACAGGGTCTGTAGATAAATATGGGGCTTCGGAAGTGCAAGATAAAATTGATTTTCTAGAAAACTTAATGAAAAAATAAAAAAATGGAAATAAAACCACAAGATTCTCAACCACAAAAAGACAATGTCGCCGCTGGTCTTGGTAATCTTAAGGCCAGGGGTAATCTTAAATTTGGAGGGAATAAAGAAGGGACACTGGAGTCTAAAATGCCTTCAAGAACAGAAAATCCTCAAGAAACAGGACTTCACCAGGCAATAGATATACCAGTTTCAAAATATGGGCGGGCGGCCGATCGTCAAAAGGAACAAGGCAATAAGCCAGCAGTAGAAAGTCCAATAACAGACCATTCAGTTTTTGGTGGTAAGCCGGAAATTTCTAGACGAGAACTAGGATATAAAATGAAGCACGACCCAGATATGTGGAGGGCTAGTCAAAGCGCAGGGCTTAATTTAGGGCCTACAGGAAGAGCCGAAATTGTAGAAAGAATTCCAAAGTTTTATGGTGATAATATTTCTAAATCGGAATTGCGTAAAAGCGTTGGAGAACTTAGCAAAAGGCTAAACAGTGGCAGCACTCCGCAAGCTCGTCCAGGCCTAAGGAAGGAAATAAAGTTTCTCAAAAAAATAGGCGGGGTATGACGACCCATTACAAAACTAGAGCTTTTGTTTTCAAAAAATCTGATGTAAATGAATCAGATAAAGTTTTTTCTGTTTTTACAGATGAGTTTGGCAGGTTGGATATTTTTGCTAAAGCCATAAGAAAATCTGTCTCAAAACTTAGGAGTGGGATAGATATTTTTTTTATGTCAGATCTTGAATTTATTCAGGGGAAGAGAAGGAAAACGCTTACAGATGCCCTTGCAACGGAAAAATTTATAAACATTTCGCAAAACCCGGGAAAATTTAAAATTGCCAACAAAATAGGAGAAGTTTTAGACAATTTTATAAAAGGTGAAGAAAAAGACAAAGAAATTTTTAATTTGGTGAGCGAAACATTTATTAAATTAAATAAAAATCCAAAGCTTTCTGTAAAAGACCTACAAGTTTATTACTATTTTTTATGGAGTGCAGTTTCTCTGCTTGGGTATTGTCCAGAAATTGAAAAGTGCGCAAGTTGTAGAGAAAAGCTGGTTCCATATAATCTTTGTTTTTCTTATAAATTGGGTGGAATAATTTGTAGAAAATGCTTAGATTATGACCCTTTAGCGCAAAAAGCAAACTCAGATATAGTTAAAATTTTACGGTTAATTTTTAAAAAAAACTGGCAAATTTTATCTAAACTAAAAATTGAGCCCGCCAGTCAAAAATTATTCCAGCAAATTTCAGAAAATTATTACGCCTATATTTTGTCTAGTCACTTTTCAAAAAATGGTTGAAGAACGGCCTAGAAGTGGTATGATTAAGTTAATTTAAACAATATGAATAAAAAAATACTTTTAATATTATTAATAATTGTTGTAGCGGGAGTGGGGGCGTTTTTGTATTATAGAGAGGGGATGTTTTCTAAAGAAATTTTACGTCTGGAAATTTTAGGGCCAGAAACTGCAAAAATAGGAGAGGAAATAGAATATACAGTACAGTATAAAAACAATGGAAATTTTGTTTTGGAAAATCCAAAGCTTACTTTTATTTTACCGGAAAACTCTTTAACCGAAGACGACCGAACAATGCTAGTTAAAGGCCTAGAAGACATTTATCCTGGTAATCAAGGGTTTGTAAAAGTAAAAGCTCGTCTCTTTGGGAAAGATGGTGATTTTAAAAATGCTAAAGCATCTCTTTCTTATACGCCAAAAAACATAACAGCTCCGTTTACTTCAAATACCACTTTTGCTACTAAAATTGACGCCACCCCAATTACTTTAAGTTTTGATTTACCAACAAAAGCTGAACAGGGAAAAAATTTGCAATTTTCAATTAACTATTTCTCAAACGTAGACTATCCATTAGAAAACCTTAGCATAAAAATTGATCCAGCTGTCGGATTTGAGTTCGTTTCTACAGATCCCGTATCTTTAGATAATTCAGAATGGAAGCTAAAAACCTTAAACAAGGCGCAAGGCGGAAGAATAAGTATTTCAGGTAAAGTTTTGGCTGAAAACAACCAAAATTTAAACTTTTTAGCAAAAATTGGAATGTGGCAAAATGGCAGTTTCGTTGTGATAAAGGAAACCAGTATTCAGGTTCAAATCATTCAACCGTTGTTGTTTGTTTCTCAACAAATTAACGGTTCTGCTAATTATGTTGCTTCGCCGGGCGAAATTTTGCATTATCAAATTTTCTTTAAAAACATTGGAAACACTCCTTTTGATAATTTGTTTATGATTGCAAAGTTAGAGAGCCAGGCCTTAGATATGTCCACTATACAAACTGAAAATGGTGGGCAAATTCAGGGAGATGACAACATGATAGTTTGGGATCATAGCCAAGTAGATGCTCTGCGAAAGTTAAATGTTCAGCAAGAAGGTCAAGTAAGTTTTAGCGTTAAAGTGAAAAGTGATTGGGTCCCATTGGCAACTGATGTGAATAGCACAACAATAACTAATTCTGTTAATATTTCTCAAATAACTCAAAAGTTTACTATCAAATTAAGTTCGGGGTTGGTAATTTCTCAAAAGGCATATTATAAAAATTCTGATATAACAAATTCCGGGCTTATTCCGCCAAAGGTTGGTAAGACAACAACATACACAATAAATTGGGAAATTAAAAATTACTTTAGCGATACAAAAAATGTTAAGGTAAGAGCTGTATTACCACAAGGTGTAAGTTTGACCGGATTAATTATGCCACAAGATGAGCTTTCAAATTTTTCATTTGATTCCCAAAGTAGGGAAATTGTTTGGTCAGCCGGAGATATTTTAGCCGGGACAGGAGTAAATGGCGACCCTGTAACTCTTTCTTTCCAGGTTTCTTTGACTCCAACTGTTTTACAAAAAGGAACAGTTGCCCCATTAATTGGTAAAGCACAAATTTCTGGAGAAAATCAATTTACCAATACAACAATTACGGCACAGGACCCGGCAGTTGATACAAGTTTGCCAGATGATTTTGCCAACTCCGGCGGGGGAATAGTACAGTAAATAATTGTTATATTTAAAAACCACCTTGGCAAAATGTGGTTTTTAGTTGAAACTATTGACAGAATATTTGGTAATATGATATATTAAAAAGGAAAGCTCATTGACATTGCTATTGTCCTCAACCCAAACCCATGAAAGGAGGTGAAGATCCAAGATTAGTGTCTGTTGGTGTCCTGGTCCTGTTGAAAAGGTAGAAAAGCGGAAAAAATGGCGAAACAAGAAGGAGACTGTCTATGATTCGGCTTTTCACGTTCCTGGCTGCCGCGGTGGTGACCGCGGCAATCATGCTCGCCCCGAAGATCGTCCAGACCGACCAGTGCCCGATGGCCCAACTCGCGACTTCGCTGCTCAGCAACGACGGCGCAGCGATGTTCCAGCCGACCACGGACGTGGTTGTGCTTACCCTCGGCAATGCGGCCCTTATCGCCGGCGACAACTATATGTACATCGCGACGTCGCCCGGCCACGAAGTGGCCAGCATTTACACCAATAACGCCAACATCGGCACGACGGCGGCCAGCTTGGGCGGCGAACAGCACGGCACAGCGGAGGTTGCGACGATCATCCTCGGCGAGAACGTGACCGTCGCTGCTTACGGCAATAACGACGCGGTCAAGACGACCAGTATGACGGCGAGCGCCAGCGCGGTCAACGATAACGCAACCGACTACATCCGGGGGACCTTCAACGGCGCCTCGCCCGGCGACCTGTTCGTCGCCAACAACGCTGCCGCGAAAACGCCGGTGACGTGCATCTTGCCGAATTTCACCGCCAGTGTGGGTTTTACGGCGATCGACAACGATGACGTCATGGGCTTCGACGGCGACGGCACCGGGCACGGTCACGGCTCCAGCACCATCTGCTGAACGCCGGCCCTGCTCGAGCCTCAAGTCTCTGTTCTGTCCTATGGGGCATGACCAACTAACCTTGGTTGTGCCTCTCTTTTTTTGCTTTAAAATCCTTGAAATTAAGTTTTTTAAGGAGTAAGATTAACTAATTAAAAAATAGAAACACATCATGGCAAAAGAAAAAGAAATTAATTTAATAGATAAAATCATATCTTTGTGCAAAAGAAGGGGTTTTATATTTCCTGGATCGGAAATTTATGGTGGGCTGGCAAACTCGTGGGATTATGGGCCATTGGGAGTTGAATTAAAAAATAATATAAAAAACGCTTGGTGGAAAAGATTTGTTCATATGCGTGACGACATGGTTGGGATTGATGCAGCATTAATAATGAATCCAAAAGTTTGGGAGTCTTCCGGGCATTTGAAAAATTTTTCTGACCCTTTAGTTGAGTGCAAAAAATGTCACCACAGGTTTCGCGAAGATTTAATTGAAGGAAAGAATTGTCCGGATTGTAAGGGTGAGTTACTGTCGGCAAAACAATTCAATTTAATGCTTAAAACCTTTTTGGGACCGGTTGAAGATGAATCGGGCGTGGTTTATTTTAGGCCAGAAACTGCTCAGGCAATGTTTGTTGATTTTAAAAATGTTTTAGATACTACAAGAAGAAAAATTCCTTTTGGAATTGCCCAAATAGGAAAAGCTTTTAGAAATGAAATAACTCCCGGCAACTTTATTTTTCGCACAAGAGAGTTTGAGCAAATGGAAATTGAATATTTTATTAAGGAGTCCAGTTGGAAAGATTCTTTTGAACACTGGAGAAAAGAAATGTGGAGTTGGATGGAAGTTGAGCTTGGCTTAGATAAAAAAGATATTCACGAATTGGACGTCCCAGACGGGGAGAGAGCGCACTATTCTAAAAAAACAATTGATTTTGAATATGATTTTCCTTTTGGCAGAAAAGAGCTTTATGGTTTGGCCTACCGAACAGATTTTGATTTGAAAAATCATTTTGAGGAAGCCCCTTATGAAGAAGTTGATGAACTTGGAAAAAAAATAGAAAAGTTTTATCCGCACGTAATTGAGCCAACTTGGGGGGTAGACAGGTCTGTTTTGGCTGTACTTTGCCATGCATATATAGAAGACGGTGACAGAGTTGTTTTAAAATTAAAACCAAGTTTAGCTCCTTATAAAGTGGCAGTATTCCCGTTGCTAAAAAACAAACCAGATCTTGTGAAGAAAGCTAAAGAAGTCTATGACATTCTAAAAAAAGAATTTGTGGTTATTTTTGACGAAAGGGGAAACATTGGAAAAAGGTATTACAGCCAAGATGAAATTGGAACTCCATTTTGCGTGACAATAGACTTTGATACTTTAGAAAATGGAGAGGTAACAGTGAGAGACAGAGATACAACAAAACAAGAAAGAGTAAAAATAGAAAATTTGGTACAGTTAATTGGCCAGAAAATTAAAGGGTAAACAGTTTTAACTTTTATGCCGGTATTTAAGAATACATACAAAAGGTATTGTGACAGAAAGTTAAAATTTGTTGGTAAACATTTAAAAAAAGACGATAAAATTTTAGATGCCGGATGTGGTGATAAAAACCATCCTTATGTTTTTTTAGAGCTTTCTAAAAATTTTAAAATAACCGGAGTAGATTTTGATAATTCCTGCAATCCTAAAATTATAAAGGGAGATATTTCTCATTTAGAATTTACTGACAAATCTTTTGACGCGGTCATTTGTTTAGACGTTTTAGAACATATCAGCAATTGGAAAAAGTCGTTTTATGAGTTGGTAAGAGTTGCTAAGAAAAATGTTATTATTTCAGTCCCGACAACAGAAAGCAAAGTATTTTTTAGAATTTGTCAGTTTTTGCGGAAAATAGTGGGAGTTAATAATATTATTTTTGCCGGGCATTTTCGCGATTATTTCCCAGAGGATATTATAAATTTATCAAAAGAAAAAGGGTATTCTTGCAGGCTAAATAAAATAAGGTTTGCAACGCCATTTTTTTCACATTTTTTGTTGAAAACAAAGCTTAGGTATGGGGGAATTTATATAATTACAAAAGATAAAAAATAATAATGCCAGCTAAAAAAAGAAAAATTTCTGCAATTGTGCCCGCATTAAACGAAGAAGCTAATGTTGGAGCCGTTTTAAAGGTTCTTTTAAAGGCAGAAATTTTAAATGAAGTTATTTTGGTGGATGACGGCTCAACAGATAAAACCGCAGAAATTGGTAAAAAACTGGGAGCTAAAATTGTTAAGTTATCAAAAAAAGGGGGCAGTGGAAAGGGGAATGCTTTAAAACAGGGGTTAAAAGTAACAAATGCTGAAATAATTGCTTTTTTTGACGCCGATTTAATAGGTTTAAACGAAGAACATGTAAATTCTTTAGTGCAACCGGTTTTAGCCGGTAAGGCAGTAATGTGTGTGGGAATAAGAGATAGACTTTTCGGTTTGCCCGAAAATATTTCAAAAATTGATCCGTTACTTGCGGTTGGTGGCGAGAGGGTAATTGAAAGGAAATTTTTAGAAAAAATACCCGAGGAGCACTTTGAAGGTTTTGCCATAGAAACTGCAATAAACCACTATTGTTTGGCCAACAAACTTACAGTTGAGTATGTTTTGCTTAATAAATTGACACATGTTTTAAAAGAAAAAAAATGGGGTATAGTTAGGGGATTTTTTTCAAGAATAAAAATGATTTTACAAATAATAAAAATAAGGTTAATACTTATTTTCAAAAAAAATGAATTTATACAAGAAAACAACGCTGAATAACGGATTAAGGATTATTACAATTCCAATAGAAAACGCCAATTCTGTTACAGTTTTAATTTTGGTTGGAACCGGATCTAAATATGAAACTAAAGACATAAACGGTATTTCTCATTTTTTAGAGCATATGTTTTTTAAGGGCACAAAGAAGCGCCCATCAACTTTAAAAATTTCAGAAACACTAGACTCAGTCGGTGGAGAATACAATGCTTTTACTTCAAAAGAAATAACAGGATTCTACGCAAAGGTTGATAAAAAGCATTTTGGAGTTGCGCTAGATTGGATTTCTGATATATTTTTAAACTCCGAATTTAATGGCAAAGAGGTTGAAAGAGAGAAAGGGGTAATAATTGAAGAGATGAACATGTATTTAGACACGCCAACTGCCTATTTGGGTGACCTTTGGGAAAAACTTTTATATGGAGACCAACCAGCCGGTTGGATGACAATTGGTGGAAAAGAAAACATTTTAAGTTTTAATAGGGAAAAAATTGTAGATTACTATAAAGCTCACTATGCTCCGTCTAATGTGATAGTTTGTATTTCTGGAGCAGTTGGTAAAAATTCAGAAGGAGACAAAGTGGTCGTAGACCAAATTAAAAAATACTTTGGCAAAGAGAAAGAAAGTGAAACAAAGCAAAAGATTAAAGTAGCTGAAAAGCAATTAGAGCCACAGGTTTTAGTGCACCACAAAAAAACAGACCAAACGCATTTTTGTTTGGGGGTCAGGGCTTATGATATGTTTGATAAGAGAAGGTATACTTTGGCCCTGTTGTCTATAATTTTAGGAGGGAATATGAGCTCGAGGCTTTTTATTAAAGTAAGAGAGAGAAACGGTTTGGCTTATTCTATACACACTTCGGCTGACAATTCTACAGACACGGGATATTTGGTAACACAGGCTGGCATTGACCATAAAAATTTAGAAAAGTGTATAAAGTTAATTTTAAAGGAGTATGAAGATTTAAAAAATAAAAAAATTACAGAAAAAGAACTTCAAAAAGCCAAAGACTATATAAAAGGAATTACATCTTTGTCTTTAGACTCTTCAGACAGTCAAGCATCTTTTTATGCTACGCAGGAATTGCTGGAAAACGATATTTTAACCCCCGAAGAAAAGTTTAAAAAAATTGACGCAGTTTCTGTAAATGATATAAAGAAGGTAGCAGAAGATATTTTTATGCCTGAAAAGCTTAACTTAGCTGTAATTGGCCCGGTTGAAGAAAAAGATTCTGAAAATTTAAAAAAGTTATTAAAATTGTAAAAAAATGAATCAAGAACAAACTTTAAGTATTTCGTGGGAGTCTATAATTAAAATATTTATAGCAATTGTTATTTTGTATTTTATTTATCTTGGCAAGGAAATCTTTCTTTGGTTTTTGTTTGGGTTAGCGGTTTCAGTTTTATTGGAGCCAGCAATAATATTTTTAAGGAGATTCAAAATACCAAAGATAGTAGCTATAATTTTAGTTTATTTTTCTATCTTTGGTGCCTTGGGACTTTTAATTTATTTAACAGCTCCAATGTTTATTTCTGAGTTAAAGCAACTTTCCAAATATTTACCAACATACTTTAATCAAATAAGCCCTCTTTTACAGGGGGTTGGCATTGATGCATCAGAAAGTTTTAGTAGTCTTACAAGCTTTTTAATAAATAATCTTCAAGAAGGATCAAGGGGAATTTTGAATGCAATAATGGCTTTCTTCGGTGGAGTTTCTTCAACCATATTTATTCTTGCAATAGCATTTTTCCTTTCACTTGAAGAAAGGGGACTGGAAAGATTTTTAGTTCTTGTTTCTCCAAAAAAATACGAGCAACAAATTTCTTCTTTCTTTATAATGGCTCAAGACAAGGTTGCCGGTTGGTTTGGAGCTAGAATATTGGCTTGTTTGTATGTTGGAGTAGGGTCTTTTATTGTTTTCTATATATTTGGCATTAAATACGCTCTTATATTAGCCGTTATAGCCGGATTTTTGAATTTTGTTCCATATATAGGTCCGCTTTTCACAGCCCTAATAGTTGCGCTATTTGTTATAGCTTCTTCGGGTACTTGGGTTACAGTGCTTTTTATATTGGTAGCCATAACAGCTGTCCAAGCAACTGAAAATCTAATTTTGACTCCGTTGTTGATGAAAAAACTCATAAACATTCCTCCGGTTTTGGTGCTTATTTCCTTAGTAGTCGGAGCCAAGTTTTTTGGTTTTTTGGGTGCAATCTTTGCTGTGCCGGTAGCTGGTATAGTTTACGAATTTGTAAAAGAAACTTTGAATAAAAAGAAGGAAGAGGCGACCCAGCTAGAAAACTAACAAAATTGCCGAAATTACAACTACAATAATTTGACTTAAAAATCTCCAAAACTTGGAGATTTTTATTTGTTTAAGGAAGTGTAGTTTTTCTGTGTGAAGCTTGGCGTGTAATTTAAAAATTTTATTTGGGAAATGGTTGTTTAAAACAGTAAAACCATCTGGTAAAATTGCAAAAAATGCGCAAATATAAATTATTGGCCGTCCTGAGCTAGCCGAAAGATTGGAAAAAGTTAAAATTAAAAATATGCCTAAAGAAAAATCTAGGGATATTTTTAGAATACTCCTTAATTTGTCTTGCCATTGTTTTTTGTTCCTAATTTCTATATCATATTCAATGTGAGGGAAAACGTCTAAAAAGTAGTGGCTTAAGAATGCCAAAACAATGGCTAAAATGACGTTTTCTATTTTTGAGCCAATGCCGGCTCCAAATAGCATGTGTACGAGTAAAATCATGTAAATTTATAGGGAAAGTGATATAATTTAATAATTATACATTAAAAACATGTTTAATAAAAAGTTTTACATAACTACAACATTGCCTTATGTTAATGCCGACCCGCACATTGGTTTTGCGTTAGAAATGATTCAGGCTGATGTAATTGCCAGGTACCATAAAAATTTGGGGGAGGAAATATTTTTTAATACCGGGGTTGACGAGCATGGTTTGAAAATTTTTCAGAAAGCTCAAGAAAATAATATAGACCCTCAGGCATATTGCGATATTTATGCTAAAAAGTTTGATAATTTAAAACAGGCGCTTAATTTAAGCTATAATAATTTTATTCGTACAACAGATTCTCACCATATAGAAGCTGCTCAGGAATTTTGGAAGCTTTGTGAAAAAAATGGAGATATATATAAGAAGAACTATAAAATAAAATATTGTGTTGGGTGCGAGTTAGAAAAAACAGACTCGGAATTGGTAGGCGGAAAATGCCCCATACACCCAAATAGAGAAATAGAAATAATTGACGAAGAAAATTATTTTTTTAAGTATTCAAAATATCAGAAAAAACTTTTAGACCTGTATAAGAAAAATCAAAGTTTTGTAATTCCCGAATCAAAATTAAATGAAATTAAGCAGTTTACAGAAAAGGGGCTTGAAGACTTTAGCGTTTCCCGCTTAAAAGAAAAAATGCCATGGGGGGTGCCGGTTCCGGGGGACGACAAACATGTAATGTATGTTTGGTTTGATGCATTGGTAAATTATATTTCTTGTCTGGGGTGGCCGCCCAATAGCGATCGGGCGAGCCTCGCCCCGAAGGGGCGGGCCAGAAATCTATTTAAAGATTTTTGGCCTGGGCTTCAGGTGGCAGGTAAAGATAATTTGCGTCAGCAAACTTCAATGTGGCAGGCAATGCTAATGTCAGCCGGTTTGCCAAATTCAAAACAAATTTTTATTCACGGATTTATAACTGCCAATGGGCAGAAAATGTCTAAGAGTTTAGGTAACGTAATAAATCCATTTGATTTGGTAAATAAATATGGAACTGACGCAGTAAGATATTACTTGTTGAGAGAAATTAATCCTGTGGAGGACGGGGACTTCTCTTATGAAAAATTTGAGCAAAGATATAATTCAGATTTAGCAGGTGGAATTGGAAATCTTGTTGCCAGGACGCTAGGAATATCAAAAAATGGATTTAAAGAAACAAAGCCAACAAAAAAAATAACCAAAGCAGTTAAAGATGCTCAAAAAAAATATAAATTGGCGGTAGAAGGTTTTAAATTTAACGAGGCATTAATTTCTATTTGGGAGATAATAGGTTTTTGTGATAAATATATTAATGAAGAAAAGTTGTGGGAAACCAAAAGCTCGCAAGTTATTAGTGATTTGTTTTTTGCAATAAAAGAAATTGGTGTTTTGTTGCAACCTTTTTTACCAAGCACCGCCGAAAAAATTCAACTTGCTGTAGAAACCAAAGCATCTCCAAACTTATTTCCCAAAATTGTTAAGTAAATGTTAATTGATACACATAGTCATTTAAATTTTAAGGCGTATGATGCCGATAGGGAGGAGGTTATAAAACGCACCGTCAATCCGCCAGATGGCGGAGAGAGCGTTGTTTGTATTGATGTTGGAACAAAATATGAAACATCAAAGCGCGCAGTTGAATTGGCTGAGCAAAATGAAAATATTTTTGCTGCTATCGGAATGCATCCAATTCACATTAAAACCGATTTAATGAAATTAAAAATGGACGAAGAAGAGGGCGCCTTTGAACCTTTGGGCGAAGATTTTAATTATGAAAATTATAAAAAGCTTGCCCTAAAGTTTACCCCGAGCGGAAAGCGAGGGGTGGTGGCAATCGGAGAAATTGGTTTAGACTATTATTACAGGCCAAAAACAACCAGCAGATTAGAACAATTTAAAGAATTGCAGAAAAAAGTTTTTATACAACAACTAGATTTAGCCAAAGAATTAAATTTACCGGCCATTGTCCATTGCAGAATGGCACACGAGGACGTTACTAAAATTTTAGAAAGCTATAAGGAGCTAAAAGGGGTTATCCATTGTTTTACCGGAAGTTGGCAAGAAGCGCAAAAATATATTGAGTTAGGATTTTATTTAGGAATTAATGGGATTATATTTAAGTTTGATATTGATGAGGTTATTAAAAAAGCTCCTCTGGATAAAATTTTAATTGAAACAGATTGTCCATATTTAACGCCCCCACAAGCTGGACCAAAAGAAACTAGGAATGAACCAATTTTTGTAAAACACGTAGCTCAAAAAATTGCTGATTTGCGAGGAATAAGTTTTGACGAAGTTGCCTCTGCAACTACCGCCAACGCTAAAAAACTATTTAAAATATAAAAAAAAGAACCCCTAAGAACCCTCTGGTGATGCTTTATGATGCAACGTTATGTTGATAAGTCAAGATTTACCCTGGTTGTGAATTTTGCTATTATATGGGAATAACATGCAAAAGTATAATCCTAAAAAAATTGAACAGAAATGGCAGGATAAGTGGTATAATTCTAACGTTTTTAAGGCTAAAGACGGCTCTAAAAAAAAGAAATGCTACTTAATGGTGGAGTTTCCATATCCTTCAGGAGACGGTCTTCACGTTGGCCATTGCCGAAGCTATACTGCTTTAGATGTTGTAGCCCGTAAGCGAAGAATGCAGGGGTTTAATGTTTTATATCCAATGGGTTGGGATGCTTTTGGTTTGCCAACAGAAAACTATGCCATTAAAAAAGGAGTTCACCCGTCTGTAGTTACAAAAAAGAATACAGATACATTTAGGCAACAAATGAAAAGCTTGGGCTGGTCTTTTGATTGGAGCCGTGAAGTTAACACGACAGATCCCAAATATTATAAATGGACGCAATGGATTTTTGTGCAGTTGTTTAAAAATGGTTTAGCTTACAAAGCAAAAATTGATATTAATTGGTGCCCTTCATGTAAAATTGGTCTTGCAAATGAAGAAGTTGTTGAAGGAAAGTGTGAAAGGTGTGGAGCAAAAACCGAGAAAAGAGAAAAGGATCAGTGGATGATAAAAATTACAAATTATGCAGACAGACTTATTAAAGATTTAGACTTGGTTGATTATTTAGAAAAAATTAAAACTCAACAAAGAGATTGGATAGGTGAGAGTCATGGAGCGTTGCTCAAATTTCCGGTTGAGGGAATTGAAGAGTCTATTGAAGTTTTTACAACCAGAATAGACACTATATTTTCCGGAACATTTTTAATTCTGTCGCCTGGGCACGGCTTTATTGATAAACATAAATCTAAAATTGAAAATATTGAAGAAGTTTTAAAATATAGGGAAAGTGTAAAGAATTTTTCTGACGCAGACAGAACTAATCAAGATAAAGACATAACAGCTATTCAGCTAAAGGGAATTATGGTTAGGAACCCTGCAACAAATGAAGAAATGCCGGTTTGGGTTGCTGATTTTGTTTTAGAGCAATATGGTACAGGAGCAGTTTTTGCTGATGCCCATGACAAGAGAGATTTTAAAATGGCAAAAAAATATGGCATTCCTCTTAGGACATCAATAAAACCTGCCGATGAAACTTTGGCTCAAAAGGTAAAAAACTTAGAAGAGTGTTTTGAAGAAGAAGGAACTCTTTATAATTCAATGGAGTTTGACGGATTGCAATCTGCTGATGCTAGGCTAAAAATAATTACATGGTTGTCGGGTAAGGGATTGGCCCAACAAAAAGTCAGCTATAAATTAAGAGATTGGGTTTTTTCGCGCCAGCATTATTGGGGCGAGCCAATACCAATGGCTTTTTGTAAAAAATGTGGTTGGCAACCGGTTGATGAAAAAGACTTACCAATTAAACTGCCAAATGTTAAAAAATATAAACCAACCGACACTGGTGAGTCTCCGCTTTCTGTAATTGATAAATGGGTCCAAACAAAATGTCCAAAATGTGAAGGACCAGCCAAAAGGGAAACAGACACAATGCCAAATTGGGCAGGATCTAACTGGTATTTTTTAAGATATATAGATCCAAAAAACAATAAAGAATTGGCCGACCAGTCTTTATTAAAATATTGGATGCCGGTTGACTGGTACAACGGAGGCATGGAGCATACAACTTTGCACTTATTATATTCAAGATTTATTTTTAAATTCTTGTGGGATATTAAGGCGGTTCCTGCTTCAATTGGACCTGAACCCTATAAAAAAAGAACTTCGCATGGAATGGTTTTGGGCGAGGGTGGAATTAAAATGTCAAAATCTAAGGGAAATGTTATTAACCCTGATACAATTGTAAAAGAATTTGGAGCCGACACTTTGCGCCTTTATGAAATGTTCATGGGTCCTTTTGAGCAAATGATTCCTTGGGACACTAAGGGCGTTGTTGGTTGTAGAAGATTTATAGAAAAAGTTTATAATTTAGCTTCTAAAAAAGTATCGGAAAAAACAAGCGACAGTTTAAAAAAACTTTTGCATAAAACAATCAAAAAAGTTGGTGAGGACATTGAGCTAATGAAATTCAACACTTGTATAAGTTCAATGATGGAGTTTATAAATGCTTGGCAGGTTTCCCCGGAAGGACTGGCAAAAAATGATTTGGAAGATTTTCTAACCATACTTTCTTCATTTGCTCCACATATTGCTGAAGAGCTTTGGATTGGTACAGGAAACAAAGAGTTATGTTGCGAACAAAAATGGCCTAAGCACGACGAAAAATTGATTGAAGAGGAAAAAGTTCTTTTAATTGTTCAGATAAATGGAAAAGTCAGAGATAAAATTGATGCAGATTTTGGTATTACTCAAAAAGAAGCAGAAAAATTAGTTTTGAAATCTGAAAAGATTAAAGCATTAGTTGGCAAAAGTGAAATTAAAAAACTGGTATTTGTCCCCAACAAATTAATTAACATAGTAATATAATGAAAAAAATATTGTTAGGTAACGACGCAATAATTGAGGGAGCCCTGGCGTCGGGGGTTAGTTTTGTATCGGGATACCCTGGGTGTCCTTCGGCTGAAATTGGTGACAATTTTGGTAAGATAGCCGCTAAAAATGGTGTTTATGCTGAGTGGTCAACAAATGAAAAAACTGCTATGGAAGCTGCAATCGGAGCAAGTTTTTCCGGATTAAAGTCATTGGTTAATATGAAGAGTTTCGGAATAAATGTTTGCTCGGACAGTTTATTGCCCCTGGCTTATACCGGCACAAAAGGGGCCATGGTAATTGTGGTGGCTGATGATCCTTCATGTTGGAGCTCAGCTCAAACTGAACAAAATTCTAGGGCATATTCAGCTTTTGGGCACATACCCACATTAGAACCATCAGACCCGCAAGAATGTTATGATTTTACAAAATTAGCTTTTGAAATTTCTGAAAAATTTAATACGCCTGTAATGCTTCACACAACCACAAGAGTTAATCACCAAAAAATGCCGGTAGAGTTTGAGCCGGTAGCGATAAATGGTGAATTTAAAAAAGGAGAATTTATAAAAAATCCTCATCAGTTTTCTACAATGCCTCCACGAACTTTAGAAATGAAGGCGGAGCTTTTAGAGAAAATAAAAGAGATAAAACAGTTTGCTGAAAAATCTAAAGTTAACTTTGTAGCTGGAAAAAAAGAATCGAAAATAGGAGTGGTTACTTCCGGCGCTTCTTATTTGCATGTGAAGGAGGCGCTTTTGGCCCTGGATTTAGACTTACCGGTTTTAAAACTTGGATTCTTCTATCCGTTGCCAGACAATAAAATTTTAAATTTTATAAAGAAAAATAAAAAAATATTAGTTGTTGAAGAATTAGACCCTTATTTAGAAAAAGAAATAAATGTTTTGGCAAAAAAGGCTAATCAGAAAATTGAGATTTATGGTAAAAACGTGCTTACAGAAATTGGCGAATTAAATGTAGAAAAAGTTACAGTTGCCCTGGCAAAAGTCACCGGTAAAAAATTTACCAGTTTTAAATTTAAACCAATGATTTTACCAAAAAGAACCGCCAGACTTTGCGAGGGTTGTCCTTATTGGTATGTTTTCCCGGTTTTAAAAAGGATAGCGCCAGATGCCATATTTGGAGGCGACATTGGGTGCAACATGATAGCAAATCTTGCTCCGCACAATTTAACCGATTATATGTTTGCGATGGGGGCAGGAATTGGAATTTCTCATGGGGTTTCTAAATCTACAACGCAAAAAGTAATTACTATAATGGGAGATGGAACTTTTTTCCATTCTGGTATAGCAGGGCTAGTTAACGCTGTTTACAATAAATCAAATCCGTTGGTTGTTATTTTAGACAATAGAATAACAGCAATGACAGGGCACCAACCAAATCCTGGAATGGGCAAAACCCTAATGAAAGAAGATACAAAGGAATTGAGTATAGAAGAAATTGTAAAAGCTTGTGGGGTTGAAAACATAAAAGTTTTAGATCCTATAAACATACAAGAATTTGAAGGTACAATTAAAGACTTTTTAGAGAAAAAAGAAATTTCAGTAATAATTTGTAAAAGAATTTGTGCTCTTTTAGCAAAGAGACAAGCTAAATAATATGGACAAAACATTTAACATAATTTTAACAGGAGTTGGCGGGCAGGGAATAATTACGTTGCTTCAAGTAATAGATGAGGCAGCGCTTGTTGAAGGATACAATGTGAGGTCTTCAGAACTTCACGGCCTTTCGCAAAGAGGTGGGAGTGTTGAAGCCCATGTAAGGTTTGGTAGAGAGGTTTTTTCTCCAATGGTTTCCAACGGACAGGCAGATTTAATTATTGCCTTAGAAGCTTTGGAGGGGCTTAGAGAGTCTTCAAAAGCCGGCAAGCAAACTAAAATTTTGATTAACGAATATTTCTTGCCATTTTTGAATTCACTTCCTAAGGAAGAAATTTTGAAAAAACTACAAGAATCTAAGAAAGATTTTGTGCTTGTTCCGGCCTCAGAGGAGTGTAGGGACAAATTGCAAAACGAGGTTGTTTGTACAATATATCTTTTAGGATATGCAGTTGGCAAGGGAATGATAACACTAAAAAAAGAGTCTGTTTTGCGGGCAATAAATAACGTTATTCCTGAAAAATATTTGGAATTAAATATAGGAGCATTTAAACTTGGGCATGGTTAAAAAAGTTGTAATAGCTGCTGCGGGTCAGGGGACTCGCATGCAAGACCTTACAAAAGACAAATCAAAACATTTAATAGAGGTTAATGGTAAACCTTTTTTGTCGTATGTTTTTGATAATTTACTTAAAGCAGGTTATACAGATTTTACTTTGGTGGTGGGATACGAGGCTGGGTTGGTGGAAGAATTCTTAAAAGAATATGGGTATAAAGCAAGAGTTGTAAATCAGTTTGAAGTTTTAGGTCCTAAAGAAGTAATATACGGCACAGCCTGCCCGTTGATGTGTGTAAAAGAAATTAAAGAACCGTTTTTATATTTGTGCGGAGATAATTTTTACTCTGTTAAAGACTTAGAAGAAATGAATAGTGACGACGAATATAATTATGTTGCCGGGATAAACAACAAAGAGCCGGAAAATTTTGGAGTTTTGGTTGCTGAAAACGGGTTTTTGAAAGAAATAGTGGAGAAACCCCAAATTTTTGTTGGCAATTTAATTAATACAAGTTTGTATAAATTTACTCCTGAAATTTTTAGTAAAGTTTCTCAAATAAACAAGTCGCCTCGGGAAGAATATGAAATAACGGATGCTGTTTCTCTTTTAGCTAGAGACAAAAAAGTCAAAGTTAAAGAAATTAAAGATTTTTGGATGGACTTTGGAAAGCCAGAAGACATTAAAAAGTTTTCTGAATATTTAAATGGAAATATTACAAAAAAATAATTTTAATATAGGGGAGATAGTTTCTGCTCTAAAACAAGGAGCAGTTTTAGTCTTACCTACAGATACAGTTTACGGGGTAGTTTGCGACGCAACAAACGAAAAAGCAGTTGAAAAAATATTTGAAATTAAAAAAAGAGATAAATTAAATACATTACCTGTTTTCGTGGGTAATATAGAAATGGTAAAAAAATATGCAGCTGTTAACGCAAAGCAAGAAGAATTTTTAAATAAAAATTGGCCGGGGGCTGTGACGGTTGTTTTAGAAAAAAAAGAAGGATTAGCCCCACTAGTTTATAAAGAAAACACCATTGCTTTGAGACAGCCAAAATACGAATTGGTTTTAGAAATTATTAAAGAGCTTGATAAACCATTAGCTCAAACTTCTGCAAACATATCAGGAGTTAAGGCGACAATGGAAATTAAAGAAGTTTTAAATCAATTTAAAGATCAGCAAATTCAGCCAGATATAATAATTGACGTTGGCGATTTGCCAAAAAACAATCCATCAACCATAATAGACTTAACGAGCAATAATATTAAAGTATTAAGAAAATAAAAGCATGGCAAAACTTAAAAATCAAGATCTACAAATTGCAAAATTAATTGATTTGGAAACAGAAAGGCAAAAAACATCCTTAGAGATGATACCTTCTGAAAACCATTCTTCACCTGCCGTGCGAGAAGCATTGGGTTCAATTTTAACCGATAAATACGCCGAGGGTTATCCTGGAAAAAGATATTATGCCGGGTTAAAGTATTATGATATTTTAGAGGATTTGTGTCGCGATAGAGCAAAAAAACTTTTTAAAGTTCCACATGCAAACGTGCAACCTTATTCTGGTTCGCCCGCAAACGCTGCGGTTTACATGGCAGTTTGCGAACCCGGAGACACAACAATGGGAATGGCCTTGCCAATGGGTGGGCATTTAACTCATGGTTGGAAAGTAAATTTTTCTGCAAAGTTTTTTAAACCGGTGCAATATGGAGTTGATGAAAAAACTCATTTATTAGATTATGAACAAGTAGAAAAATTGGCTAAAGAAAATAAACCAAAACTTATTTTTGTAGGGGCTACAGCTTACCCAAGAATTTTTGATTGGAAAAGACTTGGTGATATTGCTGATTCTGTTGGTGCTTATTTGGTGGCTGACATTGCTCATATCGCAGGGTTAGTTGCAGGGGGAGCTCATCCAAGCCCAGTGCCGTTTGTTCATTTGGTTACCACAACAACGCATAAAACTTTGAGGGGGCCAAGGGGAGCCATGATTCTAGTAACGCAAAAGGGCCTAGACAAAGACCCAGAATTGGCAAAGAAGGTTGATAAAGCAATTTTCCCTGGGTTCCAGGGTGGACCGCACATGCATCAGGTTGCGGCAATTGCAGTTTGCTTAAAGGAAGCTTCGACTCCTGCTTTTAAAAAATATGCTCATCAGGTAGTGAAAAATGCAAAAGCTTTAGCAGAAGAATTAAAAAAGTACGGGTTTACTTTGGTTTCCGGTGGAACAGATAATCATTTAATTTTAGTTGATTTAAGAAACAAAAATATTGCAGGGCCGGAAGCGCAAGACTTGCTTGAAGCTGCTGGAATCACAATAAACAAAAACACCATTCCTTTTGACCCAGCCCCTCCATTTAAACCATCGGGTATAAGAATGGGTACTCCTGCAATTACAACCCGTGGGATGAAGGAAAAAGATATGAAAAAAGTTGCCGGCTGGATAAATGAAGCAATTTCAAACCCTAAATCTGTAAGCAAAGTTAGGGCAGAAATTGCTAAATTCTGCAAGAAGTTTCCACTTCCCAGATAGTCGTTCGCCAGAGAACTTTTTCGGCTAGCAGGAACTCCCTTTGTCCTGCGGGACAAGTGGACCTGGGCCTTCAAAAAGTTCTCTGGCTTACTTATATGTTTTCAGTTTTTAAAAATATAAACAAATTCGCCGGTAAATCAAAACTGTTAGACGGTTTTGCTGTTTTTTGTGCAAAATTTCTTATTTATTTAATGATAGTTTTTTTGTTTATATGTGCAGTTTCTGTACACAGCAAAGGATTGTTTGTTTATCCTCTATTAACGGGCCTTTGCTCTGCATTTGTATTTGATAAAATAATTTATTTTTTCTACAAGGCAAAAAGACCAGCGGAATTAAAAGGTACAAATTTGTTAATACCTGTTCCGAGCAATCCTTCTTTTCCTTCTCGTCACGCTTCTTTAAGTTTTGGGGTTGCTTTTTATATATTTTTTTACTACACCCAGCTCGCATGGATATTTTTAATTTGTGCGTGTTTAGTGGGAATTTCTAGAGTTTTTTGTGGAGTCCATTGGCCTCGCGACATTATTGCCGGTGCGCTCGTCGGCCTTGGTTCAAGTTTAGTAATTTATTTTTTAATTAATCTAATTAGATAAAGACAGCGGGAAGCGTAAACAAAAAACACGGTCTGCCCGTGTTATTTTTTGTTATAATTTCTTTGTTTCTTTTTGATAAAAATCAATACGATATTTATATCCTTTCGGGTCAATAGATTTAAATTTACTATTTACCGTGTCAGCATATGATAAGATAATTAGTTCCGGGTAAATATTGGCGACTTTATTCTTCAGAACCTCCAGATTTTTTATAAAATTTTGGTTGTCAGGTTTTAATATGTAGTGAAATTCCGAATGGTTGGCAATTATGTCTAAAATTCTTTGTGACTCTTCTTTCGACAAATTAAAACGGCTTAATATTTTTTCTGCCTTTTCAACGCCTATCTTTTCGTGTCCGGGGCACCTAGTAAACTCTCCTTCTTTTACCATAGCTTCCTTTTTTCCAATATCATGGAATAAACCAGCAACTTCGAGTAGATCTTTTTTGGTATGGCTACCGATTTTTTGGTCAAATTGTGATTTTAAATTTTTGTTCTCTAAAAATATTTTTTCCAGGGCAGACATTACAGATAGGGTATGGTCAAAAACTGATTCTTGTTGGTGCCAATAATCTGCAGAATTCTCAATAGAATTTTTGAGTTCATAAAACTCCGGAAGTAAATCTTGCAGTTTTCCTGACTTCAAATCATATAGATTTATTATCATGGTGTCTCTATTATACCAAGCTCGCACCTATTTTCAAAACAAAAGGTAATTTCACGCGCCACGCGCGTGGTAATTTGAAACTAAATCATACGCTCGGAGAACGCCCCGCCACCCGCCTCGGATTACCTCGGCGGACACCGAAAAAAATGTTCCTGACAATTTCGGATTTGCGCGCGGAAAAATTTTTCTTAAAAGGACAGGACATTTTTTCGGTGTTCTGCCCTCCAAGTATTCGGGCAGTTGGCGGGGCTGAATTTGGACTCGGAAAAGTGAAAACTATTTTTGGGGGATTTGGATTTCACTTTTCCGAGACTGATTTCTGATTTGGGGATTTTGTCCGCCCGCAGGAGGGGTTTGGGGAGGAATGCGGGCGGGCTTTTCTTTTTGATTTTTTCTTGACGGGCT
>Ga0247841_10000856_pt1 | contig 74901 bp, 73 predicted proteins | sample LaCruzMarch2015__2_FD_192410 | JGI IMG/M metagenome (GOLD analysis project Ga0247841, IMG submission 192410) | Freshwater microbial communities from meromictic Lake La Cruz, Castile-La Mancha, Spain - LaCruzMarch2015_18m | ecosystem: Environmental > Aquatic > Freshwater > Lake | place: Spain... | reverse complement strand
CGCTCATCAAGAATCGGCCACAACGGCTGCAGTTTTTCGGTAATCTGCGCAAGGGTGCTCATGCTCGGAGAGCATATCACAATTCCTATGCAAGTTGCTACCTTTATTTATTGACGCCGCCTAACACCGGAAATTTCGATCCTGCAAAGGCAGACGGAAATCTTGAAAATCCGGCAGCAGGGTCATCTTTCCGGGCTTTGGCTTCCCGCAGGGAACCATTATCGAAAAAAGGGCTGAGGCCACCCCCACAACCACCCCGATTGCAAAAATAACCAAATACCCGCTCATGCTGTTGGAGCGGTTTAACAAATAGCCCGCTGTCCACACCGAAGCCACGTTGAACACAGTCGAAACAAGACCGGCAATTCCAAAATAGCGCCCCCGCACCCGCTCGGGGATATATTCCTGCATCCACGGGGTGAGGGCGGTTTCCGCAATCGTGCGGCATATGGCAAATCCGAGCAGGATCACCATCAAAAACTGAAATGCAACGCCACCACCAAAACGATTTTGAATCCAAGGGATGGCGAGCAGGCCGGTCAGGACCAGATACCGCAGGCTCCAAAACGTCACAAAGATCCGTTTCACTCCGATTCGCTCCACATGCAGTCCCACAAAAGGAGATAACAAACCACAAAATGGAATCAGAGAAACCAGCATTCCAATGCTGGCCATCGGAAACTTCAGAGCATCCAAAAACAACATGAAAACCGGACTCTGGACCGTGAACGACGCATCATAGGAATAGGCCGCATCTGTCGCCAATGCCCACGGCAACCGACGGATCTTAGCCTTCTCGCTTATCGGCTCTTCTGATGCTTTATTCATTTTGATGTTGGTCCATTTTATGAGCCAGATGCCGGCGGATGGTCATCTCGCTCACCCCGAGTTTCCTGGAAATCCCGGAGATGGACAGGGAGGCCGATCGCGTCAACTCATCACGAATGGCCTGGAGTCGAGCCGCTCCGGGAAGGCGTTTCTTTTTGAATTTCAGACTCATGAAAAGTGATTTTGTTGCTTTTTGTTTGATAATTCAAGAATAAAACATAAAAGCACATATAGTAAAGACCCGGGGGCAAGCCTCGGGGCCTCAAACCCAATGGGAAGGAAGGTTGCAAAATCCGCTCAGCCGGAGGCGGGAGACAAACCGGCTGTCCGGCGCGGAGTGATTTTTCTTCCGCCTCGCAAATCTCCAGCGCCGCCACTCCGTCCAGCGCGGTCACAATCTGCGAGCAGCCGAGCCCCGATGAGTGGTTGGAAACGGTTGACCCGGGCGACGGCGGGAACGCCGTAGAGATCAAAGCCGGCCCGGCCCCCCGCTATTTGTGGCAGGATGTGAAACTCCAGTCGGACGAAACCGGGAAGCGATACGTTCTGCGCTGCCAGGCCAAGGGACATGGGTTTGCGAGCATCTCCGCAATGTTGCGGGATCTGAATGCCAACATCGGCAGGACAGCACTCAAAAAGTTTGCTTTGACCGATGCTTTTGAATCGCAGGAAATCCAAGTGCCGGGACGCGGATGCGCCCTCCTGCACCGATTTATTTGGAAGCGTCGGCCGGCCCCGGAGAGCCTTGGAAGCTGCGCCAGCGGGAGAGGGGCACGGAGGCGAAGGCCATGAGAACGAGTTGGCTGATGATGAAGCCGGCGAGCCACGGCACGGCCTTGTTCATGAACCCGTAGGAATGGAGGCCGACGCCGAGCATGTTCACCCCGAACCATGAGAAGCTCGTGATCACGCCCCCGAAGAGAGCCATCACCATCAGTCCCCGCTGCCGGATGAACCCGCCCAGGCGCGCGTGGAGGATGATGGCGCACCAGAGCACGATGAGCAGCGCCCCGTTTTCCTTCGGGTCCCAGCCCCAAAACCGGCCCCACGACTGGTCGGCCCAGAGGCCGCCCAGCACCGTGCCGACAAAGCTGAACAGCGTCGCGAAGCAGATCACGCCGTAAGTCATGCGGGTGAGCGACTGCGCCGATTCCTTCGTCAGCGAGCGGGTGAACACGCCCCGCACGACATAAATGACCGCCAGCGCACCCGCCAGGAACATCGCTGAGTAACCGATCGTGATCGTCACCACATGGGTCGTTAGCCAGATGTTGTGGTCGAGCACCGCCTGCAGCATTCCCAGCGTGTCGCCGCTGCCCGCGAGGTGGTGCGCGATGATGAGCGTGAGGAATCCGATCGCCGCCGCGCAGGCCGCGCCGATGCCGTCCCGGAAGATCCGCTCCAGGATCAGCCCGATGATCACCGTCCCCCAGCCGATGAAAATCGCCGACGAGTAGAGGTTCGTGACCGGCGGGCGTCCCTGGAGATACATCCGCGAGCCGAGGCCGAAGGTGTGCACGGCCAGCGCGAGCAGAAGCACGCAGAGCGCGGCCGTGTTCAGGCTGCGGTTTCCTCCCAGCCACGATCCGCACACCAGCAAAAACGCCAGCACATAAAGCCCCATGGCCTGATAAAACGGCTCGAGCTGGTTGAAAAGATACTCATACGCCGCGAGGCCGGTTGCGCGCGGTTCATGCACGGTCATCCAGCCCGCGAGGCCCTTCAGATGCCGGTTGAACTGCGCGGCATCCCCGGCGTGACAGGCATCGCCGGCGAGCGCATACGTCTTCGTGACCGGGTTGATCGCGCCGGTGGGAATCGTCTGCAGCAGGCTCGTGCCGATGGACACCCATTCCTCGCGCGGCCCGTTGCCCGCGGGGTCCGGGGGCACGGGCAAAACGCATCCCATCTCCGCCAGCGTCCCGCAAAGCGCGGCAAACCGCGCAAAAGCCTCAAAGCCGGCCCGGTCGAAGCTTTCGCCTTTCGCACGCTTGTTTGCCGCCCCGATCCCCGCCGGCATCGCCTTTACGCCGGCATCGATCCCGCCCGCAAAATCCTTCGCCTCCTCCGGCCGCATGCTGTTTTTCAGGCGCTGGTAAAGCATCAGCGAGTTGCGCAGGTTGGAGATCGCGGTTTGGTAGGGCGTGCGCTTCGCCGGCTCGACGCTGTCCGCATGCTGTCCCTGCGCGTCGATTTTTTCGAGGAACGGCCGGAGTTCGGAGCAGCGGAAATATTTCCGCTCATTTTGTTCCCATCCGAACGAGCCGAGCACCTCGGGATTGTTGATCGCGAACGCGGGGTAGCTGTCGGCGACGGACGCGTTGAACAGCACGTCCGCCAGCCACCGCGTCGCGCTGATCGTGCGGCCGTCATCCAGCCGCAGCGTCTGCCTGCCGCGAAGGATGAGCAGCGAGTTGCGCGCCACCGTGTCGAACGGCTTGCTGCGGCCCTCGGAGAGCACCGGGATTTTCCCGAACGCGACGAGGTCGAAATCTCCCGGCGCGGTTTTGGGCATCCGTGAGTTCGACGCGAGCCACAGCGCGGCAAAGGCCACGGCGATCCATGGAAGATATCTTTTCATTGGGCGGGATTCCGGCGGCGCAAAAATCCGGAAAAATGCCAGGTGAGCTGGACGAGCAGCCCGACGCCGACGAGGACGCAGGCGAGGTAGGGCGCGATGAAGCCCGGGTTATAGACAACCTGGAGGATCGAGTCGTCCCCGTCGAAGCCCGACTGGAAAAACGTCTCGCCGCGATACCGCAGCGGATGGTTCATGTAGATGAGGACGTCGCGGCTCTCGTTGCGCTCCGGATCGACGAGCGCGACGCTGCTGGCAAAATTTTTCGCGATCTCGGTTCCGGGGTAGCGCTCGTGGGTGAACTTCCGCAGGGTCAGGCTGAACGGCTTGTAATACCGCGCCGGGCGCATCGCCAGACGCCAGGACTTTCCCGCGCAGGAAAATGTCTGCGGTGCGTCAAAGTGGCTGGAAACCAGCCAGGTGCCCGGCGGCTGCCCGGGGGCCTGGCCGCCGTCCGGGACCATTTCGATGACCGCGCTGGCCATGTCCCGCTGATTTTCCGCCGTTGCGCGAGGCAGTTCGGACACCGCGACCCGAGACCCCGCGCCCTGCGTGGCGGCAGGCTCCGCGTTTTTCCCCGCCGCTTCGAGCGGCTGGACCTGCGAGTTCTGGAAAAACTTCCGGACGGCGATCCGGAACGGGAGGCTGGAGTCTTCGATCATCCCGCCCTGTCTCAACCGCGCCTCGGGAATCGCGGTGACCTGCTCGACCTCCGCGTCCGTCCCGTCGATCACCGCCAGCTCGATGGCCCGCGAATCCTCGGAGTAATTTTTGGATTCCCCCGGGGCCAGCCGCATGAAGCTCTCGACCGAGAACAGATCGGTGAAAAGCCCGCCCGCGAGCAGGATGATCAGCCCGGCGTGGGTGAGGTGGATGCCGAGCTTGCTCCACGACCACCGGAACCTGCGCAGGTGCGCGGCGATCAGGTTGACCAGCAGCACGGCCCCGAGCAGATGCCCGCCCGGGAACACCGGTATCCGCAGCCCCTGCGACCCGGCGGGCCACCAGACGATGAGGCTTTGAAAATAGCGCTGCTGCACTTCATGGATGCCGAAATTCACCTGCGCCAGCGTGCCGACAAAGACCAGCACCATCGCCGCGGCAAGGCAGACGATGGTGAGCTTCAGCGACGAGATGAAATCAAAAATCCGGCGCGCCATTTCAATCAGCGTGGAAACGGAAACGACTCGCCCCCCGCCCGCCGCACGGAGCCGATCCATTCGAGAAAAGCCTCTTTCTGAGATTCCGCAAGCGCGGCATTTCCCCGCATTTTGAAAAAGAAGGATCCGCCGTCGCCGGAGACAATTCCCGCGACGATCCGTCCGTCCTTCGCCGCGTCTCCGCCCTGGGGCAGCCCTTCGAGGTCGACCACCGTCACATCCCCGAGCGGCGAAGTCACATGCCGCGCGATTTGGGCGAGCTGCTCCCCGGTGATCGGAGGCTGTCCGAGCTGCGACAGCCAGCGGTTGATGTTGTCGAGGACGCCGCCCGCGGGCCCCGAAAGGGCCACCAGAGATATGTCCGCGGTTGCCCCGCCATCCCCCTTCACGAGATAGCTCGCCTGCCGCATCGCCGAAAGCGACTGCGCCTCCCAATGCGGCGGCGGGGTCCCCGTGAATTGAGGAGGCTGCGCGGCCGGCGCGCCGGATTCCACGGGCGCGGCCGGCATTTCCGGGCTCATGGGCGCGGATTCCCGGGGAGCCTCCGCCTTGGAAACCCGGTAAACCCGGACTGCCGTCTTGTCCTTGCAGCCGAAAAACAGCCCTCCCACAAGAAGCAGACACAAAAGAGAGCGGGGAAAATTCATAGGGCCACGGTAATGTTCACGACAAGCAGGGGGGGTGTCTAGCCCTCATTGTTCGCACGCCATTTGGCCGAATGCCAAATTCCAGTGAACAATGCGGGGCTGAACTGCTGATTGCGGATTGATGATCCGCCGGAATGCGGGCATCATTATTTTCCCATGGAAGGACACCTCTTGCCCGGCGCGACATTTTGTTTGCTTGTGAGTTTCGGCTACACGCTGTTCACCCTGGGCGCGGGAAGGTTCCGTGCGGGCCCGGTGAATCTCGTGGCGATTCTGGGAGGGTTTTTGCTTTTGACGATCGACCTCAGGCTGAGGGGCCTGGCACAAGGCTCGTGCCCGATCCATTCCCTCTTCGACGTGCTCGTCTTCATGAGCTGGTCCACTCTCCTGGTTTACCTGCTCGTCGGCCCGGCCTACCACCTCTCGCTTCTGGGGGCCTTCACCTCCCCGCTGGTTTTTCTCGTGCTGCTTTTTGCGCAACTGGGCCCGGTGGGGCACCCGGCAACCGGGCGGTTCACGCGCGATCCCTGGGTGGAGTTTCACGCCGCCCTGACGCTCATCGCCTACGGAACCTTCGCGCTCGCGGCGGTGGCCGGGGTGATGTATTGGGTTCAGGATCGCCAATTGAAGGGGCGGAAGGCGGGGGCTCTCCTCTACAACCTGCCCCCGATCACCGACCTCGGCGTCGCGAATGCGCGGCTCCTTTGGCTGGGCTTCTCCCTGCTCACCGCCGGGTTTGCGGCAGGCTTCCTCAGCGGGATGCAGGTCAACAGCGTGAAATTTCTGGCATCTGCAGTGATCTGGGCGGGATACGGGCTCATCCTCGTCCTGCGCCGCACTCACCACCTGCCTCCCCGCCGCACGGCCGCCGCCTCGATCCTTGTCTTTGCGATCGCCCTCGCCTCCCTGCCGGCCATCCAATACCTCTCCTCTCCGAAATGAACATCGTCTGCGCGGGGATCAGCCACCGGAACGCCGCCGTCGATATCCGCGAAAAATTTGCCGTCGGCCCGCACGAGATCGGGGAAATCCTCGCGCGCATCCGCAGGATCGACGGCCTCGCGGGGGCGGTGATCCTCTCGACCTGCAACCGCGTCGAATACTACACCGCCAGCGTCTGCCCGCTCCGCGTGATGGACGGGCTGCGCGGGTTTTTGCAGGAGCGCACCGGCATGGAAGACGCCCCGCTCTACACCCACGATTCCCCGGCGAGCATCCGGCATTTGTTTCGCGTGGCCAGCGGGCTCGAATCGATGGTGCTGGGCGAAACCGAGATCCTCGGCCAGATCAAGCAGGCGTATGCCGCAGCCAGCGGATGCGGCGCGACGACCCGCCACCTGAACAAGCTTTTTCAGCACGCGTTCCGGGTCGCCAAACAAGTCCGCAGCGAAACCCAAATCACGCGCGGATCGACCTCGGTCGGCGCCGTCGCCGTGGACCTCGCCGGAAAGATTTTCGGGGATTTGAGCGGGCGGACGGTCATGATTCTGGGGGCCGGCGACACGAGCGAGCGCACCGCGCGGAGCCTGGTCTCGCGCGGGGTGCGGACGGTGATTGTCGCGAACCGGACGTTCGACCGCGCCGCGAAGCTCGCCGGAGACATCGGCGGCATGGCCGTACATTTCGACCACTGGCAGAACACGTTCGACAACGTGGACATCCTCATCTGCTCGACAGCCGCCCCGCATCCGATCATCACGCGGGAAAAGATCGAGCCGCTCCTGGGCAGACGCAATGGACGTCCGCTGTTCGTCATTGACCTTGCCGTGCCGCGCGACGTCGAGCCCTCGGTCAACGAGCTCGAAAACGTCTATCTCTACGACATCGATTCGCTCGACCAGATCGTCCGGCAATCGCTCGACGTCCGCCGCGCCGAGGTCGTGCGCTGCGAAAAGATGATCGAGCACCATGTCGGCGACTACGTGTCCTGGATGCAAAACCACAGCTCTTTCCTTGCATGAAATCTCTCATTCTCGGAACCCGGGGCAGCGATCTCGCCCTCGTGCAAACCCGCGATGCCGCCGCGCGGCTTCGCGCGGCGCACCCCGGACTCGACATCACGGAAAAAATCATCAAAACGACCGGCGACAAGCGCCTGGATGTGAGGCTCTCCGCGCCGGGCCCGCTCGACAAGGGGCTGTTCACCAAAGAGCTCGAAGAAGCCCTGCTGGCTGGATCGGTGGATGCCGCCATGCACAGCCTGAAGGACCTCCCCACCGAACAGCCGCCCGGCCTCACCGTCGGAGCCATTCTCGAACGCGCCGACTGCGCGGATGCCCTGGCGTCGAAGCACGAAGGCGGGTGGCAGGGACTTCCCGAAGGCTCCACCGTCGCCACTTCAAGCCTGCGGAGAAAAAACCAGATCCTCCTCCTCCGGCCGGACCTCCGGATTGTGGAAACCCGCGGGAACGTCCCGACCCGTTTGCTCAAGCTCCTCGAAAACCCGGACATTACCGCGCTGATCGTCGCAAAGGCGGCAATCGACCGGCTCGGCTCCGGGGTCGTTCCCGCGGGGCTTCATGTGACGGTCATTGAAGAAATGCTCCCCGCGCCCGGGCAGGGGGCTGTCGCGCTGGAGTGCCGGTCGGATGACGAAGAGACCCTCGCCCTGCTCGCCCGGATCCACCACGAGCCCACCGCCCGTTGCGTCCAGGCCGAACGCGACCTCCTCAAAAAGCTGGGAGGCGGCTGCCACATGCCGCTCGGAGCCAGAGCGACCATCGAAAACGGCCTGGTCCGCCTGCACGCCGGGCTCTTCGAACCCGGCGGCATCCGCTGGCTTTCCCGGTAGGGTTTCTCAACCGCGCGCGAGGCGACGGAGGAGCGCGTCGGCCATATCGGCGGGCGTCGTGGCCACTTCGATTCCCGCGGTCTGCAGCACCTCGATTTTTCCGGCGGCGGTGCCCTTTCCCCCGCTGACAATCGCTCCGGCGTGGCCCATGCGGCGCCCGGAAGGGGCCGTGGTGCCGGCAATAAAGGCGGCAACCGGCTTGTTGCAATGGATCCCGATCCAGGCGGCGGCCTCCTCTTCGTCGGTGCCCCCGATCTCGCCGATCATGATGATCGCCTCGGTGTCCGGGTCGTCGTTGAACATTTTGACCACGTCGAGGTGGGAGGTCCCGTTGATCGGGTCCCCGCCGATGCCGACGCAGGTGGATTGCCCATGGCCCCGGCTGGAAAGCTGCCAGACAGCCTCGTAGGTCAGGGTGCCGGACCGGGAAACGACGCCGACCTTTCCGGGCTTGTGGATGTAGCCGGGCATGATCCCGATTTTGCATTGTCCGGGCGTGATGACCCCCGGGCAGTTCGGGCCGATGAGGCGGCTCGGGCTGCCCTTCATGCCGGCACGGACGCGCATCATGTCGAGAACGGGAATCCCCTCGGTGATGCAGACGACAACTTCGATCCCCGCATCCACCGCCTCCATGATCGAGTCCGCCGCAAATTCCGCGGGGACAAAAATCATCGTGGCGTTGCAGCCGGTCTGCCTCCGGGCCTCGAGCACGGTGTCGAAGACCGGGATTTTGTCATCGAACATCTCGCCGCCCCGCGCGGGAGTGACCCCGGCCACGACGTTCGTTCCGTATTCCATGCACTGGCGGGCGTGAAATCCGCCGGCTTTTCCGGTGATGCCCTGCACGAGCAGGCGGGTGTGTTTGTTAACAAGAATGGCCATTTTTATCGAATGCGGATTGTGGATTGCGGATTGCGGAATGGAAGGAGGACATCGTCATCTCAGGTGGCTTTGGCGGCGGCGACGACTTTTTGCGCGGCGTCGGCGATGTCGGTGGCGGCGATGAGCGGGAGCCCGGACTCCGCCAGGAGCTTGCGGCCGGCCTCCACGTTTGTGCCTTCGAGCCGGACGACGAGCGGGACCGGGAGGTTGACGGATTTGACGGCGTTGATGATCCCCTGCGCGATGATGTCGCACTTCATGATCCCGCCGAAGATGTTCACGAGGATCGCCTTCACGCGCTTGTCCGAAATGAGGATTTTGAATGCCTCGGTGACCTGCTGTTCGGTCGCGCCGCCGCCGACATCGAGGAAGTTGGCGGGGTCGCCCCCGTGGTGCTTGATGATATCCATCGTGGCCATCGCGAGGCCCGCGCCGTTGACCAGGCAGGCGATGTCGCCGTCGAGTCCGATGTAGCTGAGGTTGGATTTCGAGGCCTCCACCTCGCGCGGATCCTCCTCCTCGATGTCGCGGTAGCCGACGATCTCGGAGTGGCGGAAGAGCGCGTTGTCGTCGAAGTTGAACTTCGCGTCGAGCGCGAGGATTTCGCCGCCCTTGGTGACCACCAGCGGGTTCACCTCGACCATCGAGCAGTCGCATCGGAGAAAAAGTTTATACAGGCTGGCGAAGAGTTTGCAGGCGAGCCGCATTTCGCTGGATTCGATGCCGAGGAGTTTTGCGAGTTTGCGTGTCTGGTAGGGAAGGAGGCCGAGGAGCGGGTCCACCGCCATGCGCACGATCTTTTCCGGGTTGTGCGCGGCAACCGACTCGATGTCCACTCCCCCCTCGGTGCTCGCCACGATGACCGGAGCCGAGATCGCCCGGTCAATCAGGATGGCAAGATAGAGCTCGCGCTCGATCTCGACCGATTTCGAGACAAGAACCTTGCGGACAACGCGGCCCTGCGGACCGGTCTGATGGGTGACGAGCGTCTGGCCGAGCATCTGCTCGGAGATGTCGCGCACTTGGTTGGCGGTCTTGCAGAGATGGACGCCGCCTCGGAGCCCATTGGTGAAGGTTCCCTTGCCGCGGCCGCCGGCATGGACCTGGGCCTTGACGACCAAATTGTTTGTTGCGAGCGAGCGGGCGACTTTTTCCGCCTCTTCCGGAGTGGAGGCGACTCCCCCGGGAGTGTTGGCCACACCGAATTTATCGAGAAGTTCCTTGGCTTGGTATTCGTGAATGTTCATCTGGAATGATGCGGTTATAAAGCAGGCGGTGGCGTTGCCGCAAAAGGAAACTTTGCTTTTTTCTCTCGCAAAATCGAATGACTGCCGGTTCAGTTGTCGTTTCCTATGGATCATTTGGACGAACTCGAATCCCAGAGCATTTACCTCATGCGCGAAGCGTACCACAGCTTCTCGAATCTGTGCATGCCGTGGAGCATGGGGAAGGACTCGAACGTTTTGATCTGGCTTTCGAAGAAGGCGTTTTGCGGGAAGATTCCGTATCCGCTGCTTCACATTGACACGACGTATGAATTTCCGGAGATGCTGGAGTTTCGGGAGTGGGCGGTGAAGCATTACGAGCTGGATTTGATCGTGAAGATCAACGAGGACGCCCGGGCCGGCCGCGGCACCTACACGACACCGATCGGTTACGAGACCCACGATCCGGTGACGGTGACGCACGAGCTTAAGACGGTTGCCCTCCAGCAGATCATGACAGAGAGGAAGTTCGACGCGCTGATCACCGGGATCCGGCGCGACGAGGATCCGACACGCGCCAAGGAACGGTATTTCTCGCCCCGCACGGCGGACTTCGAATGGGATTACAAGGACCAGCCGCCGGAGTTCTGGAACCAGTTCACAACCGCGGTGGACCCGGGCGAGCACATCCGCGTGCAGCCGCTGCTCGACTGGACGGAGGTGGACGTCTGGCAGTACATCGAGCGCGAAAAGATCCCGATCCCGCAGATGTATTTTGCGCGGCGCGGGGAGGACGGCCAGTTCCACCGGTTCCGCTCGCTCGGCTGCTGGCCGATCACAAAGGCGGTGGTGAGCACGGCTTCGAACATCCGGGAAATCATCGCCGAGCTGCGCGTCACGAAAACCAGCGAGCGCGCCGGCCGCGCCCAGGACCACCACGAGCGCAACGCCATGCAAAAACTCCGCGCCAAGGGGTTCATGTGATTGCGGAACGGGGAATGCGGATTGCGGAATGAAAAGCAGCGATTTGAAGCGGCGGACGTTTGACTTCGGGGTGCGGTGCGTGCGTCTTGCAGAGGCTTTGCCCAAAAGCAGGACCGCCGATGCTCTGGGCCTGCAATTGCTCAGGTGCGGCACGTCTGTCGGGGCGAATTACCGGGCGGCATGCCGGGCTCGGACGCGTGCCGAATTCCTCGCCAAGTTGGGAATTGTCGAGGAAGAGTGTGACGAGTCGGTCTTCTGGATGGATTTGATCACCGAACTCGACCTGATCCAACCCAAGCTTCTTTCTTCTCTCCGGCAGGAAGCCGACGAAATTCTTTCCATCATCATTTCATCCATCAAAACGGCACGCGCGAACGCCAAAACGCCCAAGCAACCATGAGCCCCAATCCGCAATCCGCAATCCGCAATCCGCAATCTCCCAAGCTTCGCATCGTCATCGTCGGTCATGTGGACCACGGCAAGTCCACGTTGATCGGGCGGCTTTTTCATGACACGGACTCCCTGCCGGAGGGGAAGATGGAGCAGATTCGCAAGGCGAGCGAGGCGGAAGGGATGGAGTTTGAGTTCGCCTTTCTTCTCGACGCGCTGCTCGAGGAGCAGGAGCAAAACATCACGATCGACACGACCCAGCTTCCGTTCCGCACGGCGCTGCGCGAATACGTGATCATCGACGCGCCCGGGCACAAGGAATTCCTGAAGAACATGATCACCGGGGCGGCGAGCGCGGACGCGGCGATCCTTCTCATTGACGCTCACGAGGGGATCCAGGAGCAGTCGAAACGCCACGCCTACCTTCTCTCCCTGCTCGGCATCAAACAGGTTGTCGTCGCGGTCAACAAAATGGACCTCGTCGGCTACAGCCGGGAGACCTTTGAGTCGATCCGGGCGGACTACACGGTCTTCCTCGAAAAGCTCGGAGTCACCCCGCAGCATTTTCTGCCGGTCTCCGCGAAGCTCGGACACAACATCACAGCCACCAGCCCCGAGATGGCGTGGTTCCAAGGCCCCTCGATCCTCCAGGCCCTCGACGGGTTTGAAGTTCCCGCGCCGCCGGAGGGACTCCCCCTGCGTCTCGTGCTTCAGGACGTTTACCGCTTCGACGAGCGCCGGATTCTCGCGGGCCGGATCGAAGCCGGACGCCTGGCCGTGGGCGAGGAACTCGTCTTCTGGCCGGACCGCAAGCGCAGCCGGATCAAAAGCATCGAGACCTGGGGGGCCAAGCACCCGCCGAAATCCGCCAACGTCGGCGAGTCGGTCGCCATCACGCTGGAAGAGCAGATTTTCGTTGAGCGCGGCCAAATCGCAAGCCATCCGGGAGTCGGTCCGGTCGAGGGTCGCGAGATCCATGCGAGTCTGTTCTGGCTGAGCAACGACCCGCTGCCGGTCAACCAGCCGTTCACGCTCCGAATCGGAACGCAGGAGGTGGAAGCACGTCTCGTCGAGATCCAGCGCGTGCTCGATTCCTCGACGCTTGAGCCGATCACCGGCTCGCGTGCGGTCCTGCAAAAAAACGAGGTGGCGGACGTCCGGATCCGGGCGCGCAAGCCGATCTCCTTCGACAGCCACGACCGGGTGAGCGACACCGGTCGCTTTGTCATCCTCTGGGGAAAGCGGATCGGCGGGGGGGGGATCGTGCGCGAGGCCGACTATGACCAGGCCCAGCCCGGAGTCGCGAGCGACAACATCACATGGACCGTCAGCCCGGTGACACGGGAGAACCGTTCGGAACTCCTCGGACACGCCGGCTCGGTGATCTGGCTCACCGGGCTGTCCGGCTCCGGAAAATCCACCCTCGCCACCGGGCTGGAATACCAGCTCCACCGGCGCGGCATGGCGGCATTCATTCTCGACGGCGACAACCTCCGCCACGGGCTCTGCTCGAATTTGAAATTCTCGCCGCAGGACCGCACGGAGAACATCCGGCGCGCCGGCGAAACGGCGAAACTCATGGCCGAGGCCGGGCTCATCGTCATCTGCTCGCTCATCTCGCCCTACCGGGCCGACCGCAACCGCGTGCGGGAAATCTGCCAGCAGGACGGCATCCCCTTCGCCGAGGTCTTCATCAATGCGCCGATCGAAATCTGCGAAGCCCGCGACCCGCGCGGACTCTACAAGCGGGCGCGCGCCGGAGAAATCCCGGACTTCACCGGCATCAGCTCGCCCTACGAACCGCCGGAAGCCCCCGAGCTCGAAATCTGTACGGGAAAAACATCGATGGACGCCTCGCTCTCGGCCCTCCTGCACTTCACAACAGAAATCGCCAAAGGACTTCCCGACACGCGCGAGGCGGGTGCCGGATCGGGGATTTGATGCCGCGGCTCTTTCCTGCGGGGAGGGATTTTGCGGTGGGTGCATGACGGGAAAGTGACCAATGGAGTGGAGACGCCCTCGTCCCCTATAAGCGGCGGCGTCACCGCGAACGGTGTGCCGATCGGGCCGGGGGCGACCCGACTCCTTTTGAAAGCAGCGAACGAAATGTGCAACTTTCGCGTCATGCACCCGTTTGCGGTTCCCTGGCCTGTTTTCCACTCCGCTCGGAAATGTTGGCGTAATTATTGCTTGTCCGGACAGAATCCGCACTTGATCTTGCTGTGGTATGGCAGGAATGGAACAGATCGCGGGGATGGGGTTGCAGCAGACGCTGTCGCCACAGATGCAGCAGAGCCTGCATCTCCTGCAGGCTCCTCTTGCCGAGTTGCGGGAGCTGGTGAACACCGAGCTGCGGGAAAACCCGGCGCTCGAGGAATTGATTCCGGAAAACCCCGCGGCCGGAAAAGAAAAGCCGCCAAGCGGGATGGATGCCCAGTGGAACGATTATTACGCCCAGCGCGCGACCGCCGAGCCGTGGACACGCGAATCCGGGGAACGGCGCCAGTTTTTTTTTGATTCGCAGGTCCGTCCGCCCACCTTGCAGGAGCACCTTCTGGGGCAGGTTGCGGCGTGGCCGGAACCCGAAGCCCTCATTGCGGCGGAAATCATAGGGAACCTTGACGAGCAGGGCTACTTCCGGGCGGATGTCGAGGATGTGGCCTGGGCTGTCGGGACGAATCCGCTCGAAGCCGAGCGGGTGCTCGAAAAAGTGCAGGACCTCGACCCGCCGGGAGTCGCCGCAAGGAACCTTTCCGAATGCCTGTTCCTGCAGCTCAAGCGCCAGGGGAGGGAAAGCTCGCCCGAAGCCCGGATCGTCCGGCACCACCTCGAAGAATTGGGACGGAAAAAGCTGGCGGAGATCGCCAGGGCGCTCGACCTCCCGCTCGCCGACATCCAGGAAGCCGCCGGGAAAATCACCCGCCTCAACCCGAGGCCCGCGGGCGCATTTTCCTCCGAGCCCGAGCAGATCGTCATTCCGGAGATCGTCATCGCGCGCGATGGGGACGGGTATTCGGTGGCCCTGAACAGCGACGGGATCCCGTCGCTCCGCATCGCCGACTCCTACAAAGACATGCTCTCCGACTCCCCGCGCGAGGTCCGCGAATACCTGCGCGAGAAGATCAAAGGCGGGAATTTTTTCATCCGCAGCATCCAGCAGCGCCAGCAGACGCTGCTGAATATCGGGCGCGAAATTGCGGCGCGGCAGCGCGATTTCCTGGATCGCGGTCCCTCGCACCTGCGCCCGATGACGATGAGCCAGGTGGCGGATGTCGTCGGCGTCCACGAGACGACGGTCAGCCGCGCCGCTTCCGGCAAATACATCGCGACCCCGCAGGGGATCTTCGAGATCAAATACTTCTTCACCCACGGCTACACCAACGACGAGGGAGAGGAGGTCAGCAACGAGAGCGTCCGCCAGGCGATTGCCGCGCTCGTCCGGGAGGAGAGCCCGCGCCGGCCACTCAGCGACCAGAACATCGTCCGGCTGCTCGGCGAACAGGGCCTCACCGTCGCCCGCCGCACGGTCGCCAAATACCGCGAGCAGCTCGGCCTCCTCCCCAGCTACTTGAGAAAATCGTTCGCGGCCCCCCCTTCCAATACATGATTGCCCGGACGAAACCATGAACCCCGTGGTTCGCCGTCAGCCCTTCCCAACATGCCATCTCCGCTGACACCGCCGGACGTGCGGTTTTGCCCGGCTCGCCGCAGCCCAGCTCCGGCACGTCCTTGAGCAGACGGAACGGAACTTGGAGCGGTCCCCAGGCTCAGTAGGGGTGGCGGTCTTTTTTTTCTCCCATGCCTCGCAGGCTTTCAAGGCAGATTCCCGCTCAAAATCCGGAAAACAGTGGATGGCCTTCCGCTCTTCCCAGGGCAGCCGGAAATCCTGGTATTGGAACTCATCGTCGAAGCCGATCCTGCTGGTGTCCGAGAGCCTTGTGCCTGTTTTTTATACACGTGACTTTCGATGTCGATGGCACTCATGGGTTTTCTTTTTGGGTTCTAGTTTCCGGTTTGGGATAAATTTGCGCGCACGATTTTCTCGAGGGCGTCGAGCCAGCGCGGGTGGTTGTTCAGGCACGGGATGAGAGCGAACCCGCTCCCGCCGGCTCCGAGGAAGGTTTCGCGTCCGCGGATCGCGATTTCCTCGAGGGTTTCGAGGCAGTCGGAGACGAATGCCGGGCAGATCACGAGCAATTTTTTCACGCCGGCCCCGGCGAGCCGCGGGAGCTCGAAATCGGTGTACGGCTTGAGCCAGGGATCGCGTCCGAGCCGCGATTGGAACGAGACTGAAAATTTCTCCGCGGGCACGCCGGCGGCCTTGACAAAGGCGCGGACGGTCGCGAAGCATTGGGCGCGGTAGCAGGTGTTTATTGCGGGGCACGGGGTTTCGCAGCAGCCGGGCGTGGCCAGGCAATGGCCCGGGTTGGCTTTGCGGAGGTGGCGCTCGGGCAGCCCGTGGAAGCTGAACAGCAGATGGTCGCAGCCCGCGTTGAGGAAATCCGCGGCGCTGGCGACGAGCGCCGCGATGTAAGCGGGATCGTTGTAATACGGCTCCGCGGCTTTCAGCCTCATCTCTGGCGCCAGCCGCGCGGCGAGCTCCCGCGCGCGGACAACCGCCGTCTCAAAACTCGACATCGCAAATTGCGGGAACAGCGGGAAGACCAGCAGATCCGTGACGCCCTGCCCGCGCAAGCGCGCGATGGCGGCCCCGATGCCGGGGTTCTGGTAACGCATCGCGAGCTCGACCACGAGGGCGTCTCCGACCCGGCGCTGCAGCTCGCGCTGCACGTTGCGGCTGGTAACGACGAGCGGAGAACCTTCCGCCGTCCAGATTTTTTTATATGCTTCCGCCGATTCCACCGGGCGTTTCGGCAGGATTGCGAGGTTCACGACGCACCAGCGGACCGGCCACGGCGCATCGAGCACCCGCGGATCCATCAGGAATTCGCCCAGATACTTCCGCACGTCGGCGACCGACGTGGAATCCGGCGAGCCGAGGTTGATCAACAGGACGCCCGGTTTGCTGGCGGAGGAGGCGGGTAGCGGGATCATGGAAGGTTCACACGGAGGCCGCGGAGACATTCTTTAAAACGGATTCGAGCAACCCCGGCCCGAGTTCCCGATGCACCCAAAGCGCGCAGACCACGATGGTTCCACTGACCGCGTTCAATTTCATATCCTCCGTGGTCTCTGAGTTCTCCGTGTGAAACATTCTGTTCCGCAATCTACAGGGTTTCTGGTTTCATGTCGCCCGGATTTCGTGGGGGGAGAGATCATGCGAAGGCGAGGGATTTTCCGACACGCTCCGCGATGTTGCACCCGGAAACAATCGAATCGCCCAGCGAAATGCCATCGCGGTAATGCCCGGCGAAAAATAGTCCGGGCGCAGCCGCTTCGATCTCGGTCATCAACCCGCGGTAGCGGCCATAGCCGATGTTGTATTGCGGGATCGCCTTGGGGTAATAGGCGAAGTGACGGAATGCCGGGCGGCCCTTCACTCCGAGCAGCGCGCGCAAATCCCGCAGCGTCAGCGCGAAGAGCTCCTCCGGCGGCAAGGCGGCCAGCTCCGGATGCCGTTCGCCGCCGATGTAGCTTGTGAGAGTGAGGTGCCCGGCCGGCGCGCGGTTGGGAAACAGCGACGAGGAAAAGATCGTGCCGAGAATCCGGAAGCCCTCGATGTTCGGGATCAGCGCGCCGAACCCCTGGCACGGATGCGCCACGTCCTCGCGCCGGAACCCGAACACCACGCTCGCCACGGGCGGATGCCGGATTTCCGAGAGCGGCGAAAGGTCGGGCTCACAGGGGGCATGGGCGTCCCGCCCGTGTGTGGAGCAAATCTCCGGGTTGCGATGCATCGCGTCCATACGGGCGGGACGCCCGTTCCCCCTGAAGTCGGCCCCTTCGGGAAATGAGCCCGGCTCAATCTTCAACTCCGCCAGCTGGAATGCCGTGCCCGCATAAATCACCGCGCTGTGTTCCGAGCGCGGCGCGCCGTCCTTCGTGCGGAGTTCCAGCGTCCAGCCGTCGCCGGTCCGCGCAAGGCTGGTGACAGAGGTGTTGATCCGCACCGCGTCGCCGAGGTGCTCGCGCAGGGTGTCCGGCAGCACCTGCAGTCCCTCGTCGAAGGAAAATTTCGGGGCCCGGTCCTTGGCGATTTCGCCGCGTTTCCTGCGTTCGCTCGCGCCGAGGATCTGGCCTTTGATGAGCGAGCCGTATTTGGCCTCGAGGGCCGCGAGCTTCGGGAATGCCTGCTGGACGGACAGCCTGCCGGGGTCGCCCGCGTAAACTCCGGCCACCATCGCGTCGATCGCATGGTCCAGAAATTCCCGGCCAAGCCGCCGCACCACAAACCCGGCGATGCTTTCCTCCACGCCATCACGACGCGGCGGCACGAACGGCTCGCGCAGCACCGCCAGCTTCGCCGGGAGCGAAAAAAGTTCCGTCGTCAAAAGCCCGAGCGGCGAACCGGGCATGGCGATCGGGCGTCCGTAGCGGACCACGTATCGCGCCGCCGCTTCCGGAGCGGGATCGAGGCGGCGCGATTCCAGGCCCGCGTCGCGGATGAGTCCCGTGATTTTCGGCGACGTTTCCAGGATCGTGTTCGGCCCGAATTCCGCGAGATACCCGTCCTGCCGGAGAGAGCGGATCGCGCCGCCGACCCGGTCGCCCGACTCGAAGACCGTGACCGGGATGCCCGCGCGCCCGAGGTAAAACGCCGCGGTCAGTCCCGTGATGCCTGCGCCGATGATCGCGACGGATTTCATGGAGGGGTCAGATCGTCCTCGAGTGTCTTTGCCCGCCCGCGGGGGCAAGCGTGTTGTCGAAGCACATCGCGATGTTGCGGATGAAAAGGCGTCCGGTGTCGGTGACGGTGAATCCGCCGGGGGAGCGTTGCACCAGGCCGTCCGCCTCGAACGGATCGAGCGCCGCGAGCTCCGAAGCGAAGTGGTTTTCGAAGTCGATGCCAAGATTTTGCGACATCGCGGCAAAGTCGAGGGACAGATCGCACATCACGCGCATGATCGTTTCGCGGCGGATCCTGTCCTCGCCGGTTACAAAACAGGCGCGGCTCCACGGCGCGCGCCCGGCCTCCACGGCCTCCTGGTATTTTGGCAGCTCCTTTTCGTTCTGCCAGTAGGCGTCGGGAATTTGCGAGATGCCCGACATCCCGAACGCGTAGATGTCCGAGCCGGCCCGCGTGCTGTAGCCTTGGAAGTTCCGCTGGAGCTGCTTGTTGCGCTGCGCCACGGCGAGCTCGTCGTCCGGCCGCGCGAAATGATCCATGCCAATGTAAACATACCGGCCGTCGGCGGTCAGCTTTTCGATGACCAGCTTGAGCAGATGCAGCTTGGTTTCCGGCGGGGGCAGGATTTTTGCCTCCAGAATTTTCTGAGCCGGCTTGATCCACGGCACATGCGCGTAGCTGAACACGGCGAGGCGGTCGGGCTGCATGTCGAGAACCGCGTCCAGCGTCCCGTTGAACGATTCCGGCGTCTGGTTCGGCAGGCCGTAGATCAGGTCCACGTTGATCGAGCCGAAGCCGACCTCGCGCATCCAATCCACCGCCTGCCGGGTCATCCCGGGCGGCTGGATGCGATGGACGGCCTCCTGCACTTTCGGGTTGAAATCCTGCACGCCCATCGAGGCACGGTTGAACCCGATCTCGCGAAGGGCGACCAGATGGTCGCGCGTGAGCCGCCGCGGATCCACTTCCACACTCGCTTCCATCTCCGGAGAAAACGTGAAATGCCTGCGGATGATGTCCCCGAGCCTCCGGATTTCGTCCGGTCGCAGAAATGTCGGCGAGCCGCCGCCGAAGTGCAGTTGCACGGCTTTGCGCGCGGGATTCAAGCGCGACGACATCATCGCGGCCTCGCGCCCGAGAGACTCGATGTAGTCCGCGCCTTTGTCGTGGTTGAGCGTGATCACGGTCGTGCAGCCGCAGAACCAGCAGAGGGTCTCGCAAAACGGGATGTGAAAATAAATCGAAAGGTCACGCGCGGAGCGGTTGTTCGCCTCGATGCGCGCGTCGAGTTCGTCCCATGGCACGTCGCCGGTGAACTTCGTTGCCGGCGGGTAGCTCGTATAGCGCGGCCCGGCCACGTCGTATTTTTGAACCAGATCGAGGTCAACGTGCAGGGCGCTCATCCTGGCCCTCCTTCGTCGGGCAATGTGGAATTTGAAATGAGGAATGCGAAATGAAGAGAAGTCCTGCGCAAGGGAGATCGGCACTTCATACTTCGTCCTTCATACTTCATACTTGTGCGGTGCTTCGGACCGTGTCCACAAGCGCCCGGATGCATTCGAGCTTCGCCGTCGGCGGGACGCCGTGGCCGAGGTTGAACACATGGCCGGGGAGGCCGTTCATGTCGCGCAGGATGCGCGCGGTTTCGGCGGCGACAAGTTCCGGCGTGGTGGTGAGCAGGAAGGGATCGAGGTTGCCCTGCACCCCGACATTCCGCGGCAGCAGAGCGCGGATTCCGGCCAGCGGCTGCGTCCAGTCCACGCTCAACACATTCGCGCCGGTGGAGACGAGTTCGGCCATCCGGGTGCCTTTGGAATACAAAATTACCGGCACTTTTCTGTCCAGCGCGGTGATGATTTTGCGGATCCAGCGGCCCGAGGCGGCCTCGAAGGCGTTGTCGGCGAGCAGGTCGCCGTTGCTGTCAAAAATCTGCACCGCCTCCGCGCCGGAGGCGATCTGCATTTGCAAAAACCCGGCCACCACCGCGGTGAGTTTTTCCATCAGCTCCGCAAACAGGCGCGGCTCGGAATAAAAAAGCGCCTTTGCTCCGTCGGAAGATCCGGAGCTGCCCCCTTCAATCATGTAGCGCGCCAGCGTCCAGGGCGAGCCCGCAAAGCCGAGAAGGGCAGTGTGTCCGTTCAGCGCGGGCTTGATCAAGGCAAGCGTGTCCGCAACGTATTGGAGCCGCTCGATGGCGCCCCGGTCATCCAGCCGCCGGATGTCCGCCGCCGATTGCAGGGCGAACTCCATCTCGATGCCCCGGCCATTTTCCCGGAAATGATACGGCTGGCCCATCGCTTCGGGCACGACGAGGATGTCGCTGAACAAAACCGCCGCGTCGAAGCCGAAGCGACGGATCGGTTGCAGCGTGACTTCGGCCGCGAGCTCCGGCGTGCGGACGAGTTCGAGGAATGTGTGTTTTTCCTTCAACGCCCGGTATTCCGGAAGCGCGCGTCCGGCCTGGCGCATCAGCCACACGGGCGTGCGGTCCACCGGAGCGCACCGGCAGGCGGCCAGGAAACGCGCGCGGTTGTTCGGCTCCTCCGGCTGAGGGATCGGGTTCATCAAGTGAAGAAATTTGGAATGGGGGCTTCGTCGTTTGGCAGGTCCTCCGGCGGAAGAAGCTTCAGGTAAGCCCTTGTGGCTTTGCGAAACGCTCCCACATCACGCTGGAGAAGCGGAAGGGCCGCCAGTTCGTCAAACGTCACAGCTTTCATTCAAAGAAGGCTGAGCGCGGCATGCGCCTTTGTGTTTTGTGGAAGAAATGCTCGCTCAATGCCAAAGCAGGCTATCGTCTGTCGCGACAGATGTCAAAAGCCGGAGGGGGACGCGCCTTTCGTATTGATTCCCGGCGGGATTTCACGCGAAGTGGGCGGATGACTGGCGCCCGGGACTCCGACGAGGGGGATTTCATCCCGCAGGAATTTCCCGCTGGCTTGCGTCCGGCCCTGCGCTTGGTCGCGGGAGCGGCGGTTGTCGGGATGCTGACCGGCCTGCTGGGAACGGGGTTTCTGATTGCGTTGAAGGCGGGGGACCGGCTGCGGGGGACGCTGACCGGCGGGCTCGCATCATGGCCTCCCGTGCTTGGCTGGTTGGCTCTCGCCTGCCTGGTTGCGTGTGCGGCGGGCGCGGCGGCGTGGCTGGTCGGGAGGTTTGCTCCGAATGCGCATGGGAGCGGCATTCCCGATGTGGAGAGGGTGCTGCGCGGGAACGGCCGGCCGCATCATTCCGGAGTGCTTCCCGTCAAATTTCTCGGCGGGTGGCTGGCCCTTTCGGCCGGTCTCCTGCTCGGTCGCGAAGGCCCGATGGTGCAGATGGGCGCGGTGATCGGGGAGAAAGCCGGCAGGTTGTTCCCCGGGTTGAAGGGGACATGGAAATCCCTCATGGCGGCCGGGGCGGGGGCCGGGCTGGCGACCGCGTTCAATGCGCCGGTCGGCGGCACGATCTTCATCCTCGAGGAGGTCTTCCGGAAAATCACCCCGCTGACATTCACTCTCGCGGCGACGGCGGCCTCGGTCGCGGTGTTCCTCCAACGGGCGGTTTTTCACATGCCGCAGGACTACGCCGTCCCAACAATCCCGGAAGCGCCGGCCGCGGCGGTCTGGCTGTTCTTTCTCTTCGGGGCGGCCGTGGGAATCCTCGGCGTGGCCTACAACCGGCTCCTGCTCGGGCTGCTGGCGATCTCAAAAAAAATGCGCGGGATTCCCGTGCCCGCCAAGGCGGCTGCGATCGGATTCGTGGTCGGCACGGCCGGTTGGTTCGCGCCCGGCTGGATCGGCGGCGGAGACGATATCACGCAGGCGATCTTCACAAGCCGTCCGCAGGTCTGGGTCCTGCTGGGCATCGCGTCCCTGCGGTTTTTTCTCGGCCCGCTTTCGTATGCGACAGGAACCCCGGGCGGGCTTTTCGCCCCGGTCATTGCCATGGGGGCGCTCGTGGGCACCGCCACGGGGGCGCTGCCGATGCTGTCGGAGCTTGTCCCGTCGCCGCTGGCCTTCACGGTCGCCGGCATGGCGGCGTTCTTCACCGCAACCGTTCGGGCCCCGCTCACCGGGATCGTGATCTGCCTCGAAATGACCGGGTGCTACTCCCTGTTTTTCCCATTGCTCGCGGCCTGCCTCGGAGCCCACCTGATCCCGACGCTGCTCAAAGACCCGCCGATCTACGACGCGCTGGCCGCGTTGCCGGGCAGTACATCCGTCAGAGGCTCTTGAGCGGGTAGTGGTGCCACTCGTGGCCGCTTTTTTCCAGGAGGTGGTCGGAGGCGGCCGGCCCCCATGACCCGGATTCGTAATTCGGAAAATCGCGGGCGGGAAGCGCCTGCCAGACGTCGAGGATCGGATTCGCGATCCGCCACGAGGCATCCACGCTGTCGTAGCGGTGGAAGAGCGTCGTGTCCCCGATCATGCAATCGTAGAGCAGCGTCTCGTAGCCGGTGGCGGCCGTGCCCTCGCCGAAATCGCTGTAGGAGAAGTTGAGCGGGACATTGACGAGGTTGATGTTTGGCCCGGGTCGTTTGGCGCGGATGTCGAGCGTGATCCCCTCGTCCGGCTGCATATGGAGGACAAGGCGGTTCGGCTTGTTGGTGGTTTGCACCTCCCCGCCGAAGAGAAGAAGGGGAGCGCGCCGGAAGCCGATGACCACCTGCGTCGAGTGAGCCGCGAGGCGCTTGCCCGAGCGGATGAAGAACGGAACCTCCGCCCAGCGCCAGTTCTCGACAAAGAGCTTCATGGCCACAAACGTCTCGATGTTGGATTGCGGGTTGACATCGGGCTCCGAGCGGTAGGCCTGGACCGGCTTGCCGCCGATCAGACCCGCGCCGTATTGGCCGCGGACGGTGTTCGAGATCACCTCTTCGGGCTGCATCGGGCGGATCGCTTCGAGGACCTTGACCTTTTCATTGCGGACGCTGTCGCCGGTGATCGAGCTCGGCGGCTCCATGGCGATGAGCGAAAGGACCGAGAGGATGTGGTTCTGGACCATGTCGCGCAGCACGCCCGAGTGGTCGTAGTATCCGCCGCGGAGCTCGACCCCGAGCTCCTCGGCCACCGTGATCTGCACGTAGTCGATATACCGGCGGTTCCAGATCGGTTCGAAAATCGAGTTGCCGAACCGGAAGACCATGATGTTCTGGACCGTCTCCTTGCCGAGGTAGTGGTCGATCCGGTAAATCTGCGACTCGTTCAGGTTCCTGCCGAGGTTTTCGTTGAGCTCGCGGGCGCTGGCGAGATCGTGACCGAACGGTTTTTCGATGATGATCCTGCGCCAGGCGCCGGGGGTCTGGGCGGCGAGCCCGACCGCGCCGAGCTGGTCAACGACTTTGGCGAAAAATGTCGGCGACACCGCGAGGTAGAAGAGGACGTTGCCGGGGAGGTTCCACGCGGCCTGGGCCTCCTTGATCCTGGCATCAAGCGTCTTGAACGTCTCGATGTTGTTGAAATCCCCCTGGAGGTAATACATGCGCTTCTGGAAGTCGTCCCACTCGGCGTCGTCCACCTGGCGCGTGGCAAACTCCTTGATGTCCGCGGTCGCCTTCTCCCGGTAGGCCGCATCGTCCCCGTCGGTGACGGCGACTCCCACCACCGCAAAATCCTTCGGCAGGAGGCGGAGAACCTTCAGGTTGTAAAGCGCGGGGAGAAGCTTCCGCTTTGTGAGATCCCCCGATGCTCCGAAAATCACGATTGTGCAGGAATCTCCGGGGAAGGTGTGGCCGGTGAGAGGTTGGTCGGTCATCGTGACGGAAAACTACCTCCCGCCACGCAAACGCGCAAGCCCGGCTTGCGGGGTCGCGCGTCCGGCGTTTGCCGGCGCGCATCTGCGATTTGTTGACTCGCGGCACCGGGGGGGATAGAAAATCCAAGCCTGTGACACCGACGCTCGAAAAACTCACCCAAATTTACAACCGTCCGCTTTTCGATCTCATCCACGAGAGCCGCCGGGTGCATTTGGAATTTTGGAACAGGAACGAAGTCCAGCTCTGCACGCTGCTGAGCGTGAAGACCGGGGGGTGCAGCGAGGATTGCGGGTATTGCGCGCAGAGTTCGCGCTACGCCACCGATCTCGAGCGCCAGACGCTCATGACCGTGGACGAGGTGTTGCCGGTGGCCCAGATGGCGAAAGCCAACGGCTCGACCCGGTTCTGCATGGGAGCGGCATGGAAGGGGGTCCGCAAGGGCGAAAAGAAGTTCGAGCAGATGCTCGAAACCGTCCGCGAGGTCAGCCGTCTCGGGCTCGAGGTGTGCGTCACGCTCGGGCAGCTCGGCGACGAGGAGGCGAAAGAGCTCAAGGAGGCCGGCCTCACTGCCTACAACCACAACATCGACACCTCGCCCGAGCACTATTCCTACATTGTCACGACCCACACGTTCGAGGACCGTCTGAACACGATCGGGGCCGTCCAGCGCGCCGGGCTCAGCGTCTGCTGCGGGGGGATCATCGGGATGGGCGAGTCGATCACCGACCGGTTGAAGATGCTCGAGGTGCTCTGCAACTTTGATCCGCAGCCCGAGAGCGTGCCGATCAACTGCCTGATGCCGGTGCCGGGGACCCCGCTCGAAGACGCGCCGCCGGTGGATGTTTTTGAACTGGTCCGGCTCATTGCCACCGCCCGGATCGCCTTGCCCCAGGCGAAAGTCCGCCTCTCGGCCGGCCGCTCCCGGCTCACCCGCGAGGCGCAGGCACTCTGCTTTTTTGCGGGTGCCAATTCGATTTTTTACGGCGACAAACTGTTGACCGCCGGAAACCCGGGGGTGGACGAAGACCGCCGGCTTCTCAAAGATCTCGGCTTGGAGGCCCAGTCTCCCTGCTCCGACCAACACGCCCACGCCCGATGAAAATCAGCATCGGCAGCGACCACGCGGGATTTGCCTACAAGGAGCGGATCGTCGCGCATCTGAAGGAGGCGGGCCACGAGGTGGTGGATTGCGGAACCCACTCGGACGAGCGCGCCGATTATCCCCTGTTCATCATCCCGGCGGCCGAGGCCGTGGCGCGGGGCGAAGTCGAGCGCGGGATCGTGATCGGGGGATCCGGCAATGGCGAGGCGATCGCCGCCAACAAGGTCAAAGGCATCCGCTGCGCGCTCTGCTGGAGTGACGAGACCGCCGAGTTTTCGCGCAGGCACAACGACGCGAACGTGCTCTCGATGGGCCAGCGCATGATCTCGATCGAAATCGCCCTCCGGGTCCTGGACATCTGGCTGGAGACCCCCTTCGATGGCGGCCGCCACGCGCACCGGATCCGGCAACTCGCCTGCTACGAGGCGGGCGGCGGGGTGGAAGGCATGAAAAAACTCGTCGGCAGCTGATGCTCCCTTTTCTCATCCGGCGGCTTCTCATCAGTCTCGTGCTGATCTTCGGGATCAGCCTGGTTTCGTTTTTCATGATGACGATGGCTCCGGGAAGCCCGTATCCCTGGGGCGAACTGAACCCGAAGATCACGCCGCAGGTGAAGGAGATGTTCCGCAAGAAGTTCCATCTCGACCGCCCGATCCACGAGCAATACTGGCTGAATATGGGGGACCTCTTCAGCGGACGGCTCAAGAGCATCAAAGATGACCGTCCGGTCCTTGATCGGATCTTTGAGCGGATGCCCGCGACGATCCTGCTCAACATCGCCGCGATCACGATCTCGCTGACCTTCGGGCTCCTGATCGGGATTTACTGCGCGCGGCATGCCGGGCGGCCGCCGGATTTTTGGGCGTCGCTTGGCACGTTCGTCTTTATCGCCGTGCCGACGTTCTGGATCGCCAACCTCGCCATCATCGCGCTCGTCAAATGGACCTCGGTGCCGGTGCTGGGAACCCAGTCGTTCGGGATCGACTTCCCGAATTTCGTCTCGGCCGGGCTCGACCGGGTGTGGCACATCGCGTTGCCGGCCGTCATCCTTTCGCTCGGGGGGATTGCGGTCCAGTCCCGCTACATCCGTGCCAGCATGCTGGAGACGCTTCGCGAGGATTACATCCGGACCGCGCGGGCGAAAGGCCTCGAGGAGGATGTCGTGTTCTACAAGCACGCGCTGCGGAATTCGATCCGTCCGCTCATCACGGGCATCGGCGGGCTCCTTCCGGCGATGATCGGCGGGGCGGTGATCGTGGAGACGATCTTTGCGTATCCGGGGATGGGACGTCTGGGATACGAGGCGGTCCTCGAACGCGACTATCCGACGCTTGTGGCGTTGAATTTCATTGTGGCCGGACTCGTCCTGATCGGGAACCTTGTTTCCGATATCCTCTACGCGGTCGTGGATCCGCGGGTGCGACTGGAATAGGGTCGCTGAAAATCCCGTTGACGTAGCGCCTTGCTCCCCGATAAGTTGCCCGACTGCCCACGGCCAGTCCGTGTCATTCAAACCCACTCAAAATCTATGGAAATCGCGTCCCGTCTCGCCGAACTCACCCCGTCCCTCACCCTTGCCATCGACAGCAAAGCCAAGGCCCTCAAAGCCGAAGGCGTTGACGTCTGCGGATTCGGGGCGGGCGAACCCGACATGGACACCCCCGAGCACATCAAGGCGGCAGCCGTTGCCGCGCTCAAGAAAGGCCAGACCAAATACACCCCGAGCTCGGGCATCCCGGAACTCCGCCAGGCGATCTCAAAGAAATTTTCGGCCGACAACAAGCTGGAATACAAGCCCGGCCAGATCGTCGTGAGCAACGGAGCCAAGCAGTCGTGTTTCAACGCGATTGCGGCCGTCGTGAACCCCGGCGACGAGGTTGTCATCCCGGCTCCCTTCTGGCTCAGCTACCCGGAGATCGTGCGCATCGCCGGAGGCGTGCCGGTCATCGTGAACACGAAGGAGGAGAACGGCTGGAAAATGACGGCCGGGGAATTTGAGAACGCGATGACCCCCTGCACGAAGATGGTGATCATCAACTCGCCCGGCAACCCGACCGGATCGGTCTATTCCCGCGAGGAGCTCCGCGCGATTTCCGAGGTTGCCGCCGAGGAGGACATCTACATCCTCTCGGATGAGATCTACGAGAAGCTCACTTACGACGGGGCCGAGCATGTCAGCATCGCCTCGCTCACGCCCGAGGCCTACGACCTCACGATCACGATCAACGGGTTCAGCAAAGCCTACGCGATGACCGGATGGAGGCTCGGCTACCTCGGGGCCCCCGAGCCGATCGCCAAGGCGATTGATTCGATGCAGAGCCACATGACATCGAACCCGTGCTCGTTCGCCCAGTATGGCGGTTTGGCCGCCCTCACCGGCGACCAGCAGTGCGTGATCGACATGCGCGACGAGTTTGACATCCGCCGCCAGTATATGTTCGAGCGCCTGAGCGGGATCAAGGGCATCACCGCCGTCAAGCCGCTCGGCGCGTTCTACGTGCTCGCGAATATCAGTTCGTTCGGGCTCAAGTCCCAGAATTTCTCCGACCGCCTGCTGAGCAAGGCGAATGTCGCGCTCGTTCCGGGCATCGCGTTCGGCGACGACCGCACGGTGCGCCTGAGCTACGCGACCAGCCTCGACGTGATCAAGACCGGCCTCGACCGGATCGAGGAGTTCTGCAAATCCGTCTGATCCCATGTCCGTCCTCATCGTCGGTTCGATCGCGCTGGATGACATCAAAACTCCCCTTGAGGAGCATCCGGACCTCCTCGGTGGCTCCGCATCCTACAGTGCGGTGGCGGCCTCGTATTTCAGCCCGGTGAATCTTGTCGGCATCGTCGGCGAGGATTTTCCCAAAGAGCACATCGAGTTCCTGCGCGGGCGCCGGATCGATCTCGAGGGGCTCCAGATCGTACCCGGAAAAACCTTCCGGTGGTCGGGGGAATACATGTGGGACATGAACACCCGCGAGACCCGCTCGGTTGCGCTCAATGTCTTCGAGCACTTCACCCCGACGCTGCCGGCAAATTACAAATCCACGCCGTTTGTCCTTTTGGCAAACATCGCGCCGGACCTCCAGCACCACGTCCTCGACCAGGTCGAAAAACCGCGCTTCGTCATCGCCGACACGATGGACCTTTGGATCAACATCGCGAAGGACTCGCTGACCCGGCTCCTCGGCCGCGTGGGAATGCTCATTCTCAACGACAGCGAGGCCCGGCAGTTCACGGGCGAGACAAACCTCGTCAAGGCGGCGAAGGCAATCCTTGCGCTCGGGCCGAAGTATGTCGCGATCAAAAAAGGCGAGCACGGATGCCTCCTCTTCGGGGCTTCGGGCGAGTTTTTCAGTTGTCCGGCCTATCCGCTTGAGGACATTCATGACCCGACCGGGGCGGGCGACACGTTTGCCGGCGGCCTGGCGGGAGTCCTCGCCCGCGAGAGCGATGACGGGCCGGTGGACTTCGGCTCCCTGCGCCGCGCGGTGGTTTTCGGCACCGTCCTCGCCAGCTACAACGTGGAAGCCTTCAGCCTCGAGCGCCTGAAAACCGTCGATGCTGCGCAGATCGAGGACCGCTGCCGCCTTCTCCGCCTCATGAGCCAGTTCGAGCCGGCCTGATCCCCAATCAGGCGTCCCGCCTGATTCAGGAAGCGCGCTGTTTGCGTAAACATGCGTTTCCATAACGGTGCTTGACCAAAGATCGGCAATCCGTTCGTATCCGGATGTCAGGCGTCTCACTTTTCGACCGCCACCCGCCGCACTTTTCGTCCGCCCTTTACAGCACCGGAGGAAAACCCTTCGAATCCTCCCGCATAATCCCTCGCACAAACACATCTCATGCTCAAAGGAACCACCACTGCACCGGGTCTTTGAAAAAATGAACAACAAAAAACCAAGCATGTTTGTCCTGGCGGACGGCAGGAACGTGATCGTCACATTCCTCCTTGTCAGCTCGCTTTTCCTTTTGTGGGGATTTTGCAACGGGATGATCGATGTGATGGACAAGCATTTTCAAACCGAGCTCCACCTCACGCTTGCCCAGTCGGCCTGGGTGCAGTTCGCTCACTATCTCGGATACTTTCTGATGGCGTTGCCCGCCGGCTGGCTGGCGACAAGGCTGGGTTACAAGGGAGGCATCATCGTCGGCCTGCTCATGGTCGCAGCGGGAGGGCTTTGGTTTATACCGGCCACGCACATCGCGCAATTCTGGGCGTTCCTGCTCGGCGTCTGCATCATCGCCGCCGGGCTGACGTTTCTTGAAACCATCGCCAACCCCTACACGACCGTCCTCGGAGACCAGCGCTACGCAGCCACCCGCATCAACCTCGCCCAGTCGTGCAATGGCATCGGCTGGATCTTCGGCCCGATCGCCGGCGCGGCATTTTTCTACAGCAAGGATGCGAGCGGGGCCGGAACCGGCGCGGCGACGCTCTGGATCCCCTACGCCGCAGTCGCCGGGGTCGTGCTCGTCCTGGCCGTGATCTTTTTCTTTTCCAACGTGCCGGACATCAAGATGGAGGACGACTACCAACTCGACGAATCCACGCCGAATGTCTCGCATTCCATCTGGAAGCACCCGCACTTTGTCATGGCGGTGGCCGCGCAGTTCCTCTACGTCGCGGCGCAGGCGGGGATCTTCAGCTTCTTCATCAACTATATGACCACGCAGACCCCGCCGCTCCCGGGGTCTTTCACGGCAGGGTTCCTGAAGTCCTGGTTTGAAGCGGGCAAGGGAGGGGGGCTTATCCTGAGCGATCAGGGCGCGGCGCAGCTCGCCTCGCTGGGTTTCCTGTTTTTCCTCGCGGGGAGGTTCAGCGGGGCTGCGATCCTCAGGAAATTCGCGGCGCACAAGGTGCTGGGCCTTTACGGCCTGATCAACGTCCTCGTCTGCTTGCTGGTGGTTCTCAAGATCGGCTGGCTCTCGGTGGGCTGCGTGTTCCTGAGCTACTTTTTTATGTCCATCATGTTCCCGACGATCTTCGCCCTCGGCATTCACGGCCTGGGCATGCGGGCGAAACAGGCCTCGTCGTTCATCGTCATGGCCATCATGGGCGGCGCGATCCTGCCCAAGCTCATGGGGCATGTCGGCGATCTCCACGGGATGTCGGTCGCGTTCGTTGTCCCGCTCGCCTGCTTCGCTTTCGTGTCGTTCTACGGCTATGTCTGGCCCATGCTGAGCAAGTGCGACTCGCTCGGCGGAAAAGGCCATTCCGGCGGCGGGTTCCATCACCCAACCCGCTCACCTCATGATTAAAACCGGCATTCTCAACCCGCAAATCAACTCGTTGCTCAGCCGCGTGCGGCACACCAACACGCTCGTCATCGCCGACCGCGGGTTCCCGTTCTGGCCGATGATCGAGACGCAAGCCTCCGGGTGGGAATCCACGGGCGCATCTGCGAAATGTGCAAACAGGGAGAACAGGCGTCCCGCCTGGTGGGAAGAATGAAATATGAAGGGTGAAGGGGACCGCCCGGTTCTCCTGAGAACTGGACACTTGAAACTTAAGCCTTAAAACTTAAGCCTCCCCATGCGAGTCGCACGCTATTTCATCCACGGGCTCCCGGTCGTGATCCTGGCCCTCATCGCGGCCAGCTTTCTCAACTCGGCATTCCTTGCGACCGGAAAAAAGAACGAGATGTCGCTCGGGATGCGTGGAGAGCCGTCCACGTTGAATCCGATCCAGCAGGCCGACAGTGCTTCCGCCCAGGTCTTCTCCACGATTTTCAACGGCCTCCTGAAATACGACGAGAACCTTGAGATCACCGGCGACCTCGCGAAATCCTGGATGCTCAGCCAGACGACCACGGTCGTCTTCAAGGATTCCGCCTCGTCGGCAGCGGCCCTGAAGCTGGTCGAATCCTGGCGTCCGGAGTGGGACGGTTGGAAACTGGAAGCCGCCCGGCTCGAGGGGAACTTCCTTCTGCTCGCGTTCACCGAACCCGGGCTCGCCACCTCGGAGGAAATTTTCGGCCGGCTCCCGAAGGACTCCCTCCAGCCCCTGGTCACGCTGCGCGTGCAGGTGAAGGAGAACGCCCGGGGGATCCTGGAGGCGTTCCGCAAGGCGCACCCCGCCGCAAAGATCCTGCGGGATTGGGCGGAATCCAGCGGGGTCTTCGAGCTGACCGCCGCCCCGGAAGTCCGGCCGCTCGTCGAATCCTGGCTCGTTGCCAACGGTGGCGGGGAGGTTGCCGAGACCGGCCCCGTGCCTTTTCTTGCCGAGCCCCTCGTCGTCTTCACCCTTCGCGACCGCGTGCGCTGGCACGATGGCGCGCCGTTCACCTCGCGCGATGTCGCGTTCACCTACGAAGCCATTATGGACGATGCTTTCGCCTCCCCGCGAAAACCCGGCTTCGATAAAATCCAGAAGATCGAGACGCCCGGGCTCCGGACCGTCCGGGTGACCTACCGCAAGCCGTTTTCTCCGGCGCTGAACAGCTGGATGATCCCGGTTCTTCCCGCCCACATCCTTGAGGGAAAATCCCCGGAATGGTGGGCGTCGAATTTCAACCGCGCTCCGGTCGGCACCGGACCGTTCAAATTCGGCGGGTGGAAAACCAACGAATTCATCCGCGTCGTGAGAAACCCGGATTACTTTGCCGCGCCCGGGCCATGGCTCGACGGGATCGTCTTCCGTCTGCTCCCTGACGAGCTTTCCCTCCGGCTGGCCTTCGAAACCCGGCAGGTGGATTTTTGGACGGCCGACCCCTGGGCCATTGCGACCTTCGAGAAAGATCCTCGCTTCACCGTCTTCTCCTCCCCCTCCAGCTCCTACACCTATATTGGATGGAACCTCAAACGCCCGCTTTTCCAGGATGAGCGGGTCCGCCAGGCGCTGGCCCGCGCAGTGGATATTCCCGCCATGGTGAAGTATCTCCTCTACGGGCATGGCATCCAGAGCACCGGGATTTTCACCCCGCAGATGTGGTTTTTCAATCCGAAGGTGACCCCCTTCACCTACGATCCCGACAAGGCTCGGGCCCTTCTCGACGAGGCCGGATGGGTTCCCGGACCGGATGGGATCCGGGTCAGGAACGGGCAGAGGTTTTCCTTCACCCTCATGACCAACAATGGCAGGGAAATCCGCCGCGATATTGCCACGCTTGCGCAGGATGACTTCAAAAAGGTCGGGATCGAAGTGAAAGTGGAACTCTACGAGTGGGCGGTCTTTTTGAAAAACCATGTCAACAAAGGCGACTTCGACGCCATCGTGCTCGCCTGGTCGCTTGGCGCGGATTATGACCAGTACGAAATCTGGCATTCCTCCCAGACAAATCCGGAGCAGCTGAACGTCGTCGGCTACAAGAATTCCGAGGTGGACAAATTCCTCGAGGCGCTCCGGCAGGAATACAACCGCAACAAAATCATCGATATGGCCGGCCAGATGCAAAGCCTCATCTACCGCGAGCAACCCTACCTCTTCCTTTTTGTCCCCCAAGACACCTCCGTCATGTGGAATGATTCCTACCGGGTCTGCCGCCCGGATGGCAAGGGCGGCTGGATCGAGTCGCCCGTCGAGATGACCAAAGCCGGCTGGAGCCATTGGTCGGACTGGTTCTACCGCCCGGAATTCAAAGACCGCCTGCCGGCTTCCGCCCGGAAGCAGAATTCGGGGAAGAACTAATCCTGGATCCGGCGATTCCTCACACGGAGACGCAAAGCACACGGAGAAAAACCGTTTTCGGGCTAATCCTGGAAAGAAACAGACGATATGCTGTCAGGGCAAAACAGGGGGGCGTCCCGCCTGAAAGACACCCGCTTGCGCTTGCAGAGTCAGTGCCCAAACGGGCGGACGCCCGTTCCCCCTGGCCGCTGCAAAGGACCAATATTTTCATGCGTTTGCCTTGAGCTATTCATGGAGGGGGTATGCTCGAACTATATGTCTGCGGCTCCGTGTAGACCGGCGACTGATCGTCCACATGAGTTTCATTTTTCGGGAACAAGCCGGGGGACGAGGTCGGGCCTCACTTCCTGCAGTGCGATTTTCAAGGAGATCGCCATGATCTTCTTTTCCTCACCTTCAGGCATTTTGGAAAAGAGCGAGAGCAAGAGCTCGGGGTCTTTGTCTGCCAGCACCCTGGATAGACTTGTTAAGAACAGGCCAGAATCCGGTCCTTGGGGCTGTTTGATCAACCATTCTCTGACCGCGGCGAAGTTCTCATCGCTCCACTGGTGAAGAATCCGGGAGACGGCGAGATTGCGGTCGCGGCCCGCCGGAAGGCTCAGCATGGGCTCCAAGAAGGCGTGGGGATTCGTGATGTTTGAACGGTTGAAAACAGCTGAAAAAATTCCAGCCTGTGCATCTTTGGGGAGGGTGCTCGCCCATTTTGCCGCGGCATCCGCATCTTTTTCGGCCCACTCAAAAGCGACCACGTTGAGCAACTCGCTGCGAAGAGGCTCCGGCGATTGCCCGGCAATGAGAGCCGCTTTGGCTGGATGAGCGCTTGCCGCGCCAGTGATCGCGTCTTTCTGCGTGCGTGTCCGCTCTTGGTCGATGGGAAGCCCCGAAGCCCACTTCCACGCCGCTTCAGGTTCATCCTCCGCCCAATAGCGGGCCAGTGATCCGCGGCCCGAGTTCTTTTGGGGGCACGGGGGGAGAGCCTCCCATGCCTTTACCGCCGCGACAGGATCTCGCCGGGCACAAATCGCCATGATGTGCCAGGTGTCCGGCCGTTTCCCCTGCGAGAATTCGTCGGCCAAAATCTGAAGCGCGGCGCGGGGATCGCGCACCGCAACTTGTTGCATCAGTTCGTTGGCCAGTCGATCACGGAGTTTGCTGGCAGGCAGCTTGTCCAGCCAGGCTCTGGCCGGCTTCCAGTCGAATTCAGCCCATCCTCTGAACGCCACGCTGTAGCAAACCCCTCTCAGGGATTTGTCGGTGATGGAATCTGCGAATGCCAGCGCTGCTTCCGGAGCCTCAGGTGTATTTGATGACTTCCTCGATCGTGGTGAGGCCGTCGAAGATCGAGCGCATGCCGTCCTCGCGGAGGGTTGTCATGCCGAGCTCGATCGCCTTCTGGCGGAGAAGGACGCCCGACGCGCGCTCGTTGATGAGCTCGCGGATCGGGTCCGAGATTTTCAGGAGCTCGTAGATGCCTTTCCGGCCCTTGTAGCCGGTGTTGTTGCAGGCTTCGCAGCCCTTGCCGTAGTAGAAATTTTTGTCGCCGATGTCGTGGATCGTGAGGCCGAGCGAGGTGAGGACGTGCTCGTTCGGCTCGTAGGCGGTCCGGCATCCGGTGCAGATTTTCCGGATCAGCCGCTGGGCGAGGATGCACTCGAGCGAGGCCGAGATCAGGAACGGCTCGATCCCCATGTCCACCAGACGCGTGACCGCGCCGGTCGAGTCGTTCGTGTGGAGGGTCGTGAAAACCAGGTGGCCGGTCAGCGAGGCCTGGATCGCAATTTGCGCGGTCTCCATATCGCGGGTTTCGCCCACGAGAATGCGGTCCGGATCCTGGCGCAGGAACGCCCTCAGCACACGGGCGAAGTTGAGTCCGATCCCCTCGTTGATCGGGACCTGGATAATCCCGTCGATCTCATATTCCACCGGATCCTCGGCGGTGAGGAGCTTGGAATCGATCGTGTTGATCTTTCGCAGGCAGGAATAGAGCGTGGTGGTTTTTCCCGAGCCGGTCGGGCCGGTGACGATGAAAATCCCGTTCGGCTTCTCGATGACATGCAGGAGGTGGTTGTAGATTTCCTCCGGCATGCCGAGGGTCTCGAGATCGAGATTCACGCTGCTGCGGTCCAGAACGCGGAGCACGACACTTTCCCCGAACGTCGTGGGCAGGGTCGAGACGCGCAGATCCACCTGCCGTCCGCCGATCGTCCTCTGGATGCGTCCGTCCTGCGGCAGGCGGCGCTCGGCGATGTTGAGGTTTGACATCACCTTCACGCGCGAGATCACGGGCAGGGCGAGGTGCAGCGGCGGGGGATCCATCTCGTAGAGGGCGCCGTCCACGCGGTAGCGGATCTTGAATTCGGTCTCGAACGGCTCGAAATGGATGTCGCTCGCCCGCGCGGCAATCGCCTTGTCGAGGATGAGGTCCACGTATTTGATGATCGGCCCGGTATTCGCCTCGGCCGCGACAGCCTGCAGATTGAACGTGTCCCCGCCGCCCCCGGTGACCAGCAGGTCCGAACCCGCTCCCAGTTGCGCGATGATGTCGTCGAAATTCGTGACCTCCGACCCGTAGTGCTGGGTGATCAGGGCTTTGACCTTCGAGGGGAAGGCCACCATGATTTGGATCTCCCGGCCGAGCGCGAACCGCAGGTCTTCGATCGTCTGCGGGTTGAGCGGATCGGTCAGCGCCACGATGATCGTGTTCCCGGAACCCATGATCGGAATGGCCCCGTGCAGTCTGGCAAGGCCGGAGGGGATCAACCCGAGCACGGTCGTGTCGGGCGAGAATTCGTTCAGGTTGTAGGCCTCGGCCCCGATCGAATCCGCGATCACCTGGATGAACCCCTCCTCTTCCACCACATAGCGGTCCACGAGGATCTGCTCGATTTGCTTCTCGCTTGCGGCGGCCTCCACGATGAACGCGGCGGCCTGCTCGGCCGTGATCAGCCCGCGCTCCGTAAAAATTTCCGTGACTTGTCTTGCGTCCATGCGGTCAGTCGAGATCGGTCATTGTGGTGGTGAGCACCTCCTCGGCGGTCGTCATGCCGGCGAGCACTTTGCGGATGCCGTCCTCGCGGAGCGTGCGCATGCCGAGTTCCTTGGCGCGCTGGCGGAGCGCGATCGTCGAGGCGTTGTTGTTGATCATGTTGCGGACCTCGTCGTCCACGACAAAGATTTCGAAGATTCCCATGCGGCCTTTGTAGCCCTTCCCCCGGCAAAGTTCGCAGCCGACCGGGCGCATGATATGCGCATCGCTCAACTGGCCGGCGTCCATGTGGAGCATGTTCATCTCGTATTCCGTGAGCTCGGCGGGCACCTTGCACTTCGGGCAAAGCCGCCTGACAAGGCGCTGGGCGACAATCGCACGCACCGAGGTCGAGACAAGAAAAGGCTTGATTCCGATATCCACAAGGCGGGCGACCGCGCTCGGCGCGTCGTTTGTGTGGAGCGTCGAAAGCACGAGGTGGCCGGTCAGCGAGGCGTTCGTCGCGATGCTCGCCGTCTCCAGGTCGCGGATCTCCCCGATCATGATGATGTTCGGCGCCTGGCGCAGGATGGAGCGCAGGGCGGCCGGGAACGTCATCCCGATGCTTGCGTTCACCGGCACCTGGTTGATCCCGCTCATCTGGTATTCCACCGGATCCTCGACCGTGATCAGCTTGCGGTCCGGCTTGTTCATGTAGTTCAGGCAGCCGTAAAGCGTGGTCGTCTTTCCCGAGCCGGTCGGGCCGGTGACGAGGATGATCCCGTCGGGCAGGTTGATCTGGCGCTCGAACTTTTTCTGGTCGTCGGAGAAAAACCCGAGGTCGGGAAGCCCCAGCATGAGCGACGTCTTGTCGAGAATCCGCATGACCACGCTCTCGCCGTGGACGGTGGGAATCGTCGAAACCCGCAGGTCGATGGCGTTGTCCCCGATTTTGATCTGGATGCGGCCGTCCTGCGGCAGGCGCTTTTCCGCGATGCTCATCGACCCGCTCATGATCTTGATGCGGCTCACCATCGCCAACTGGAGCTTCTTCGGCGGACTCGGCATTTCCTGCAGGACGCCGTCAATCCGGAAGCGCACGCGGAATTTGGACTCGAGCGGTTCGAGATGGATGTCGCTCGCGCGGTTTTGATGGGCCTCCACAAGGAGGAGCGAAACCATCTTGATGATCGGCGCGTCATCCGCCCCGGCCTCCTCCGCCCCGCCCTCCATCATCTCCCCGCCGAATGAGGCCGCGGCCTCCACGCCGTAATACTGGATCAGGCTGGCGCGGATGGCGTCCGGCGTTGCGCAGACAAACTCGACCTCGCGCTGCAGCTTGAACGCGAGGTCGTCCATCGTCTGCATGTCCATCGGATCGCCGATCGCGATGAGCAGCGCGCCCTCGCGTTCTCCCACCGGAACCGCTTTCCATCGGCGCGCATCCTCGACGGGCAGGAGGTCGATGATGTTCGGAGGGACCACGATCTGCGCGAGGTCCATGAACTCCATGCCGTTCTGCGCGGCCAGCGTGCGCGAAATGTCCTCCTGCGTGATAAATCCCTCCAGGATCAGCGCGTCCACGACGCTGTGACCCTTCATCTGCGTGCGCGCGTATTCGACCTGGGTGCGTGTGACCAGGCCGACATCCATGAGGATTTCTACTATGTAATCTTCGTTCTGGGCCACGTTTCAGGAGAAAGTTGTGACATTGATTAAGGGACCCGCGCGACAAAGTCAACGCCTCACCGGAAATCCCGGATCCGCGCGCGATTTTCCGGCTTCCGGACCAAGCGTCCGCGCGCCGCGATTTTTCCTGCCGCGGAAACAGGCGCGGAAACGGTTGACTCCGAAAGCCCGCATTGGCAGTGTGAACATTCCTTTCGACTCATGCGACACACCATCTCGATCCTTGTGGAAAACAAATTTGGCGTTCTGACCCGCGTGGCCGGCATGTTCAGCGGTCGCGGGTTCAACATTGACACGCTGAACGTCGGGCCGACCCTCGATCCCTCGGCCTCCCGGATGACGATTGTCGTGCGGGGCGATGACAAGGTCCTCGAGCAGGTCACGAAGCAGCTTGAGAAGCTGGTGGACGTGATCGAGGTGACGGATTTTCACGACGAGGAATACGTGGACCGCGAGCTGGTGCTGCTGCGCGTCGAGGCCACCTCGAAGACCCGTGCGGAAGTCATGCAGATCTGCGACATTTTCCGCGCGAAGATCATTGATGTGCATCCGAACAAGCTCGCGATCGAGATCACCGGCACCGAGGGCAAGATCAACAAATTCCTGACCCTCATGGAGAGCTTCGGTGTCAGCGACCTCACCCGCACCGGCAAGGTCGCCCTCTCGCGCACGAACGAATAATTTTTTCAAACCACAACCACAAAAACCATGCCAGCCAAGATCTACACAGACAAAGACGCCGACCTCAAAGTGCTCAAGGGCAGGACCCTTGCCGTTCTGGGGTTCGGATCCCAGGGCCACGCCCACGCGCTCAACCTCAAGGAAAGCGGCGCGAAGGTCATCATCGGGCTCTACCCGAAATCCAAGAGCCGCGAGGTCGCCAAGAAATATGGCTTCCAAGTCTATGACACGGCCGAAGCCGTCCGCCGCGCCGACGTGATCATGGTGGCGGTCCCGGACACCAAGCAGCCGGATGTTTACAAAAAGGACATCAAGCCGAACCTCACGGCCGGGAAGACCCTCGTCTTCAGCCACGGGTTCAGCATCCATTTCCAGGCGATCATTCCGCCCAAAAACGTGAACGTGATCATGGTCGCGCCGAAGGGCCCCGGCCACATCGTGCGCCGCCAATTCACCGAAGGCAAAGGCGTCCCGGCGATCATCGCCGTTTACCAGAACCCCGGCAAGGACGCGAAGAAGATCGCGCTCGCCTGGGCAAAGGGGATCGGCGGAACCCGCGGAGGGGTTCTGGAGACAACGTTCCAGGAAGAGACCGAGACCGATCTCTTCGGCGAGCAGACCGTGCTCTGCGGCGGTTGCTCCGCGCTGGTGCAGGCCGGATTCGAGACGCTTGTCGAGGCCGGATACTCTCCCGAGATGGCCTACTTCGAGTGCCTGCACGAGCTGAAATTGATCGTGGACCTCATGAACGAATCCGGCATCGCCGGCATGCGGTTCTCGATCAGCGAGACCGCCAAGTGGGGAGATGTCACCGTCGGCCCGAAGATCATTGACGCCTCCGTGAAGAAGCGGATGAAAGCCGCTCTCAAGGACATCCAGACCGGCAAATTTGCCAGGGAATGGGTCGGGGAATTCCAGAGCGGCTACAAACGCTACAACGCGCTCTTGAAGAAGGGCGAGCAGCACCCGATCGAAAAGACCGGCCAGCGCCTCCGCGCGCTCATGCCCTGGATCAAAAAGAAAAACCTCAAGGGTGCCCAAGCCGCCTACTGAGAAGCCGGCTGCCGCCCCGGTTCTGCTTGGCGCGAACAAGGCCTCGGTGGAGGCCTTGCTCGGGCGTCCCGTGATGGCCCGAAGCCTGCTCGGGATGACGGCGCAGGGCGAGAAAGCCTGTGCGTATCCGCAGGCCGGGGATGATGTCATCGTCGGATTTTTCGATGACGTCGCGCGGTATCTCGCCGTGGTCCGCAAACGGGGACCCCGGACGGGATTCTCTCCCGCGGAGATGGCCTCGATTCTCGCCCTCAACGGCGCACCGGCGGACTGGAAGGCGGAGAAGCCCGTCCGCACGCAGGCCAAAACCTCCCAGGCGGCGAAGAAGACGGCCCCGCCGGATCAAAACCCGACGACCTATTTCTCGTTGTCCGGAAACGACCGCCATGTGATCGGCTGGCAGCCGGGCGACAAACCGTTCGTGTTTTTTCTCCTGCCCGCCTACCCCGGCCAACCGCACCTCCTCCTCAACGAGTGGCAGATTGCGCGCGCGATCGGATAAGAAAAGTTTTCTTCTTGCCTTCCGGGCGGGTTTTTGTTTTCGTGATTTGCATATGAAAGCCGTTGCCGCCCTCCTGATCACGCTGACGCTGACCTTTTCCGCCTACGCGGATATTCAAGCTCCGCCCGCATCCGACCAGGGCCCGACGCGGAAGCTTGGACGCGGCCTCAGCAATATCGCTTTCGGGATCACGGAGATTCCGGATCAGATCATGGCCGTCAATTATGCGGAGGGAAATGCGGCCGCTTGGAGCTACGGTGTCGTCCGGGGAGTGGGACGGACCTTTGCCCGTCTGGGATACGGGATCTACGAGGTCGCGCTTTTTCCGTTCCCAACGCAGAGGGGAACTTACTATCCTCCTTATCGCAGCGATATCCCGTGGATCAATTCTGGGTATCAGGAGTTTCCTCCGGAGCTGGGCTTTGATACCCGCTACAACTACGTCCGCGACTACCAGCGCGACCCGAACTGATCGCCCACTCTGTTTTTTCCAACAGCCGCCCGCAGCATCACTGTCGGCGGCTGTTTTGTTTTACGCGGGGCTCCACTCGGTCTCGCGGGTTCCGCTGAGCTGGTTTTCCCGCCTGGCGAGAAGGTAGAGAAAGTCGGAGAGGCGGTTGAGAAAAATGAGCGGCTCGCCGGCTATGGCCTCCGAACCTGAGACCGCCCATACCTCGCGCTCGGCCCGCCGCGCAACCGTCCGGGCGATGTGGATCTGGGCCGCCGCAGGAGATCCTCCCGGCAGGACGAACGCCTGCACCTGAGGAAGTTTCCCAGCCAGGAGATCCATCTCCCGCTCGATTTGCGCAATGGTCTCGCAAGAAATTCTCGGACTTTGGCCCGGCTCCGGAACGGTCGCCAGATCCGTGCAGAGATCGAAGACAAGGATCTGAAGGGCGAGCAGAGCCTCCCGGACCTCGGCGGAGGGCGAAACTGCGATGGCGGCCCCCAGAACCGAGTTCATCTCATCCAGCGTTCCATACGCCGCCACGCGCGGGTGGGTTTTTGAGACGCGCTGCCCGGAAAAAAGGCTCGTTTCTCCGCGGTCGCCGGTTCCGGTGTAAATCTTCATAAAAACCCACTGCTCCGCATGGCCGGCAGCCAGGCCTGAACTCCCCGGCTACCAGTCCACATTGGTTCCGCGGGTATCCAAGTGGGTAAACCCCGGATAGCGTCCGACGCCGCCTTTGAAGACCCCTTGCTTGCGCATGTCGCGAGCGGTGGAGGCCACCCTCCGGGGCGAGGAGTCGAAACGCATGTCAATGGCATTGTTTCGGATGTGGTAAGAGTTGCATTTCGCCCCTGCGCATCTTGCGTTGTAGGCGGGCGAACGGTAAACCGAGACAACCTCGCCGACCGGCTCGCCAAGCCGGGAAGCCACCTTGTCGAGCGTCAGCAGCGTGTTGCGGATATTGCCCCACAGATGGCGGGGAGGCAGCGTATTGTGTACGTTGCCGCGCGCCTTGGCGTGCGTGTCCATAATGTCCTGGACCGAAATTCTCCGAAGCCCGAGACGGCTCAAAAAATTCCGGTAAGCCTCGGCGCCCGGACCGAGAACCCCGCGCAGAGAAGGAGGAATCTGGCTTCCCTGGTCCACGCCGCGGAGGACATCCAGCACATTCCACATGGCGTCCGCTTTGCTCGCGCCCATGAGCAACCCGGTGCCTGTGCACAAAATCAGACCGAACAGGCGCCGACGCGGGATAAGGATTCCGTTTGATTCCGTCATATGGTTTAAAGAACAAAGCACAAAATCATGATCGGGAAAGTGATTTTTCGAAATAGTTCCAGCAAATGTCGTGCCAGAGATCGCGTCCGCGAAACCCCGCGTGCGCTTGGGTGTGATGAAAAGTGGATGAGGTTCTCTCGCGATGAGCAACGTAGCCCGGATCCATCACAATGAGACAGCCCATCTTGCGAATCTTATGCCCGCGAGCGGGTTCCGCCTCCCGCGCGGGCATTATGCCCACATTGCCGACAAACCGTTTTACCCGGAAGTCGAGACGTTCATGCAATCCACCCCGGTGATCGCCCTCGCCCTCGCGGGCGACAACGCTGTCGCGCGCGTGCGCGACCTCATCGGACCCACGGATTCCAGGAAGCACCTCAAGGCCGAGCGGTTTTTCATGCGCTTGCCCCGAAGGATCCGGAGGTTGCGCTGCGGGCGGCATCGGATAGAGTTCAGGGCGTCGTCCGATGAAACTGTTCCCGATTATCGCCTGGATTTTCTCCGCCTGGGCCGGGTTGGCTTGCGCATTCGAGCTGCCGGCCGGCTCGACGCAATGCCTGGTCGGCACGGCGGCCGGCTGGGATTCCTCCGAAGCGACACTCCGGCTTTTTGAAAAATCCGGCGGCCGCTGGCAGCAGGTCGGCGGAGCGTGGAACGCGAGGCTCGGGAAAAGCGGCCTGGTCTGGGGGCTCGGTCTTCATCCGCTTCCGGAAGGGGCCCGGACCAAGCAGGAAGGGGATTCGCGCACGCCGGCGGGAGTTTTTCGCATCGGTGGCGCCTGGGGCTACGCGCCCGACAGCGCGAGGCATCCGGGCCTGCCCTACACGCGGATCACGTCCCGCGACCTCTGGATCGAGGACTCCGCCTCGCCGTCCTACAACCGCCATGTCCGCCTGGCCGCCGAGCCCTCCGGCGCATGGGAAAAAAAACAGCAGATGAAGCAGGACGATCCGGCGCATGCCTTGAAGCTCTTCATCGCCCACAATGCCGGACCGGAGATCCGCCCGGGCGGGGGAAGCTCGATCTTCTTCCATATCTGGCGCGCCGACGGGGCGAAGCCGACCGCCGGCTGCACCACCATGTCGGAAAAAAACCTGCGGTCCCTCATCGCCGCGCTCGATCCCGCCCGAAACCCGGTCTTCGTCATCCTGCCGGAGGCGGACTATGCGCGGCTGCGACCCGCTTGGAAGCTGCCGTAGGAGACCCTCTCCGAATGCATCTCCAACGGAAAAAACATTTGCCGGACCGTGGGAAAATTTGAAAAGCTGCCCCGGCAAAAATGGTGAGCCAGGCTGCATTGGAATCCGCGGAGAAGGAACTTCTCCGGCATTTGAGACTCGGGAAAAGCATCCGTTCAAAAAACGGGGCAAACCGGGTGCGAGGCTTTGTGCTGGCGGCTCTGGCAAACCCCGCCACGCAACGGCTCTGCCGCACATACAAGATCCGCACCGACGAGCTCTGCACGGTCTGCACGGAAATCATCGCCGCGACGCCCGAGCCGGTTTCCTCGCTCCCGGCGACAACCTCCCTTTTCGACGATCCGGCGCAACTGGAAAAGTTTCTCAAGGAGGTTTACCATGTCACGCACGGGCAGACCCCGCTGCGCCGGCGCAACGCGATTGTCTCCTGCGCCAAGCGCCGGGCCGCCCAACGGGCTGCCGCAGAAAAAACCCTCCGGAAAATCCCCCGCTCCCTTCTCCTCAAAGCCTCCATCAAAACCCAGCTTCCCCTCATCCTGATCTGCGCCGCCGTCATTGTGGCCGGCATCCTTCTCGCCATCTTCCTGCTCTGAAGGCAAAGCGGGCTGCCAAAACGGGCTTGGCTTGTGGGGGATTTGGCATATTGATGCCCGTCTTGCGGGTGACAATCCCCGCAGTATGGGAAAATATCACCGGCAGAATAAAGGATTGTTGTTTTGCGGAGGGAATTACAGAATCCGGCATCGATGACCAACGACGCTTCCCTTTCTTCTGCCGCAACAGATCTCTCGAAAAGCCGGGGCTGGCTGATCGCGGGCGGTTTCCTCTCGATCTTTGTCGGATTCTCCGCCATCGGTTCGCCTCTGCTCTTCTCGCTTGTGATCGCGCAGCTTCTCGGCCTGCTCTTCGGCACCAACCTGATTTTTAACGGCAGCTCGCTTTTTGCCCTCAGGCTCGCGGCGCGCAAACCGGTGGCAGCCTGAGCCAGCGGGGGTTGCCGATCCGACATCCCAACCAAGCGATTCCATGAAGTCTATGCGAACTGAAAGTCTCATCCGGGGCGCAACTCTTTCGCTCCTTGTTTTCGCGGCCGGTTGTTCCAAGCAGGCCCCGCCTGACGCCGAGGTCGTGCGCCCGGTCAAAACCCTTATCGTCTCAGTCGGGAAGGATTCCGCAACGAGGACGTTTCCAGGAAAGGTCGAAGCTTCAAAGCAGGTGGAACTGACATTCCAAGTGCCCGGCCTGCTTGTCAGCCTGCCGGTTCGCGAAGGCCAGAAAGTTTCGCAGAACGAGGTGATCGCCCAGCTCCGGCAGGAGGATTTCCGGGCGCGTCTCGCCGCGCTTCGCGGCCAGCTTGACCGTGCTCGAGCCGACCTCCAGGCGGCACAGGCCGGGGCCCGGCCGGAGGAGAGGCAGCGTTTGGAGGCCCAGGTGCGGTCCGCCGAGGCCTCGCTGGCCAATGCCCGCGCGGAATACGCGCGAGCGACGCAGTTGTTGCGTTCCCGGACGATTTCGCGCGTGGAATTCGAGCGCGCCGAGACGACCTGCCAGGTGGCCCAGGAAAACCTTGAGTCTGCACGCCAGACACTCGTGCAGAGCGCCGTGGGAAGAGAGGAAGACATCCTGGCCCGGGAAGCCGAAGTCCGGGGGCTCGAAGGCCGGGTGGTCGAGGCGAATCTCCAGCTTGCCGACGCCACGCTGCGCGCGCCATACGACGGAGTCATTGCCCAGCGATTTGTCGAGCAGGGGCAGAACGTCCGCGCGAAGCAGCCGGTGGTGAAGTTTCAGGATATCGCCGAGATCGACATCGCCGTGGACATCCCGGAGGGCGTCATGGCGGAGATCCGCTCGGCGGATATCGTGCAGCTTGTGGCGGAGTTCAGCGCGGCGCCCGGACGGCGGTTCCCGGTCCATATCAAAGAGGTCGCGCAGCGGGCGGACCCGGTGCCCCAGACGTTTTCCATCCGGGTGGCCATGCTGGTGCCTGAAGGGGTGAATCTTCTGCCTGGCATGACGGCTTCGGTCGCCATGACTTACCGGCGCGCCAGCATTCTGGGGGGAGGGTTTTTTGTGCCGATCTCCGCGATCTTCGAAGCGGGGGCGGGGCAGCAGGTGGTCTGGGTCATCGGACAGGACCAGACCGTCACCCGCCGTCCGGTAAAAACCGGCGGGGCAACCGGCGGCCGGATTGAAATCGTGGAAGGACTGCAACCCGGCGACCGCATCGCGGTGGCCGGAGTGACCTTTTTGCGCGAGGGGATGAAGGTTCGTGATCTCGGGGACGCCCTCGGGGGCAGCAGGCCATGAACCCCGGCGAGCTTTCGGTCAAGAACAGCCGGGTGGTCCTGGTGGCCATGGCCATGGCGATCATTGGCGGCATTGTTGCCTACCTGAATATCGGCAGGCTCGAGGATCCGGAGTTCACGATCAAGCAGGCACTGGTCATCACTCCCTACACGGGGGCCAGCGCCGAGGAAGTGGCCCAGGAGGTCACGAATCCGATCGAGACCGCCTGCCAGCAGATGGGCCAGCTCGATTATGTGGATTCCGAATCCACTCGCGGCCGCTCGGTCGTTTCGGTGAACATCAAAGACCGCTACGACAAGCACCGGATCCCTCAGGTCTGGGACGAGCTGCGGCGCAAGATCGCTGACGTCCAATCGCAACTTCCGCCCTCGGTGCGCGGCCAGTCGATGGTGATTGATGATTTCGGCGATGTATACGGGATTTTTCTCGCAGTGACCGGCGAGGGGTTTTCGTTCCCGGAGCAGCGGCGCTATGTCGAGTTCCTGCGCCGCGAGCTTCTCCAGGTTCCCGGTGTGAAGAGCGTGGTGCTTTTCGGGGAGCAGCGTGAGGTCGTCTTCCTCGAAATCTCGCGTCAGCGGCTCGCCCAGCTCGGCATCAACGAGGAGCAGATCTACAGCAAGCTGCAGGATATGAATATCGCCGCCGACGGCGGGCGCATCCGCGTCGGCGACCAGCACATCCCGCTGGACCCGACGGGGGCGTTTGCCTCCGCCGAGGAAATGCTCGGGATGGTGATCGGGTCGGACCAGTCGGGCCGGCAGCTCCGCCTCCGGGATATCGCGACGCTCGAACGCGGCGACCAGGATCCGCCGCGGCGTCTGCTCCGTTACGACGGGAAGTCGGCCATAGGGCTGGGCATCTCCACCGTGCCGGGGGGGAATGTCGTGACGATGGGGCTGGCCATCCGGCAGAAGCTCGATGAACTGAAAAGCAACCAGCCGGTCGGGATGGAGATCGGCGAGATCAACTTCCAGCCCGAAGCGGTTTCGCAGGCCACCAGCGAGTTCATGTTCAACCTCGGCAAGGCCGTCTTCATCGTTTTTGTGGTGCTGATTATTGCGATGGGGCGCAAGACAGGATTCATCATCGGCCTCGTGCTCTTCCTCACGATCATGGCCACGTTCCTCGTCATGTATATGAAGGGAGATCTCCTGATGGAGCGCATCTCACTCGGGGCGCTCATCATCGCGCTGTGCATGCTCACGGACAACGCGATTATTATTATCGAGGGGATCAAGGTCGGGATCGAATCGGGCCGGAACAAGCTCGAGGTGGTTCGCGAGGTGGTCGCGGAGAACCAGTGGCCGCTCTTCGGGGCGACGGCGATCGGCGTGATCGCGTTCGCAGCGATCGGCCTCTCCGAGGACCGGACCGGCGAATACACCAACTCCCTCTTCTGGGTCATCCTCATCGCGCTGAGCCTGAGCTGGGTGTCTTCGGTTACCGCCACCCCGCTTCTGAGCTATTTTTTGTTCAAGCCGAAAGCTGCCGGCGGGACTGCTGAAAACCGGGACCCCTACGCAGGGCGGCTGTTTCAGCTCTACCGCAAGCTGCTTGTCCTGGCGCTCCGCTTCCGCTGGGCCGTGCTGATCGCGTGCATTCTGGCCTTCATCGCGGCGGGGTTCGGCTTTCGAAAAGTTGACCAGAGCTTTTTCCCGCCGGCGACCCGCCCGCAATTCATGGTCGATGCCTTCCTTCCCGCCGGCACCCACATCCGCGAAACCGAGGCATTCTCCACAGAGGTCCAGCGTTACGCTCAGGGCCTGCCCGGCGTCACCCATGTCACTTCGTTTATCGGCGGCGGCGGCCTGCGCTTCCTGCTCGTCTATTCCCCGGAGAGTGAGAACCGGGCTTATGTGCAATTCCTTGTGGATGTGGATGACCCCGGAAAGATTGATGGGCTGATGGCCGATATCCAGAAGCGGCTGGATGACAATTACCCGAATGCCAACGCCATCGCCAAAAAGTTCCTTCTCGGACCGGGCGATGGCGGGCGGATTCAGGTGCGGTTCAGCGGTCCCGACCCGGAAAAATTGCGGACACTTGGCGGCCAGGCGATAAAGGTTCTTGAAGATGATGGCGGGGCCTTGTGCGTGCGCAGCGACTGGCGCGAACGCGTGAACTCCATCCGGCCCGGCATGCTCGAATTCCAGGCGCGACGCAACGGGATCACCCGCGTGGATGTGGCGCGCGCTCTGGAGAGCAGTTTCGAAGGGCGCGCGGTCGGCTTCTACCGTGAGCCCGGCTATGCCGGCACCGGTGTTTTTCCGCAGGAGACACGCCTGCTGCCGATTGTCGTCCGCCCTCCGCTGGCAGAGCGCGAGGATGTCGCGGCACTCAACAGCCTGCAAATCTGGAGTCCGGTCGCCGGACGGATGATCCCCCTGAACCAGGTCACCGGGCGATCGGAAGTCGTCTGGGAGGATCCGGTCGTGATGCGCCGGGATCGCTTCCCGACACTGACCGTTCATGCCGATCCCCGATCCGGCCTGCCCAGCCAGTTGCGCGACCGCGTGAAAACGAAGATCGAGCAGATTGCATTGCCGGCCGGCTACTCGCTCCAGTGGGGCGGCGAATACGAGGATTCCGCCCGCGCCCGCGGCGCACTGGCCGAACCGCTGCCTTACGTGCTGGCGCTGATGGTTTTCATCGTCGTGTGTTTGTTCAACTCGATCCGGACCACCTTGTTGATCTGGCTGATCATTCCTCTGGCCATCATCGCCATCACGGCGGGCCTGCTGCTCACCCGGATGCCATTCGGATTTATGGCGATGCTCGGGGTGCTGGCTTTGGGAGGAGAGCTGATCAAGAACCAGATCGTCGTGCTCAGCAAGATCCTCACCCTGATCAGCAAAGGGAAGCCGCCGTATCAGGCCATCCTCGACGGCGGGACCAGCAAGATGCGCCCGGTCTGCATGGTCGTGCTGACAACCGTCCTCGGGATGATCCCGCTGGTCACGGATCCGTTCTTCGGATCCATGGCCGTGTGCATCATGTTCGGACTGTCGTTTGCCGCCGTCCTGTCTCTGATCGTGACGCCTGTGCTTTACGCGATTTTCTTCGGGATCCACGAGCCGGAGTGAATCGTCGTTGATGGAATTCTGAGGGAAGCTTCCGATTATATGATTGTCGTTTTCCAAATGGAATGAGAGAACCGCCAGCCTATGGCCAATGACACTTCCATTACTTCTCCCGCAACAGATCTCTCGAAAAGCCGGGGCTGGCTCATCGCAGGCGGCTTCCTCTCGATCTTTGTCGGCTTCTCGGCCATGGGTTCTCCGATGGTCTTCTCCTTTGCGATCGCGCAGATTCTTGCCATCGTCGCGCTGGTGAGCGGGATCATCTCGCTGGGTCTTGCTCTCTTCGGAAAGCACAAGGGCCACCGTGTCCTCGAGGCTCTGTCCGGCATCATTCGCATCGCGGTGGGCGTTGTGCTTCTGAACTGCCTGACCTCCAGCGTGCTCGTCATCACACTGATTTTTGCCATCTTTCTGATCGTGGAGGGAATTTTCGTATCCGCCGCGGCTTTCGGCTTGCGCTCGAACCCCGGTTGGATCTGGATGCTCATCAGCGGAATCGCCTCTCTTGTGCTCGGAGTAATGGTGTACTACCGCTGGCCGTCCGACAGCGCCTGGGTTTTGGGCCTGTTCTTCGGGATCAACCTCCTCTTCAACGGCAGCTCCCTGCTCGCCCTTGGATTTGCCGCGCCGAAACCCGCGGCGGCATGAGGATATTGAAAGATCCATGAACCCGGATCCGGCGATTCCTCACACGGAGACACGAAGCACACGGAGAAAAACCGTTTTCGGGGTGAAATGTCTCCTTCCGCTTTCCTGCTCGCTCGCGCTCGTTTTTCTTCTCGCAGGCTGTCTGTTCCGGCCGATGGAAAACTCCGGTGCAACCGGATCCACGACGATTCGGAACACGACCCCGGAGGCCATCCGCAGCGCCGCCATTCCGGTCTTTGCCCGGCATGGATACGCGGAGCGGCGCAGCCGTTTTCCGCAGTCCCTGACTTTTGAGAGGCCGGCAGGCAAGCTCGGCGAATTCCTGTTCGGCAGCTTCAGCCAGACGACGACATTCCGCGTCGTCCTGCAGTTGGTTCCCCTGACGAAATCGCGGGACTTCCGGATCATCCCCGGTATTTACCGTGTCAACAGCGCGGGAATCGCCGGCTTTGAACGCGACACCCGGATGCTCGGGATGTGGTCGAACCAGCTTCGCCCGATCCTTCGGGAAATTGACGAGCGCGCCAGCGGGGCGGCTCTTCACAACCATCCGGCTCCCTGAACCCCTCCTCTCTCCATATGATTAAACTCCATCCGACCATGCGATTGCTTATCCTCCTTCCTGTCGCCGTGATTTTGTCCGCTTGCCAAACCCACCCGGAAAATGCCGCGGACTGGGATGTCCCGCTGACGTTGAAGACGGTCGGACCCGCCTATGCGGTGTATGTGATCGAGAGGGCCGACGCGAACAAGGATGGCAAGGTGGCCGTTGTGGAATGGACCAAAGCCGGCGGCACAGAAAAGTGCTTCCTGCTGGTTGACCAGAACAGGGACGGGGCCGTCACACGCACCGAGCTGATCCGTTTCGGCTCCAACAAGAAGTTCCTCGACTTCACCCGCCGCTACACCGATTTCCACAAGGACAACAAGCTGACCCCGCGTGATTTCCGCTCGCCGTCCGGAGTGCGCCTCCTGCGGATCGAGTTTTGATCGGGAGCCGGGCGATCGGGTGAAAGCGGGCCGTACGATGATCCCCGTGAACGCCCGCAGGAGTGCTTGCCGACATGCTAAACGAACTTGAAAATGCGTTGGGGGCCAGGGGGCTTCGCGGGCTCCAGGCGGCGGGTTGGATGGTTGTCATCGCCATCTCGTTTGTCCTGATCCGGGCCGGCAAGGATCTCTTTATTCCTCTGGTGATCGCGCTCATCGGGGTTTACCTCATCAAAATCCTGGAGCGATGGATCGGATACGTGAAGATTGCCGGACGCGGCCTTCCCCCGTCGGCGGCGCTGACGCTGGCTTTTGTGGCGGTCATCGCCCTGAGCTTTGTCCTGTTTTCGATTATTGCCGAAAACGCCGTGAGGGTGGCCGAGTTTGCCCCCCGCTACCAGAGCCGGCTCCTGGCCATCCAGTCCGAGCTGTTCCTTGCCATCGGGGTCGGGCAACCTCCTGCGATCCGCGAGTTTCTGGGCGGATTTGATCTTCCGGGCACCGTGACCCTCGTGGCTACGAACCTCGCCACGCTTCTCAAAAATGCCATCCTGATCCTGATATTCGGGGTGTTCCTGCTGCTCGAGTCGCGGTTCATCCCTGCAAAAATCGCCGCGCTCTTTCCCGGCGAGGAGCGTCGCGTTCGCGTGCAGGGGATTCTGAAGCGCGTGGACCGGGATATTCAGACCTACTTCGGCGTGAAGACGGCTGTCAGCCTGCTCACGGCGGTCCTGAGCTACGCGGTGATGAAATTCATCGGCCTCGACTTCGCCGCGTTTTGGGCGCTCCTGGTATTTATCCTGAACTTCATTCCGACGATCGGCTCGATTTTCGCCACCATCCTTCCCGGGCTTCTCGCCCTCGTCCAGTTCGAGGAGTGGAGGCCGGTGGCGATCCTCGTGTTCGGGATCACGATCATCCAGCAGGTCCTCGGCAATATCGTCGAGCCGAACCTGATGGGCATCACGCTCAACCTCAGCCCGCTCGTCGTCGTGATGTCGCTCATCCTGTGGGGAATGCTCTGGGGCGTGGTCGGCATGTTCCTCTGCGTGCCCATCACGGTGATCCTGGTGATCATCCTCGCCAACTTCCCGAGCACGAACTGGGTCGCGGTCCTGCTATCAAAAGATGGCAGCGTCCGGCTGTAGGGCGCGGCGCTCTTCCGCTTTTGTTTGAGCGGTTCGATGGATTTGCGGGCTCACATTCTTCCCGGCTGCTCAACACGGTTCACTTCTTCCCGGCCATGTCCCGCCGCTGCGTATCGGGCTCCTGATACCGGCGATACCAACGCGTGAGGGTGGTGTATTCGAAGAAGCAGTTGATCGGTTTCCAGAGCAGGAGGGTGGACCACACCCGATAAATCACTGCCAGAATGCCGATCAGGACCGGCAGTGAAATCACCCACGCGAGGCCTCCCGCCAGGCCTTGCGATATGGCAAGCTGGCTTTGCAGGAGCGCGGTCAATGCTTTTGTGAGGACGCTCGATCCGCAGAGGAACACGAGCGCCGCGAGCAACTGGCTGGCTTGAATCGCCCGCTGGGGGCAGAAGTTCATGCACCGCATGCAGCTCTCGCATCGCAGCGTCCAGAAGGGGCGGCCCCGCAACATCCGAATCGCCGACACCGGGCAACCCTCTGCGCAGAGCCCGCAAGCGTTGCATCGCGAGGTGGCGAAAAACAGCTTGGCCAGAAAAAAGCGGGCGAAGCAGTAATAGAGCACCGACACCGGCAGCACGGCGATGCCGAAGAGAAGGCTCACGCGCCCCCGGAATGCGCATTGCCCGGCGAGCAGCTTCCCGATGAACGGCCCCGTTGCGGTGTGCGTCTCGCGCATGAGCGAGCGGCAAGCGCTCTCCGGGCACGCGGGAACCAGTGCGGTCCAATTCTCCGGAGTGCTGCGCAAAGGCAGCGCCCCCACGCACCGGTAACCTTTGAGCCACATGAGGAGCAGCGGGAGATAAAGCCCGTTCCCTTCCCAGCCCGGAAGCTTCAGCGGGCCGATGCGGCATCCGCCGGTCACCGCCGCCGTGAACACCGACACCGAACGGTTCCCCTGCGGGAAATTCCACACAAAACGAAGCATTGCCGCGATGGTTGTGAATCCGTGAACCGGAAACACGAATCCGATGAGATCCCCGGACCCGGGGAGTTCCGGTCGCGCGCCAAAATCGATGCTGTGCGCCTTCGCATCGGCCCCAAGCCGCCCGGCTTCCTCCGCCATCCACAACGCAACGCGCCGGGCATTCCCCGTGCCGGAAAAATAGTAACAGCGCAGCCGCTTCATAAATGAGAAATTGCAGAATGAGGTGGATGGTTTCAAGAAAGAAGGGCCCCGGCTGTTTTTGGCGTGCTCATGCTCGCTTTTGAGATCGGGTTCGGCCGCTTTGTGTTCCGAGCCTCGTGGAAGCGGTTGATGTCGGATTTCGACTTTCGACAAGGCGGCCTGCTTTCCATCGGCATGGCAATCCTGTATTTCGAGCCTTGGATCGCAGCGAAAATGTGGGGCCTCTTCTGATCTGGCGGTTCTTGGTTTCTCACTCCGGTCCAGTTCCAAGAGTGAAAATCCGCATGCCTCCCGGTGCCCGGTCAGATTTCGTGAAAACCTTGACCTGAATTCACTTCGCGGCTAATTCCATCCGCATGAGCACCCCCGAGAGCGGTTCGGCTCCCGCGAATTGCCCATTCGTCTCAACCGGGCACTTGCCTGACGAAGAGCGGGTGAGAGATCTGGTGGTCGAAGCGCACGAGCGGTTCCGGTCCGATATGGAAGGCGCAAACTCGCAGGTCTATCCGGCGCTGGCCCGTGTGCCAGCCGGGTTGTTTGGCGTGTGCGTGGTCGGCACCAGCGGCCATGTCTATTCGGTCGGGGATGCGGACTACGAGTTCACGATCATGAGCGTCTCGAAGCCTTTCCTCTTTGCCCTGGTCTGCCAGGCGGTCGGTGTCGAGGAGGTCCGGCAGAAGGTCGGCGTGAATGCCACCGGGCGGGCGTTCAATTCGCTGGAAGGCATCGAGCGGGGGCCGGGGGGAAGAACAAACCCGATGGTCAACTCGGGGGCGATCGCCACGACCAGCCTTGTGCCCGGTGACGGCTTCGAGGAAAAATGGAAATTCATCCATGAGGGGCTGTCGCGTTTTGCCGGGCGGACGCTTCCGCTGAATGACGAGGTCTATGTCTCTGCCTCGGAGACGAATTTCCGGAACCAGAGCATCGCCCGGATGCTGCAGAGCTTCGGGCGCATCTACATCGAGCCGGCGCAGGCCGTTGACCTCTACACCAAGCAGTGTGCCCTCAACGTAAGCGCCAGGGATCTCGCAGTGATGGGAGCGACGCTCGCGGATGGCGGCGTCAACCCGATCACGAAGGAGCGCGTCGTGGCCGCGAATGTCTGCCATTACGCGCTGGCCGCGATGGCGACCGCCGGGCTGTATGAGACATCGGGAGACTGGCTCTTTGATATCGGGCTTCCGGGCAAGAGCGGGATCGGCGGCGGGATCGTCACCGTCTCGCCGGGCAAGGGCGGGCTCGGGACGTTTGCCCCGCCGCTCGATGCGGCCGGCAACAGCGTGAAGGGCCAGCTCGCCGCCAAATTTTTGTCCCAGCAACTGGGCATGGACCTCTTTGTTTCCAGCCCGCAAGTCTAACTCTCTGCACGAACCTTTTATGAGCACGAACAAACGCGATCCCTGGCTGCCGATGATCGTTATCGCCATGGGGCAGGCCCTCATGTCATTCAATGTCGCCGCGCTGCCCGTTTCGATGGGCGGCATGGTGGAAAGCTTCGGTGTTCCGCCGACGACGATCGGCACGGCGATCATCATGTATTCCATGGGCGTTTCTGGCTTTGTGCTTCTCGGGGCCAAGCTGGGCCAGCGGTTCGGATCGAAGATTTTTTTCCAGGCGTCCGTGGCATTGTTCCTCATTGCCCTCGTCCTGGTGGTCTTCAGCCCTTCGGCCAAGTTCCTTCTTCTTGGACAAGCCCTGGCCGGCCTGGCGGGCGCAGCTTTGGTTCCGACCCTGGTCGTCCTGATTTCCAATCACTACCATGGCGAGCAGCAGGCCAAAGCCGTGGGTTATCTTGGTTCGGCCCGGGCCGCAGCCGGCGTGCTGGCCTTTTTGATCATCGGATCCCTCGAGCGGTTTGTCGGGTGGAGGGCGGCGTTTGGTCTCCTCATCATCCACGCATTGGCGATTCTGATTCTGAGCTGCAAATTGAAGCCTTCCCACGGTCGCCCGGAAGTGAAGATCGACATCATCGGGGTCATCCTGGCGGCCAGCGGCATCATTATTCTCACGCTGGGTGTAAACAATATCCGGAACTGGGGCATCTTCCTTGCCGGGCCGAATGCCCCGTTCGAGCTGCTCGGGCTCTCGCCGGCGCCGATCATGTTCTGCGCCGGAGTGATTCTCATCTCGGCCTTTCTGGCATGGACCCGGAAGCGCGAGGTGGACGGCAAGACGCCGCTGTTTGCGTTGCAGGTCGTCGAGTCCCCCAAGGAGCGGGCCGCGGTGCTGGCCATGTTCACAATCGTCGCCATGGAAGCTGCACTGAACTTCTCCGTGCCACTCTACATCCAAATTGTTCAGGGCCGGAGCGCTTTCGACACGGCGATCGCGATGATGCCATTCAACTTGTCCGTGTTCTTCACGGCGTTCTTGGTGGTCAAGCTTTACGACCGGTTTTCTCCCAAACAAATCGCGAGGTATGGGTTCATTCTTGCGGCCGCCGGTGCCTACTGGCTCACGTTTGTGGTCACGAATAACTGGAGTTCGTTTCCGGTTCTGATCGGCCTCGTCACGTTCGGGGTTGGCCAGGGAGCTTTGGTTACACTGTTGTTCAACGTCCTTGTGACATCTTCACCCAAGGAACTGGCGGCTGATGTGGGGTCAATGCGCGGCACTGCGAACAACCTGGCCGCTTCCATGGGCACAGCCCTCATGGGCGCGCTGGTTGTCGGGATATTGAGTGCCGGAGTGATGAAGGCGATCACCGCCAACCCGGTTCTCACTCCCGAGCTGACCTCCCAAATCAATCTCGATAACATCAACTTCCTCAGCAATGAGCGACTGGCGGAGCGCCTCAAGCAGACCACCGCCTCGCCCATGCAGATCGAACAAGGCCTTGCTGTGAACGAAGCCGCCCGACTCCGCGCTTTGCAGGTGGCATTTTTTGTTCTGGGATCGCTGGCACTGCTCTCAATCTTCCCGTGCGGACGACTGCCCGATTATCGTCCGGGAGAAATTCCGGAGGAGGACGAGCTCGCGCATTCAACGGACCCCAAACCCGCCTGATACCCGCCATGATGAGCATACCCAATTTTGGAGCGGGCCTGGTTGCCGTGGCCTGCTTGACGCTTTTGACTTTCCGCACCGAAGCGGCGGACCCCCGGGGGAAAGATTCCTCCACACCGGAAGCCACACCGGCCCCTCCTGCCGTGCCCACGATTCACGAGATCGAATCCTCAAATTTGGACTCCGATCTGTCACCGGGGGAATCCACAACAGTCACCCCGGCGGAACTCGACGAAATCTATGCGCCCCAAAGCGGGTATCTGGAATCCCTGGGCGTCCGGTCTCCGCTCAGATACCTCGTGGACCCGCTGGACGATTTGTATAACAAGACCGGCCTGAGGATCGGCGTCGCGAACACCATGCTTTTTCTGCAACCGATGGGCGGGCAAAGCTCGCGCTATGGTGCCGCAGGCGATCTGGATCTGATGTCCTCATGGACGCTTATCGGCCGCGGCACCGAGGACACCGGACGCCTGGTGTTCACCGGGGAATACCGCTACCAGATCGGAGCCCAGCCGCCCTCGCTCGTGGGAGGTCAGGTGGGAACTCTCGTCGCGCCGACCGGCACGTTCAATGACCGCGGATGGGTCGTCCGCGACGCCTATTGGATCCAGCGGCTTTTTGATGCCAAAGTCCGCATCCTTTTCGGGCGGGCGGACATCTCGGACTACATGGGTTCCCATTGGCTGCAAAACGTGAACAATTCGTTCATCAACCGGAACTTTTCCGCAAATGCGGCGATCCCATTTCCGGGGCACGGGCCGATGCTGGGAATTTCGATCCGGCCGACCGACCAGTTCTACCTGACAGCCGGCGCGATCAATGCCTACAGCGACACGACCCTGCCCGAAATGGAATCCGTCTTCAGCGAGTGGGATTTTTTCACCATGGCCGAGGTCGGTTATACGCCGACTTTCCAAGGTCTCGGCGAAGGACGTTACGCCTTTGCCATGTGGCATATGGACGCGCGCAGCCGGGACAACCTGCCATCCGACTACGGATTTTCATTTATCGCCGATCAGAACCTCACAGACAACCTGCAGGTTTTCGCGCGGTATTCTTATGCGGATGGGACTCTCGTCAATATCAGGAACAGCGCCCAAGTGGGATTGGGTTACAGCGGTCTTTTCGGCCGGACCAACGATCTCACCGGAGCCGCCTTCGCGTTCACATTTCCCCAGCGGACCACCACGCGGAACGAAACCGTCCTCGAAGTCTTCCACCGTTTTCAAGTGGCGGAAAACAGCCAGTTTTCTGTCGGACTCCAGGTGATTGCCACTCCCGGAAATGCCGTCGAGACCGAGGCGGCCGGAATGTTTTACATGAGGTTGCGGACATCGTTCTGATGCGGATGCCCAGCGGCCGACCCACGATCTGCCAACAACATTTACTGAAACCCTGATATTATGGAAGCGACCCAGACAAACGATGGATGGATGAAACGGATTTTGGACATCGTCGAGAAGGCGGGGAACAAGGTGCCGCATCCGGCGATGATCTTTTTGTCGCTCATGGTTATCGTCATCGTGCTTTCGCATATCATGCACCTCTTCGGCGCCTCCGTGACCCAGCAGGTGATCGATCCGGTGACGGATAAAATTCAGACGGGCACGGTGGCAGCCCGCAGCCTTCTCACGACCGAGGGGATTCGCTTTATCTACGCGTCGGTCATCCCGAACTTCATGGGATTCACCGCGGTGGGACTCATCATCGTCGCGATGGTCGGGGTTGGCGTGGCCGAGGCCTCCGGCCTGATCAAGGCTCTCATCCGGAAACTGGTGGCCGTCTCGCCCGGATGGGCGATCGCTTACATCCTGGTTTTTGTGGGCATCGTCTCCAGCATCGCGGCGGACGCGGGCTACCTCGTCCTGATTCCCCTGGCCGGGTCCGCGTTCCTGAGCGTCGGTCGGCACCCGCTGGCAGGGCTGGCCGCGGGCTTTGCCGCGGTCGCGGGCGCGTTCACGGTGAACATGCTCATCAAGCCGCTCGATGCCGTTCTCACGGAGTTCACGAACGACGCCATCCATCTGGTGAACCCCGCCCTCTCGATTGATCTGACCGCAAACCTCTGGTTTTCCATCGCGTCTGTCATCGTGCTGACTGTGGTGATCACATTCATCACGGAGCGGGTGATTGAGCCGAGGTTGGGAAAATATGAGGAGGAAAACGCGGGCGATCTGGCAGGGACCCCCGACACTGCGGAGGCCGGAGCTCTGGGCGACGAGTCGCGCGGGCTGAAGTTCGCGGGTTTCGGCCTGGTTGCTGTCCTCGTCGTTCTGGGATTTTTGACCATCGGCTCCGGAGCGGCACTGCGCAATCCGGAGACCGGCGCTTTGATCGGGAACTCGCCGTTCATGAACGGGCTGATCGCGGTGATCATGGTGCTGTTTCTGGTCGCGGGTGCCGCCTACGGCTTCGGTGCCCGGACGATGAAAAACAGCACCGATGTGATCAAGGCGATGGAGAAGGCGATCGCGGGCCTCGGCAGCCTCATCCTGCTGCTCTTCATCCTCAGCCAGTTCATCGCCTACTTCAACTACAGCAACATCGGGACGATCCTGGCCGTGTCGATGGCCGACGTGCTGAAGTCCGCCAGCGTCCCGCCCCTGCTGCTGTTGCTCGGATTCATCCTGGTCGTCAGCCTCATCGATTTGCTGATCTCCGGTGCCATTGCGAAGTGGGCGCTCTTCGCGCCTATCTTCGTTCCCCTGCTCGTCCAATTGGGTGTCGCCCCCGAGGCCGTGCTGGCGGCCTACCGGATTGCGGATTCGCCGATCAACGTCATCACCCCGCTGAATGCCTATTTTGCGCTGATTGTCGTCTTCGCCCAGAAATACGACACGAAGGCCGGGGTCGGAACGATCGTGGCCCTGATGATTCCCTATGTCATTGCCCTCTACGCCATCTGGACGCTGCTCTTCATTGCGTGGTTTTTGCTGGGGATTCCCTGGGGCCTGTAATTCGGACTGGCGGACTCGATTTGGCAGATTCCTTTTGACAGGCACGGAACGTGTAGTATGTTCTACACACTATGAAAACATCAATATTCCTCCTCATCCTCCTCTCAACCGTCGCGGCTTTTGCTGGCGACAGTTGGGACGCCTACGTTCGTTTGGAGACGCTTGATGCGTTGCAGAAAATTGAACGCAATCAACGGGACGCCTTTTACGACGCCCAGCTTCAGGCGATTTGGAACCGCTCGAAGTGCAACGACTGGAACCGGTCGCCGTATCTGAAAGATCCGTTGCTTTCTCCCTGTTTACAACCTCGCCAGAATCCCTTTTACTTCTGGAAATGAGCCAGTCATTCGGCCCGTATGTCCGCGAGCGGCGGGAGGCGAAACCCGCCAAGGAGTTTTCGCTGCGCCGCGTGGCCGGGCGCGTGGGGATCGAGCCTTCGTATCTCAGCAAGATCGAGCGCGGGGAACAGCCACCCCCCGGCGAAGAGACGATTCAGCGGATCGCCAAGGAACTCGGGGAAGATCCCGACGTTTTGCTCGCCCTGGCCGGGAAAGTTTCCGCCGACCTCCTCAAAATCATCCGCGAACGCCCGGCCTTGATCGCAGAATTGCTCCGCGCCGTGCGACGCGCTCCCGCAAAACGCATCGCCCAAGCCGTCCGCCAAGTCCGCGACGGGGACTGGTGAGCGTCCCAAAATATTTGAAACCACTAACGGCCACTAAAAACCACTGAAAAACGCGACAGAGAAGCGACTTGTGAAACACCACCATTCATCCCACACAGGAATCTCTGTTGATCCGCAATGCTCTATCAATTAGTGACTTTTAGTGAAATTCAGTGGTTCAAAATCCCATGATCCAACTCGAAGACAACTCGCTTGCGTTCGCGTTCCCGGAAATTCCCCGGCAACTCGAAGCCCTCCTGGAGCAGCACATTCAAAAAATCCGGCCGAGGTTTGTTCTGCCGGAAGACCGTTACGATCTGGTTGACATGCTGGATCAATTCATTCTGCACGGGTCCATGTGGGGGCTTGTTGGCAACACCTCCACCGCCGAAGTGATCAGGACCGCCGAGGCTCTGACCGATGCCGATGTCGAAGCCGCCTTGTGGGCGACAGCAAAAACCAACGCCCGAATCCACCGAATCCCAGAGCCTCAACCGACGCGGGAGAGTGGGACCGAACCCAAATATTTCGACTCACGCGGAGGTTCACTTTTCCGAGACGAATTCACGCGACGACATGCAGCACGGGGGCTGCGGGTCCGTCGAGATTGGACATCCGGCTTTCCAGGGAAGCCAAGGCTATGCCGTGGCAGCGCGCCAGATGGAGCAAATAAGCATCCGTCCACTGCCGATGCCCTTGCATCGAGCGCAGGCCAAGACTCAGAAATGGCTGGTCGTCCGGCACGAAGAAATGTCCGTCCACCGCCGTGAACTCCCGCAGCTTGTCCATCGCCACGGCCATGCTCAAACGGGGCGGTTGTTCCTCTTTTCGTTCATTTTTCCATGGCCGCGTGGCGAATCGCAGAAACCCTCCCTGGATCGTCGGGCTGGTGGCAAATCGATTGATCCGCCCGACAAAATGTCGCGCCCGTTCATGCGCCACATGATCGGCAAAAATGGCTGCAATCACGACGTTGACGTCGAGCAACGCCTCAGTCGGCATCAAGGGCATCGTCAATTTCCTGCTGCGTGATCGTTCGTCCGGTCGGCGGCACCAGCGGGAGAGAACGCGGCTTATCGCGGTGCCGCATCGCCTCTTGCAGATGCCGGAACAGGGCTTCCTGTTCGCTCGTCGGCAACTGTCCGATGGCTTCCTCAATTTCGACAACCGTGCTCATGTATTCAACCCCTAGCACGGATTTTCTCTCCCCACAAGTTCCCAATCAGGAGGGCCAAGCTCGTAAACAAGACGATTGACGACGTGATGCTGCGCTTCGCCATCGCCGACCTCGTCGTGCGCAAGCGCAACGGGGAGGAGTTGGACCGCGCCCCACGAGTGCCCGTGACCAGCGAGTTTGTCGAAACCGAACTCGCCAGGTTGGCCGACATCGCGCCCGAGAAAACCGAGCCGCTGCCGGTTACCGAACTCGCCGCATTCTTCCGAAACACCCTTCTCAAAGCCGCATGAAAACCAAAGACCTTATCAGACTGGGCGTTCCTCTCGGGAAACCGATGGACGAAGCCTTCAAATTCATCTCCGCCTTCTGCACGGGAGGCGGAGATAAGGAGAACCTCGGAGCGGAGATCTCCGCGATTGTTGCCGCGCCCGGCACCTTCGCGGATGACCCGCTTCGCGGTCCATGGTATGATTGTCATGTCGCACGAGGCCCGCGCTTGACTCTCGACCCCCGCTGTGCCAAGAAGATTTTCGATGGAGACACCGGTTTCCAGCCTCAAACTTGGTCCAACGCTCGAGTCGCCCTCCCCGTGACTGCCAAGTATCCACCAGATGGTCGTTGCAACGCAAGGACCGGGGCGCGTGCCGCGCTCCGCAGGCTCGGATCCACCCTTCGAAAGTGGAGGCTCGGCCAAAAACTCAAGATCGCGACGATTGCCCGACGCCTCGGCATCTCCGAGGCGACATGGGGACACTGGGAATCCGGTCGGCGCTTCCCCTCCGCCGAAAACCTGATCCTGATCGCGGATCTGACCGGCATATTGGTCGCGCACCTTTTCTGCCCCCATGCAGAGCGTTGCCCGCTTGCGGATTTCCGGGACAAAGCACCCGCCGCAGCAGATCGGGAGCGCAACTTTATGTAGGATTTGTTTTGTTGAAAGGAGCAGGAAATTATTGAAGCATCTCCAGCATGAGGACAGTTCGCACTGCCCATGTAACGTCATCCTCCCAACCTGTTGAACGCAGCTTCGCTTTGCGGGCGACGCTGCGATCAGTTTTTCGTCTCTCACTTCTGGCCCTTTCCTCGGCAATCATGTTCCCATGGAGCGCTTCCGCTGACACCTATAGATGGACGTTGAACGGGTCAGGAGGCTGGGAGACCCCGACCAACTGGTCGCCGTCGGGAACGCCCGGCGGAACGGGCGTCTCTGTCGTGTTCCCCTATGCGTCCTCGGTCATCTCGCTCAACGGAAACCGGACGGTGGGGCGCATCGAGCTCGGCGAAAGATCCATCCGGGTCAACCCCGGCACCCCTGCCGACAGCACGCTGATATTGGACGTTGATTCCGGAGCGGCGGTGATCGCGATGAGCGGCACGGCGGATTCGACGAGCTTTCGGACCATCTCGTGTTCTATCACGGGCGACGACCCCATCGAGATCGTGGGGAGCGGGAACCCGGCTGATGCGAATCGGTTGAGACTTTCGGCCTTCGATGTGTTGGGCGATGTCACGGTCAAAAACAACGTCATCTTGGAAGTCGACACAGGAACCTTTTGGACCCGTCCTGGCAGAATCACCGTGGAGCCGGGTTCGGCACTCTGGGGATTTCGTTCTTCCACCGTATTCAATGACATCACTATTGGAGGACTGGGGGTAAACGACTCCGGTGGGCCATACTCATCGCCAGCCCTGATAGCATCCAGTTTCGTCAATAATTTAAAGACCTTCAGCGGCACCCTGACGCTGACAGCCAACACGACGATCGGCAACAGGGGCAACCGCGCACGATCGGTTTTCAATCACCGGATCATCGGCAACGGCTTCCGCCTTTATGCTGGTGAGCACCAACGCGTCGAGGGAAGCCCCTACGTTGAGGAGGGTGTAAACACGAGATACCTTGGCGCTGTCGGCCCCCTCGGCTGGGACGACTTGACCTTCGACTGTCCTCTGGAGAACCTGTCGGAACTCGTCCTCGGCCTTGGCCGTTTTCGGATCACCGGGGCAAACAACCGGTGTTCGCCGGACACAAAACTCGCCTTCGACCTCTCCTCCGACGCCGTGGTGGCGAGTATGGGCTTCAGCAAACTGGTCCTCGATGGCATTTCACAAGAGTTCGGCGGCATCGGCTCATTCCTTGACAACAACACTGGCTACCCGGTGAACATCGTTGGGAGTTCGACCGCGCAGGCCACGCTGGTCATCAACACCACCGCCGAGACACCCGCAAGCTTCACCAACTTCGCGGGCACCATCGGCGGGCCCGGCACAGACGAAAACAACATCGCCTTCGTGAAGAAAGGCGATGGCCCTCTCACACTCAGCGGAAACAACACCTACACCGGCTCGACAACCATTTCGGGCGGCAGCCTGCGTTTTGCCTCAGCTACGGCGCTTCCTTCGACATCGACTCTGATTCTCGCAGGAGGCACCCTCGATTTGGGTGGCCAGTCACTTGCGCTGGCGGCCCTCGATGTGACCAGTGACTCTGCGGTGGACTTCGGTGCCAGCTCCGCCCCCAATTCCCTTGTGGTTACCGTGCCCGATTCGCCCACATGGTCGGGCTCGCTCCGGGTGCTTGGCTTTGATCCCAACCTCGATGCGATCACCATTGAGTGCCCCTCGGGGAATGCCAGCGGATACCTCCCGCTTGTCACCTTTGTTGACCCCGTTGGATGGCCCAGCGGAACATATACCAGTGGAGGTGGAGGGGTGACTCCAACCTTTACCCTGTCGAGCCAGAACACCACCTCTTACGCGTATGACGCCGCTGGCCGCCTTGTCGGAGCAAATTGCCCGGCCGGCCAGCAAACGGTCTATGGCTATGACTTGGCCGGGAACCTCGCGCATGCGTATGCCATCCTCTCAGGACCCGACACGGACAACGACGGGATGCCGGACAACTGGGAAATCCGGAAGCTGGGTGGCACGGGCATTGCCAATGCCTCCACCGACACGGACCGGGACGGCAAGAGCGACCTTCTCGAATACGCCCTCTCCGGGAACCCCGCCGCAGCCGATGCCAGTGCGACCCCCGTGTTCGATATTGTCGAGCAAGGAGGACGGGCGTGGCTGAGCCTGACCCTTCAAAGGCCAAAAGGATCCACGCTGGTTCACACTATGGAAGCATCTCCCGATCTCACAGACTGGTTTGCCGGAGGTGACATCGGCACGGTGCTCGCAGGACCCGTGGATAATCAGGATGGCACGGAGTCCCTTACGCTAGGGTGCCCGTTGGATGAGTTTGAAACCAACAGGTGCTTTCTTAGAATTCACGTTGCCAGGTAGTTATGGTTAAGCATCAAAACAATCAACGAATGCTTGATGGAAAGCTCAAGTCTGGACGACCCTGCCGGAGCATCGCTCGAGATATTTGTTTCAGCGTGGTGTGTGCGATCTGGTTACTTGTATCCACTAGTTCCGCCGCCACATACACATTTATATGCGCTGGCGTGGACGATGCGTTGCACGTTTCGGTGAACGGACAGATGGTCTATAGTGACCCGCCAGGCCAAACGGCTCATACCCTGCCACCCATTTCATTTTCGGCGAACTCAGGTGACACGTTGCGTTTCTGGGCAATCAATTACTATATTGACAATTCTTGCGGCCTTAATCCTGTTTCGTTGACGTTCCCTGATGGGACAAGCCTCCAAATCTTCGACGGAGTCAGTGGAGTCGGTGCTGTCGGCGCAACGTTTGTGGATGTGACCTATATAATCCCTTCAATTCCCTTTACCTCTATTAAAAACACCCCCGACGGCGGCAACTCCGGCAGCGAAGCCGAGCCGGTCAATACCGCCTCCGGCGCGTATTACATGGACAAGCAATTGCTGCGGCACCACGGTGCCCGCGATCTCTCATTGGAGTTGCGCTACAACTCGCGCTTGCTCGACGAAGGACCGCTCGGGCGCGGTTGGTCGCACGGGTTCGAGTCCGAGGTCGAGGATCTTGGGCCCGACCAGATCAAGGTGCATACAGACCGGAAGCGCTATAACACGTTTGGCACCGGAGGCACCATAGCGCAGGTCTTCGGTGGCAACGAACGATTCGTCAGTTACGACACAACGACCCGAAATCCCGATGGCACCACGACCCTGCGTCGGCGGGACGGCAGTGGAATGGAGTTCGACACCGCTGGACGTCTCTCGCGGGTCAAGGATCGCAATGGGCGCGGGCTGCAAGTCACGCGGGACGCCAGCAATCGGATCCAAACGGTTACGGAACCCGCCTCGGGCAAGTCCCTGACCTTTTCCTACAATGCCGGTGCCAAGCTGGAGCGGGTCACCGCCTCCGACGGGCGCAAGGCGATCTTCGGCTACGACGGATCCAATTGTATGACCTCACTCCGTCTGGAAAGCGCCGATGGCACCCACGTCGAGACCACAACCTACGAATACGACGCAAACCACCGCCTTGTTGCCGCCACCACGCCGGATGGCAACCAGATCTTGCGCAACAGCTACGATGATGCCGGGCGCGTCATCGAACAGCAGGACGGCACCTCACCCGAGATCACGGTAGGCGGTGTCACCATCCCTGCCAAAGCTGCGAACGTGACGGGCTTTGCGTATGATACCTCCGCCCCCGGCTTCTTCATTACCACCATCACCGACCGACTCGGGAACACCAAGACCCACAAGCACGACGAGCATCTTCAACTCGTCGAAGAAACCGATGAGCTTGGCCACAAGACCACCCACACTTACGACGATCGCGGCAATCGGGTTTCCACGACCGACCCCCGCGGGAACACCACGACGCTCACCTACGACGACAACGGCCACATCACGCGCATCGATCATCCCGGCGGCGCGTTCGAGACCTTTGTGCGCGACGCCGCTGGCAACGCCCTCTCCCACACCGACGAGGCCGGCCACACGACCACCGCCACTTTCGATGGCAACATAACCGCCTCACGGAAGTCCAGCCCGGAACCGGTTCACCAACCGACACCCGGCAATACAACGCCAATTCTCAACCGACCTCCCGCACCCGACCCAGGGGTGGGATCGAGACCTTCACCTACGAGGCCGGCAGGCCCACCCAAGCCATCGGCCCAAACAAGGCGGCCGTCACCTCGACCTACGATCCGTCTGGCCGGGTGCTCACCCTCACCGACGGTGAGAACGGCACGACGACGTTCTCCTACGACTTCAAGGGCCGACTTACCCGCATGGTAAACCCCGAGGCCGAGGCAACCGATTTCACCTACCACTGGTCCGGCGCGATCAACTGGCAGCGCGATCCCAGCGGCAACGAGGCCTCGCTCTACTACAATGGCAACGGCAAACTCGTCGCCACCCTCGACGCCGCCGGTGGAGTGACGGTCAACACCTACGACGCCGAGGATCGCCTGACGCGGATCACCGACCCTACCGGACGAACCACCGAATTCGACTATTACGCCAACGGCTGGCTCAAATCGGTCTCGAAAGGGGGCGGCATCATGAAGACCAACTTCGAATACGATGCGGCCGGAAATCTGATCAGCGAAACCGTCAAACGCCGGTTCGAATACGACGCGCGCAACCGCCGCGTGGCTTGGACCGATGCCGGGGGCAACCGCTCGACCATCACTCTGGACGGGCGCGGCCTGCCGCAGCAGTTGACCGACATGCTCGGGCGCATCACCACCTACAACCACGACGCACGCGGCATCCTCTCGGGCGTCATTGCGCCGGGCTCGGTCTCCGCCAGCTTCGACCTCGACGCCGAGGGCGCGACCATCGGCACCACAAGACCCGGCGGCGCACGCACCTCCCTCACCCGCGACCTCGCCGGTCGCGTGACCCGCAAACGCACCGCCCTGGGCCGCGAAACCGTGATGGGCTACGACCGCCGCGATCTGCTCGTCTCCATCGCGGAACCCTCCCGCGACACCACCAGCTTCGGCTACGACGCGGCCGGCCGCCCCGCAAGCCGCGCCGACGGGATCGGCACAACGACCTACGGCTACAACGACGCCGGACAACTCGAAACCGTTTCCCTCGGTGGAAAAACCATCCGGCGGACCTACGACGCCCTCGGCCGCGTGACCCGCTTCGAAGACGGCGAGGGCAACACGCTGCGCTACGACTACGACGGAGCCGGGCGCCTCACGAAGCTTTACTATCCGGACAACAAAGAAGTCACCTATACCTACGACGCGGCAGGTCGTCTCTCGACGATCACCGACTGGGCCTCGCGGGTAACCACCTGCACCTACGACAGCCGCGGACGCCTCTCGGGCATCGACCGCCCCAACGGGACAACCACCCGGTATTTCCACGATGGCAACGATCGGCTCGTCTTCACCCGTGACGAAACCGCTCCCGGCGGCTTGATCGTCGAGGAACGACTGCGCTGGGACGCCGCGGGCCAATTGAGCGCCCGCTCCCTCGACCCCCTGCCCGACTTCCCGGAACCGTGGGCCTTCAAAGCCACCTTCGACGCCGATGACGCTCCGGATGTCGTGCAGGGCGGTCCGCTCGATACCGACCTGGACGGCAACCTGCTGACCGCGCCGTTCCCCAGCGGCACGGCCTCGCTCGCCTACGATGCCCGCAATCGCCTGGTCTCCGCCTCCGGTATCTCCTACGCCTACGACGCCGAAGACCGCCGCATCTCCACCACCACCTCTGGCTCGGGCGCCACCCGCTTCGTGATGGACCCCCATGCTCCTTTGAGTCGCCTCCTCGTATCCACCGCCCCGAACGGCGAAGTGACCCGCTACGTTTACGGCCCCGGCCTCCTCTACGAGGAACGGAACGGCCAGATCCGCTGCTACCACTACGACCACCTCGGCAGCACCCTCGCCATCACCGACGCATCCGGCGCTGTCACCTCCCGCATCAGCTACTCCGAATACGGCCAGATCACCTCGCAGACCGGCACCCCCGACACCCCCTTCCTCTTCCACGGCCGCCACGGCATCATGACCGACCCCAACGGCCTCCTCCACATGCGTGCAAGATACTACCACCCGTGGCTCTGCAGGTTCCTGACCGAGGATCCGGCGCCTGCCGACTCCTTGAGACCCGCTTCAATCAACCGCTACGCATTTTTAGAGGGACGCGTAATGAGTGGAATAGATCCTCTCGGTTTGTCAGTTTATATGTTAAATGATGTCGATGCAGTCGCTTCACAGGGACATGCAGCCGCGCTGGTTGGCTCAGGAGACAGTTGGCTCTTTTATTCTTTCGCCCCAAACAACTATTTAACATACGTAGATAATTTAACTACTGTTCCTTTTTCTACTATTGACGAAGCAAAGAAATACATCATTTCGCAAGGTTATGATAGATTTATACGGTTTGAAGCGAGTACAGATAGCGATTATGCGGCAGTATTGGCTGCGGAGCAATGGTCTAATGTGAATTATAATCTGGCAGGTGTGAATTGTGGAACTATGGTGGAAGATATGCTTCTAGCGGCAGGGTTTCCGATTAGCAAGGCCGAAACCCCAAATGCTCTTTATGTCGGCACGTTGCATAAGTATGGGAACCGTAATGGTCTCATAGACACGCTGCTTGATCCCGTACTCACCAGTCACAATGCGGCAAGTTACTTTGACTTGGAGGAGGGTGTTTCTGGCGGCTCAATCGAACAAATGAAGTAAAGCCTGCGTATCGCCGACAGATACTAGCAGTTTCTTCAGATGCAAACCGTCGTTCAGAGAGCTAAGAAACAGTGCTTTTGGAGGCGTGGGGCAGGAGAATGACGCTTCCGGAACACAGCACCTGGGCCTCGATTTCATTCCACCTTTCGGCGTGGTCAGGTCCTGATCCGTTGACAGCCTGCCACCGGGCGATGGCACGCAAAGAATCGAATGAAGGGGTAACACCCAAAGCGCGCTCGCTCGCCAGCGGGGTCGAAGTTTGGTGCAGGTTCGAGGAGTTGCTTCCGGTCGAGGACTCCGGAAGACGATCACGAGACTTCGACCAGCCGGTCTCCGGCGTCCAGCGCGGACGCGATTTGCGGCAGGGCGGGGATGAGCCCTTCCACCAGGTCCGCGTTCGTGCAATTGCCGATCCGCAGCCAGATAAATGCGGGCCGGGGAAATCCGGGCTTTCGGCAAATCGTCTCAGGCAGGTTGCAGCCGGACGATGCCATGGCCCGCCTGTGCCGAGGCGTATTGGTAGCAGGCACGAATGTCTTCGGGTTCGAGGAAATCATAGTCCGCGAGGATATCCGTCTCGGTTGCTCCCGCCGCAAGCAGGTCGAGGACGTCCTTCACGCGCAGCCGATAGCCGCGGATGCAGGGCCGCCCGCCGCATTTTCCCGGCTCGATCGTGATTCGACTCAAGAGGTTTTCACCCATGGGCAGAATTTAGCCCGGTTTTGCCCGCTTGGCGAGCACCACTATTGGCGAAGCGTGGACGCAGTACTGTCCAAAATAGCTCTCACGAAGGCACTAAGACACAGAGGGGCCACTACTGTCCAAAACAGGAGTGAAAAATGTCCCCTTGCGGGGTAGAAATGAGGGTGTGAAAATAACAAATCCACCCCCAACAAGGGAAAAGAGAAAAGGGGTCAGTCCTTGCCTATTGACATCCGAGAACAAATCTGATCGGATGCCCCGATGCCGAGAAAAGAGCGGATGGAATATGCTGGTGGGGTTTATCATGTGATGGATCGCGGGGACCGGTTGGAGGCGATCTATGAGGATGACCGGGACCGCGAGATATTTTTGCACACGCTGGGGCAGGCGTGCGAGCGGACGGGGTGGCGGGTTCACTCCTACGTGTTGATGGGAAACCATTATCACCTGCTGCTGGAGACCCCGGAGCCGAACCTGTGCGCCGGCATGAAGTGGATGCAGGGGACCTACACGATCCGGCACAATGCGAGGCACAAGTTGCGGGGGCATCTTTTTCAGGGCCGCTACAAAGCGATCCTCGTGGATGGTGAGCAGGAAACCTATTTCCGGACGGTGAGCGACTATATTCACCTGAACCCGATACGTGCCGGGCTGCTTGCCGAAGGGGCCAATCTGGAAACTTACCGGTGGAGCAGTTTTCCCGCACTGGTCGGGTTGCCTCGGAAACGTCCTGCATGGCTGACCGGGGAATGGGTGCTTGGAGGATTTGGTGAAACCGACTCCCCCTCGGGAAGGCGGAGATATCGGGAGGCGCTGGAGCAACGGGCGCTTGAGGAACGCAGCGGGGGAGCGATCGAGGAAGGGATGCTGAAGGCGCTGAGGAGAGGCTGGTGTTTCGGGTCGGAGGAGTTCCGGCAGCGGCTTCTTGAATTGCCGGTGGTTCGCACAAACCCAAAGCATTCCGGGGGGCAAATCCAGCGTTCGCACGACGAGAAGGAGGCACTGAGATTGATTGAATGCGGATTGAAGACGTTGAAGCTGACCAAACAACAGTTGGCAACCTTGCCAAAGGGGGATTCGAGGAAAATCGCCGTCGCACTTGTGGTGAAAAAGCGAACCGTGATGACAAACGGGTGGATTGCCGGGCAGTTGATCATGGGTGCGCCGAGCCGGGTGAGCCGGTATTGCAGTCAGTCCGAGGCTCGCGCTGACGTGAAACCGCACGTCAAAAGATTGCAAATGTCAATAGGCAAGGACTGACCCCTTCTGCAATAGCATTGCCGCCCGCGATTACGCGGATCGCAGACGTGCTTTTCCCTGCAATGCAGGCAGTTGAATGTCGTTTTCGATTTCATCGGCAGGCTCAAATTGAGCCGCCGAACCTGAGGAAAAATCCCGCTTCAACGAAGAAAATCCACGCCCCCGCCACCCCCGAACAAGACGAAGAACAAGACCAAGGAAGAAGAGCCTTGTGGGAAGCTTTTGAAGAAAACGCCCGCCGGGAAGTATCCGGTTTTCAAACCGGCCAAATCACCGGACTTTCAAATCGGCGCCCGCAACGTGAAACCGCACGTCAAGAGATTGCAAATGTCAATAGGCAAGGACTGACCCCTTCTGCCTTCTGCCTTCTGCATGGAACTGCACCCACATCAACAACGTGAACACCATCCGCCGCATGGAGCGCATCTGCGCGGAGGCGGGGTTCGCCTGTCCGGTGATTTGCAGTCCGGATGAACTTCTGCCACCTTCTTCAATATGAACGACATCATCGGTGAAATTCATCGTATCCGCGAAAAGCAGGCGGCGGAGTGCAGTTTTGACCCAAGGCGGATCGGCGAGCGCCTCCGCCTACGCCAGCGCGAACGCGCGGCGCATGGAGTGCGATATGTGTCCTTCGTGAAACGGCACGGAAAAAAGCCGGAATCGTGCGTGGTGCAGGAAGATCCGCCTCACCCGTAAACCCGCTGGAGTTGATTTATGGAAACCAAGACAAAAGCGTTTGATGCCGTGGAGGAGTCGCGCAAGTGGAGGGAGGCGGGCAGCCGCAAGCTCAACGCCATGAGCAGGGCCGAGCGCCTTGCTTACTTGAACGCCCTCGGAGAACGCGTGAGGGCAGAGCTGCGCCCCAGGCATTCGCTGGCAGCCGCATCATAGCCGCGATCTCCAATCCCATGCAGAGGAATACATCCGTTTCTTTCGATCAAGTTGAGCGTGTTGCCTTGGAGCTTCCGTGCAGCGACCGTGCGAAGCTGGCGGAGCGCCTCTGGGAAAGTGTTCCTGCATCTGCCGGACCTGATGTGGCGATGACCCGCGAGCTGGAATTCTTGCTGGACGAGGGGCTGGAACACTTGGACAGATCGCAGACCACCGACAGCCTCCGCAAAAGTCCATGATGCTGGCGCGGATCAGTCCGCGAGCCATGCGAGACATCGTCCAGTTTTTTTCAAGTTGTGGTATGACGCATCATGAGCACTGAATCTCCGGCCCCAGAAACGCCCTCCGCGAACCCGCCTCCCAACACGGCCGTCCTGCTCGAGTTTCTGTTCCGGCTGGGGCGGGGCTACCTGGCGTGCGGCGAGCAGACCGCGAAGGTGGAGAGGCTCCTGCGAAGCATCGCCTCTGCCTATGGCATGCGAAAGTCGCGGGTCGTGGCACTCCCGACAGCGGTGTTTATCTCGCTTCACGACAGCAGCGGCGAGCGCGTCACCCTTGCTGAGAGCCCGCCGCAAATGCTTCGCTTGGACCAGATGGCCGATGTTTATGCGCTCGGCGAGGAGGCTCTGCACGCAAGGGTCGATCCGCTGGATGGCTTGAAGCGCCTCGCGGCGATCCGTCGGCAGAAGGTGCGTTTTGGGCGTGCAGGGCATGTTGTCGGCCATGTGATCCTCACGGTCGGACTGGCTCTGGTGTTGATGCCGACGCCAACCAACCTTGCGGCGGCGGCGGTGCTGGGCCTCATCGTGGGGCTGATCAAGCTTTTCAACCTCGGCCGCACCTTGCTTTCGGTGCCGTTGCCGGTGATCGCTTCGGCGGTGGTTTCCGCGCTCGTTTTTTTGGCGATCCGGCATGGGATTCCTGTTGACCCGCTCCATGCATTGGTTCCGCCGCTTGTGACGTTCCTGCCCGGAGGCATGCTGACCCTCGGAATGCTCGAGCTCGCCTACGGCGACATGGTGAGCGGATCCAGCCGGCTGATTGCCGGATTCGTCCAGCTTGTCTTGCTAGCCTTTGGACTGGCCATCGGGGCGATTTTTACCGGTTATGTGCCTGCCGACCTTGTCCGCTCAGCGGGCAACTATGGACTCGCGCTGTGGGCTCCATGGGTTGGCGTGCTGGTGTTCGGCCTTGGTGTCTATCTTCACTTTTCGGCCCCACGGAATTCGCTTCAATGGATGATCCTTGTGCTGCTGCTGGCCTTCGCCGCGCAGCGCCTCGCCTCCGGACTTTTCAGCAGTGAGCTCAGCGGATTTTTCGGCATGCTTGTCGCGACGCCGCTCGGCTATCTCATCCAGTATCGCTTCCGGGGTCCGCCGGCTGCCGTGACATTTTTCCCCGCATTCTGGCTGCTTGTGCCGGGATCTCTCGGGCTGTTGAGCGTGACCCGGATGATGAGCGACCGGGCCGCGGGCATCGACGGGTTGATCACAGTGATTTTTGTCATCGCCTCCGTGGCTCTGGGCACCCTCGTCGGTGCCTCGCTCTACCGATGGTTCACAGAAAGCTTCAGTGTCTGGAGATTACAGGCCGGCCGGGTTACGACATTTTTCCGGGGCGCAAAATAATCCCCATCCGGAGAGCCCCCCAAAAAACCGCCTGGCAAGTCGAAGGCTTTCCAAGGAAATGATATCTTCTCATGGAAATCAGGCGCATTGTAAGAGTTTCGTTTATGGTAGAGTTTTGGCAAATATAGACTACGGTGTCCACATGATCACCGAAACTCTTTCCATCAAGGTTTCCAAGGCGGAGAAAAACCAACTGCGCCGGGCGGCGCATGCGGGCAGGACGACGGCTTCCGATCTTCTCCGGAAGGCCCTTCACCAAGTGATGCGCGGGACGGTCGGGCATCCTCCCTCCCTGATGGACAAGCACTGCCACCTCATGGATAACCTCGACCGGGGCCCGGGGGATCTTTCCACCAACCCCGACCACCTGCGGGGATTCGGCAGATGAACGTCCTCGCCGACACCGGGCCGCTGGTCGCCCTGTTTGATGCTGCGGACGAATTCCATGCCTGGGCGATGGCCTCACTGGGGAAAATTTGCGAGCCACTGCTCACGTCCGAAGCAGTCCTCGGCGAAGCATTATTTTTGCTCGCTCCCCTGCAAAATTCCCGCATGGCCTTTTTGGAGTTCTGGATGGAGGGCGGGCTGGTTGTTTCGTTCAACGCCGAACCGCAAAAATCCGCCCTCTCCGGGCTGATGAAAAAATACCACGACCTTCCCATGTCTCTGGCGGATGCCTCGATTGTGCGCATGTCGGAACTCCACACCCAGTCAGCGGTCTGGACGCTCGATCGCCACTTCAAGATCTACCGCCGCCTCGGCCGTAAATCCATCGCCCTCGTGGATTGGCCGCGAGGATAACCACCACCTGGATTTCCGCGTTGCAGTGCGTGTTCATTGTTCGCATTCTCACACGGGAACGCGGTCAACGAGTGTCCTATCCAAAAAGAATTCTGAAATATTCTTTCGTGCGCGCGGGTCGCCTCAGGCGACTCCGGCGAGTTCCGGCCAAAGGTGGGCGGCCATCTTCATCCCGGCCATGTAGGCATCGAGGGAAAATTTCTCGTCGGGCGAATGCGCGTTGTCATCCGGCAGGGCGAGGCCGAGCATGAGGGAATCGGCTTTCAGGTATTTCTTGAATGCCGCGATGATCGGGATGCTGCCCCCGCCCCGTGCGAGGAGGCATTCCTGGCCGAACCCGAGCTTCGCCGCGCGCATGCAGGCCTGCGCGAGCGGCCCCGTAGGGTCCACCATGTAAGGTCCGCCGCCCTGGCCCTCTGTGACCGTGAGCTTGACCGTCGGAGGGCAAATCGCTTTCAGGTGCTTCTTCACGAGCGTGATGATTTTTTCCGGATCCTGGTCCGGAACGAGGCGCATTGTGATCTTCGCGCTCGCCCAGGAGGGGACAATCGTTTTTCCGCCTTCGCCCTGATATCCGCTGGTGAGGCCGTTGATTTCAAACGTGGGCCGTGCGGCGCGCTGTTCATCCGGGGTGTATCCGGCCTCGCCGAAGAGTGCCGCCACGCCCACGGATTTGCGGAACTTCGCCTCGTTGAACGGCACTTTCGCCATCTGCTTCCGCTCGTAGGCCGAGAGTTTCACCACGTCATCGTAGAAGCCCGGGATCGTGATCGCTCCGCGCTTGTTGCGCAGCGAGCCGAGCATCTGGCAGAGGACCATCGCCGGGTTGTCCACCGCTCCGCCGAAAAGGCCGGAGTGCAGGTCGCGGTCCGGGCCGTCGAGCCGGATTTCGATCGGTGCCATTCCCCGGAGCGAGTAGCAGAGCGCGGGGTGCTTCATGCTCGGGATCTCGGTGTCCGAGACCACCAGGGCTTTGCACGCGAGTTCCTTCGCATGCTTCGGCAGAAAGCCGTAGAGAGCCTTCGAGCCGACTTCTTCCTCGCCCTCGATCAGGAAGTTCACGTTGCAGGGCAATTCGTTTCCGGTCTTCAGCCAGGCTTCGACGGCGTTGATGTGGGCAAGGTGCTGCCCCTTGTTGTCGCTGATGCCGCGGGCATAGACATTGCGTCCGACCCGGCGCGGATCGAACGGCGGGGACGTCCAGAGCTCGAGCGGATCCGGCGGCTGCACGTCGTAGTGGCCATACACCAGAAACGTCGGCTTTTTCAGATCCGGCTTCGGCGTCCTCGCGATCACCACCGGGTAGCCGCTGGTCTTGCAGATTTCGGCCTTCAGGCCGGCCTTGGCGCACCGGTCGACGAGCCATTCCGCGCAGCTCCGCATGTCGCCCGCATGGTCCGACTGGGCGCTGATGCTGGGGATCCGCGTGTAGGCAAAGAGTTCTTCGATGAAACGATCTTCATTGCTGGCGAGGTATCTGAGGACTGGTTCAGGGGTCATGATGAAAACCTTATGGAACAATGCCCGGCATCAGGCAATCCAATAGTCCGGATTCCGGTGTTGGATCGAAAGTGTCTGGAGGCAACCTACTGGGGCCTCAGCGGTGCGGGAATGGCGCGGTTCAGATTGACAGTCGTCGGCAACTGCCCCCTCATGTGAGGTTGGATGGGTGTGCGGGACGGGCCCAGCAGTCCGTTTTTCTGAAGGTAGACGGAGAGGACGGCGGCAATTTCATACGAGGTGCGGTCGATGTCACTGCTGACCCCCGGGAGACTGCTCATCACGAGCGTTCCGGCAGCACTGGTGGCGGAAACCGCCGTGCCCACCCCGCCTGTCGCAATCCCGAGGGCGACACCGGGTTCCATGCCCGAGTTGCCCGTTGTCTTGAACCTCAAGACCGGCACCAAACCCGCCTCGGTCAGCTTGAAAACGCTGACACTGGTGCGCATTTCCGTGCGGCCGATCCCGAGGCCGATGCTGGCCCGGAGGGCACGGCTGCCCTGGTCCACCTTTCGAATCTCGCCGCGGACAAGCCACGCCCCCGGCGCAACTTTGCTGCCGGATCCAAGGACCGAGGAGTCCGCCGCATGGGTGCGAAGCTGCCCGGCTGTGCTGCGGGCGAGACTCGCAACAATCTCGTCGCGGAGGACGCGTTTTTCGCTCGCGGAACGCTCGCCCAGTTGGAAGGCGGCGGGCGGTGCCGAAAACCGTTCCACCCAAATCCGCGTCGGCGCCGATCGAAGTGCAACGGGCTTGCTTTGCAAGGAGTGAACTCCGACCGAGCTGCAGGAGCAAAGAGCCAGAAGACAGACGAGGTTTGGAAAAATGATGCGGATCATATCGTGAAAGATAGGGCGTCATTTCCTCCGGATAAATCACAAAATGTGTTCACGGACTTATCGCCGATGAC
>Ga0247841_10000855_pt1 | contig 74944 bp, 60 predicted proteins | sample LaCruzMarch2015__2_FD_192410 | JGI IMG/M metagenome (GOLD analysis project Ga0247841, IMG submission 192410) | Freshwater microbial communities from meromictic Lake La Cruz, Castile-La Mancha, Spain - LaCruzMarch2015_18m | ecosystem: Environmental > Aquatic > Freshwater > Lake | place: Spain... | reverse complement strand
GCACTGTGTGCGACCTTACGGCGAGCCGCGTGACAAGCGACAGTTTACGTAAAATCCGGATATTCCAGGACGACTGCTATATTTCCATAGACTACATGGCACAGGAAGCGCTGATCTATAAAAAAATAAACAACCAGATAGTTTCGGAAAAAATAGACATTCAAAAAGAAGCACCTCTTCAAAAAGAGCTTGCGTCTTTTATAGACTGCGTGGCTAATAATAAAAAACCGACCGTCTCCGGCAAAGAAGCCCGGGAGGCGTTGAAGGTGGCTCTGGACATACTGAAAAAAATCCATAAATGAAAAAAATCAAATTAATGATCATCGCCGGGGAAGCTTCCGGAGATCTCCAGGCCGCAAATCTCATAAAATCCCTCAAACTAACCAATCCTCATATAGAAATATTCGGCATGGGCGGCAAAAAAATGCAGGCCGAAGGCGCTGAAATAATATACGACATCACAGGTTTGGCAGTCGTGGGATTTTTTGAAGTCCTCAAACATCTGGCGACTTTTAAAAAAATATTTAAAAACCTTACGGGGCTTTTGGAAAAAAGAAAACCAGACGCTGTGATACTGGTAGACTACCCGGGTTTTAATCTGAGATTCGCAAAATCTGCCAAAGAAAAAAATATCCCTGTAATCTATTACATAAGCCCGCAAATATGGGCGTGGGGGGAGAACAGGATCCACGAGATAAAAAGATGCGTGGATAAAATGGTTGTCATATTCGGTTTCGAAGAAACTCTCTATAAAGAGGCCGGGGTAAAAGTAAGTTTTGTAGGCCATCCGTTTTTAGACATAGTAAAACCTCTGTGGAAAAAAGAAGAAACCATTAAAACATGCCACCTGAAACACGACTCAATAAAAATAGCGCTCATGCCCGGTTCCAGAAAAAAAGAGATCGAAAAACACCTGCCGGCTATGTTAAAGGCATGCGAAATCATTCAAAATAAAATCCCTAATTCAGAATTTATAATCTCAAAAATAAAAGAACTGGACCAGCGTATATATAATAAAATCACTCACGGGTCTAAAATAAAAATTCATTCCCTGGAAAACAGGCCTTATGAGGTCATGGACATAGCCGATTTAGTCATAGCTTCTTCAGGAAGCGCGACCCTGGAAATAGCTATTATGGAAAAACCAATGGTTATTGTTTATAAGACATCATTTTTGACATGGCTTTTGGCGAAAAACCTGATAAAAATACCTGACATAGGCCTTGTGAATATAGTGGCGGGACAAAGAATCGTTCCTGAACTTGTGCAGTTTAAAGTAACTCCGAAAAATATCGCGGAAGAATCTCTCGGAATCTTAACCAACCACAAAAAAATCCACGAGATAAAAGAAAATTTAAGGAAGGTAAAAGCTAAATTAGGCGAGCAAGGCGCATCCTCGAGGGCAGCCCACGCAATCTACAAATTCTTAAATCCAAATCTTTAGATTTTATTGAGAAAAGACAGCTGATTTTCCAGGTTGAATTTACCTATACCCTGTTCGGGGAGAACAGGGTATTTTCCTGTAAAACAGGATACGCAGAATTTAGTCTTTGGAAGGGGCATTGCCCTGTAAAGTCCCGCTAAACTGAGGTATGTCAAACTATCAAGCCCTATGAATTTGCGGATTTCCTCGACTGTATGAGAAGATGCGACTAATTCTTCTTTAGTGGGGAAATCTATGCCATAATAACACGGCGATATATGCTGTGGACAGCTGACCCTCATGTGAATTTCTTTTGCCCCTGCTTCTCTCAAAGTCCTGATCCTGGCTTTGGAAGTAGTGCCGCGTACAATAGAATCTTCTATCACGACTATTTTTTTCCCCTTAACAACATCCCTTATGGGATTTAATTTTACTCTTACGGACAGATCCCTTATATACTGGCTGGGCTGGATAAAAGTCCTTCCTATATAATGATTTCTTATCATGCCCATGTCTAAAGGTATGCCTGATTGTTCGGAATACCCGACAGCAGCCGAAGACCCTGAATCAGGAATTGCTATCACCAGATCTGCTTTAGCCGGCGCTTCTTTTGCAAGCTCTGCGCCAAGGCGTTTACGCGTAAGGTGCACGTTGGTTCCGTAAATATTAGAATCAGGTCTTGAAAAATAGATGTATTCAAAAATGCAAAATGAAGATTTTGGATTTTTATCCGCTATGTATACTGATTTGATCCCTTTTTCTGTAATAAAAAGTACTTCGCCGGGCTCTATGTCTCTTATGAATTCAGCGTGTATAAGGTCAAACGCGCATGTCTCGGACGCAATAACATATGCCCCGTCCAGCTTACCCAGAGAAAGCGGCCTGAACCCTCTTCTGTCTCTCACCGCTATGATCCCGTCTTCCACTAGAAGCGCCATTGAAAACGCGCCTTCAAGCTGGGATATGCCGTCAATAATTCTTTCTTTAAAATCCTTTTTCTTTGAATGGGCGATTGCGTGGATAACTATTTCGCTGTCCATGCTGGACTGGAATATAGCGCCTTCTTTTTCTAATTTTTTTCTTAAGGTCAGCGCGTTTACAAGATTTCCATTATGAGCGACAGCTATATGACCTGCCAGAGTTTCTACTAAAAACGGCTGGGCGTTTTTTATATTTGAAGACCCTGTGGTAGAGTATCTGGTATGGCCTATGGCAATATTGCCTGTAAGTTTCGCAATCTCTTCTTCGTTAAAAACCTCTGACACAAGGCCCATGCCTTTATGCTCTCTAACAAGTCGGCCGTCAGAAGTGACTATGCCTGCTGATTCCTGGCCCCGATGTTGCAGCGCGTAAAGTCCGAGATATGTAAGACGGGCCGCATCCTTATGCCCGAAGATGCCAAACACTCCGCATTTATCCTTTAAATAATCATTATGCATTTTATTCCCATTCTATGGTGGCAGGCGGCTTGGAGCTGATATCGTAAGCTACTCTATTTACGCCTTTTACCTCATTTATAACCCTATTGGAAATTTTACCTAAAACATCGTACGGAATCTTGGCCCAGTCAGCTGTCATGGCATCCTGGCTCGTAACAGCCCTGATAGCTGCCACGCTTTCGTATGTCCTCTCGTCTCCCATCACTCCCACGCTTTTTACAGGAAGAAGCACTGCGAATGACTGCCATATATTTTTATAACCTTCATACTTTTCCATCTCTTCCTGCACTATCAAATCTGTGTTCCTCAGGATCTCCAGACGTTCTTTTGTTATATCGCCTATTATTCTTACAGCGAGTCCCGGCCCAGGAAAAGGCTGCCTGTGGATCATGGCATCAGGAAGTTTCAATTCTTTTCCGAGAAGCCTTACCTCATCTTTAAAAAGATCTCTCAAAGGTTCTATAAGTTTTAGGTTCATTTTTTTAGGCAGCCCGCCTACATTATGGTGGGTTTTTATAGTGGCTGACGGCCCGCCCTTGGCAGAAATGCTTTCTATGACATCAGGATAAAGCGTGCCCTGTCCCAGAAACTTCACATTCCCCAGTTTTCTGGATTCTTCCTCAAATACCTTTATAAATTCCTTGCCTATAATTTTGCGTTTTCTCTCAGGATCAATAACGCCTTTTAGTTTATCCAGGAATCTTTGCTCAGATTTAGAAACATGCAGGTTAATGCGAAAATGGTTCTTGAATGTTTTTTCCACATATTCCCGTTCGTATTTACGCAAGAGCCCGTTATCCACAAAAATGCAGTGCAGCCTTTGTCCGATTGCCCTGTGTAAAAGGACTGCGGCTACGGAAGAATCCACTCCCCCGCTTAAACCCAGGACCACTCTTTCGTGTCCGACTTTCTGTCTTATTTCTTCAATGGAGTTTTTTATAAACGAGGACATTGTCCACGTCGGCTGAAGGCCTGCTATATCGTACAGAAAATTCTTAAAGATCTGCATGCCTTTTGGCGTATGTATAACCTCGGGGTGGAACTGCACCCCGTATATTTTTCTTACAGGGTCTGCCATGCTGGCAATGTGGCTATTTTTAGTATGCGCCAGTATCACAAAACCTTTTGGCATTTCCTGGACCTTGTCGCCGTGGCTCATCCAGACTTTTTCTTTTTTCTGGAAGAGCTTGAAAAATCTTTCTTTCCTGTTGAGGATCAGTTCAGCGTAGCCATATTCCCGCTTTTTGCTCTTGCCTACTTTCCCGCCCAAAGCATAAGCAGTAAACTGCATTCCGTAGCAGATGCCGAGAATCGGCACTCCAAGTTTAAAAATCGCGGGATTTGCCCTGGGCGCACCTTTTTCTGTCACGCTCGCAGGCCCGCCCGTTAGTATTATTGCCTTTGGATTATACGATTTTATTTTCCAGACAGGCGTATTGTAAGGCATCAGAACAGAATATACTTTACATTCTCTCACGCGCCTGGCTATAAGCTGGTTATATTGCGACCCAAAATCCAAAATTACAACTGTGTCTTTTTTCATATTTTACCTCTGCAGGCTTTAACGCATACGCCGCATATAAATTGATCCACTAATCTTTTGTCCCTGAATTCTTTTAATTTCTCAAAACATTTTATATGGTCAAAATTCTCTTTTTTATCTTTTATAGCGCCTGCCGGGCAAACGTTTATGCAGGCCCTGCACTCGCCGCAAGATGCCTTAAGCTTTTTATCAGGCTCAAGAGGCATGTTTGTAAGAATAGTAACAAGCCTGAACCTGGCCCCTATTCCAGGATTTACTAAAAGATTATTCCTGCCTATAAAACCAATACCTGCCATCTCTCCTGCCTTTTTATGAGAAAGATGGGCAGTCTGCTTTTCCCAATCAAGTATCTGGGAAGCCGGTATAGCTAATGCCTTATAACCTTTGTCCTGTATAAAATTTGAAACCTTAAAAGCAATCTGATCTAATATAGCGTTTGCCTGTCTATAATGATGAAAATATACCTTGGTAGGAAAACCAGTTATATCCTCTAATATGCCGTCAGAAAGCCTCAAACCTAAGGATATAGTATAATCTAAATCCTTTAAAGTTTCACCAGAAAAAAGAAATTCTTTTTTTATAGGCTTAGCGTACGCCACTCCGAAAAGCGCTATACCAAGATCTTTTGTGAATTTCCTCAGCTCGTCTTTGTATTTCTTAGGTTTTTCCATTTTTTTAGATACACCATTAATATGGATATGGCTACCGGGGTCACTCCTGAAATCCTGGATGCCTGGCCCAGATTAAGAGGCTTGATTCTTGATAGCTTCTCAACTATTTCTTTTGAGAGTCCGGGCGCGTCTTTGAACTCAAAACTGCCTGGTATTTTTATATGCTCTATTTTCCTGAAATTCTCTACTTCTTTAAGCTGTCTGTCTATAAAACCCTTATATTTTACCTCTATCTCCACTTCCAGGATTTCTTTATCGGAAAGAGGTATTTTACCATCTTTGCTGATTTTTTCCAGTATATTAAAATTTACGCCCGGCCTTTTTAATAAATCAAACAAGGTAACCACATTGCTTATAGGAGTTATGCCTGAGCTTTTCAGCTTCTTATTAATTTTAGCGTTCGGGTAAAGCTTTGCCTCTTTTAATTTTTCCAAGGCTCTTTTTATGTTAGTTTTCTTACAAAGCATCTTTTTATACTGCTTTTCGCTTATAAGGCCTAATTTTTTAAAACCTTTTTCCATGAGGCGCTGGTCAGCATTGTCTTCTCTCAATAAAAGCCTATATTCCACGCGAGATGTGAACATCCTGTAGGGTTCATTCGTACCTTTTGTAACGAGATCGTCTATCAAAACACCTACATAGCTCTCTGATCGGTCTAATACAAAAGCTTCTTTTGAGCTTACATTCAAACTTGCGTTTACGCCTGCGATAAAACCCTGGCCGGCTGCTTCTTCATAACCGGTCGTGCCGTTAATCTGGCCTGCGTGGAAAAGATTTTTTACTAATTTCGTTTCAAGCGTCGGTTTTAACTGCGTCGGATCAATAAAATCATATTCAATGCCGTATCCGGGCACAAGTATTTCAGCTTTTTCAAGTCCAGCGATGCTTCTAACCATTTTTAACTGTGCATCCAGAGGCAAGCTTGTTGATATCCCGTTAGGATAATACTGGCTTGTCTTCAAACCTTCCGGTTCCAAAAATATCTGGTGCCTGTCTCTGTCGCTGAATCTCACTATTTTATCTTCGATAGAAGGACAATACCTGACGCCTGTGGACTGTATTTTCCCTGTATAAAGCGGGGAACGATCCAGATTGTCTCTTATAATCTTATGGGTCTTCCTATTAGTATAAGTAAGAAAACAGGGTATTTGTTTACTCTTTATTTTCTCTGTGGAAAATGAAAAAGGAGAAATAGGTATATCTCCGACCTGTTTTTTAAGCTTGGAAAACCTTATAGTCCTGGCATCCAGCCTGGGAGTAGTACCTGTTTTAAGCCGCGCTATATTAAAACCCAGCGATTTTAAATTTTCAGAAAGGCCCAAAGAAGGCGGATCCCCTAATCTGCCGCCTGGCATATGCGTGAGCCCTATGTGAATGAGGCCGTTTAAAAAAGTTCCCGGGGCAAGAACTACTGCCTTAGACTTTACAGTGCAGCCGTCCGTAAGCTTAATGCCTTTTATAGCCTTATTTTTAACGATCAATTCTTCTACAGACCCTTCCAATAAATCCAGATTTTTGGTTTTCCTGACTATAGCCTGCATGTATTTTAAATACAAATCCCTATCTATCTGCGCCCTGGAAGACCATACGGCATAACCTTTGCTTCTATTTAAAATGCGAAATTGTATACCGCAGGCATCTGCTGCTTTTCCTATTTCCCCGCCCAGGGCGTCAATTTCTTTTACAAGCTGGCCTTTTCCAATCCCTCCTATGGCAGGATTACAAGACATATACCCTATCTTATCGAGATCCATTGTAATAAGCAGGGTTTTAGACCCCATCCTCGCTGCGGCCAGACTTGCCTCAATCCCCGCATGCCCCGCACCAATCACTATCACATCGTACATTTTCAAAATTGCTCCATTGCTTTTTCGAGCGATTTTTCTATTGCTTTTTTTCCGCTTTCACTAAGATATCTCATCACGTTTTCCCTGAATCTTGTGGAAAGCCATCTTATCTGCGGAGAAGTTGCGAAGCCGCCTATTTCAAATTCAAAATCCTGATACCCAAGCTTCTCTCCTATAATAAAAAATAAAAGCCTTAATTTAAAAGACTCCTTAAGAAGCGCAGTAGATAATCTGACCGATAAATTTCCGTTAAGTTTTTTCGTACTTTTTATTTTAACAGCTCCTTTTAAATTTACATCTTTGGCGCTGACGCTGACTTTATCAAACATTACCTCTTTATTTCTTGGAAAAAGATAAACGAGTGAAGATATTTGATCAAAATACACGTTTTTAAGCGAAGGGACATTTAAAAAATCTGAAATCATGCCCAGCACCTGCATATTTTTTAAATACCCCTCTTTGATAACCATCCTGCCCAATAAACACGGGTCCTGCCTGTTATTAAAAATTCCGCTGAAATACATATCGCCTTTTAATTCATAATTCAAATTCAACGCTTTAACTGATTCCGCGATATCCATGCCGTAAACTTTAAAATCAAGCATTAACTCTGCGGGTGATTGCTTAAGATCCATGAAGCCGTTTCCATTTATTGTCCCTTTATAGGCTAAAAGATTTAACCCTGTCAGATATATCCGTGATTTAATCAAATAAGCTGACGCCTTAAAATCAGCGGCTTTTAGATAAAGTGTATTTTTGGATGCGTTTGTCTCGCAAATAATATCTTTTGCTTCGGTAAAAATGGCCTTGTTTAAAAAAGCACACGACAAATCTTCCATTTTAACCCTGGTATAAGAAATTTTTCTTGGGTTAGCTGATGCCAGCTTCTGGCTTTCCAGCACAAGAGATCCTTTTACGGCCTGGCCTATTTTTTTGCCGGAAAAACTAATCTCAAAATTCATGGGATTAAAAACACGCAGCGAAGGCATTTGCCCGGGATATGATATGATTTTTAGCTCTACTGCCGGGGATTTAAAATCAGAAATCCTGCACTTGATGCCCAGGGGAAAATTATCCAGGAAAAAATTCAGGTCCTTTATAAATAACTCATCTTTCGATAATGCCAGCTCGCTGTACAAATTATTTATTCTTCCTAATCCCGGGATGTCTACTTCTTTGGATGCAATATTCAATTCAGCTCTGGGATTTAAAGCATAATCATTGATATTGCCTTTTATGTCTATAGAATATTTCTCATAATTTAAGCATAAATTTCCTATTGATACAACGTCCGGGGTTATGACTATATCCAGAGTATATTTTACAGGTTTTATAAAACCGGGGTTTTTAAAAATAGCCTGCCCCTTTAAATGAAACTCTTTTATCTTTTTACGTACCATTAGTTCCAGAATATTAAATCTGATGGTCAATTTTTCTATCTCCACATCCTGGATTTTTATATTGTTTAATACAGCTTCTCCGTAAGGTACAAACCCTACGCTGCCCACATAAACCTCTTTATCCAGAATAGACGATGCTTTTCTTTCTATGACAGTTTTTATTTTCAGAAATTGTGGGGCAAAAATAACGGGCAGGTTAAAAGAAGCCAGAATTAAAGACGCCATGAAGAAAAAAAGAAGGGCTTTACTGGGTGATCTTGATGAAGAGCTGGCCATTTCTGTAGACCTCGATATTATCTATATAATACCTTATCTTAAATTTATTCTGCAGCGGGCTTTTATATGAGGTCTCTTTATATTCTTTGAAAAGAAGGAATAGCGGCTTGGAAAAAAAGTCTTTTTGGATCTCCTCAAACAACCTCTTTTCTTCCCAAGCGGGATCTTTAATCTCTTCTATGATTTTTAAAAGATACACCTTTGCAAAAATACCAGCCTTTGAATCAGGGTAATCTTTTACATACCCTGCAAAACTTTTGATAGCGTCATTATACATCTTATTATTATAATAATACTCCGCTATTGCAAACGATGTTTTTTGCACAAGCGGGCTTTTCGGAAATTCTCTTAAAAGGCTGCGGAATTCCATCAAGGCAAAATCAGGCTGTTTTAGTTTAATATACCTGACAGCCGCATCATATCTTGCCCTTGCAAATCCGGCTGCATAAACCCCGTGAGCGCTAAAAATAATCGATAAGCCTATAATAAACAAAAAAACATTTTTCATTCTTCTCATAAAAGATTGCCTTTTGCAAGACATTCGCCGTTCCAGCAGTAGGTGCAGAGTTTTTCGCGCGGTAGGCCGATTGCCTTTATCATATCACTGAGCGTCTGATAACGAAGCGTGGTGACGCCTATATCTTTACGAATCCATTCTACCATCTTTTGATATTTTTTGGTAGTATGATCTATGTATTCTGATACATTTTCAATGTCATGGCCTTCTATATCTTTTATGGCCTTTCTGGCGGCCAATTCATGTGTGGACCTGGTTGAAAGGCAGAATTTGCACGGATACATAAGCGGAGGACAGGCAGGCCTCACGTGTATCTCTTTTGCGCCGTTATCCCATAGTTTCTGGACTGTAAAATTTTTAAGCTGCGTGCCGCGCACTATAGAATCCTCGCAGACAATTATCTTTTTACCCTCTATCACATCTTTTATTGGTATGAGTTTCATCTTCGCGATGCGGTCCCTTATCTCCTGGAGAGGCGGGGTGTAGCTTCTGCCGTAACCTGCCGTGTATTTTACAAGAGGCCTGCGGTATGGTTTGCCTGACTCCATTGCATAGCCTATCGCATGGGCAATTCCTGAATCAGGAACCCCTGAAACCACGTCCACGTCGATATCTTTATCATGTTTTGCCAGATACGCGCCGCATCTTTCTCTGACCACTTCTACATTGATGCCCTCATAACTAGATGCCGGGAACCCCGTATATATCCATAAAAATGAGCATATCTGATTTGCGCTCTTATGGCCGGTTTTCACTTCTTTGAGCCCGTTTTCGTTTACCAAAACAATTTCTCCCGGCAATAAATATTTATATATCTGGAATCCTGTATTAGGAAATGAGCTGGATTCTGAAGCAATCGCAAAATCCTCTTCGCGCTTGCCTATCACTAAAGCTGTGTATCCAAATCTATCTCTTGCCGCATAAATCCCGTCTTTACAAAGTATCAAAACGCTGCAAGACCCTATAATTTTTGTAAACATATACTCTATGCCGCTTACAATATCATCTCCCATACTGATAAGCTTTGCTATCACCTCAACAACATTCGGAGAGCCGTCTTCTGTTTCGCTGAAAGAGCATTCTTTCTTATGAAGCTCTGCAATGAGTTCCTTTGTATTTTCGATAAGCCCGGTCATGCATATGGCAAATGACCCGAATTTAGTATTGAGGAACATGGGCTGGGCATCTGAATCGCTTATGACCCCTATGCCATACCTTCCTTCTGATTTTTTATAATCTTCAAAAAACTTTGATTTGAACTGGCTCTGGGATATATCGTGTATCTGCCGGTAAATACGCTTTCCGCTTAAGATCGCAATACCGCCGTATTGAGTCCCCAGGTGAGACTGGTAATCAACACCGTAAAATAAATCGCTTAAACAATTTTTCTCTGACACTACTCCGAATACTCCGCTCATAGATTACTCCTTTTTAAATGTTAAAAAATAAACTGGAAGAAGGTATTGCGTCTGTTGTAAAGTTTATGCCTAATTTTCTTAAGCCGGACTCGTCGCCGGGCGTGGGCAAGTGCGTAGAATGAAGTTCGCAGCCTCTTAATTCCTTGAGTTTAGAAAGCGCGTGTTTTGCATTATTATCCGTATGCGCGCTTATGGAAAGCGCCACGAGTATCTCGTCCAGATTCAGGCTTTCCGAAGATAAAGACAATATCTCTTTTTTTAGCCTGGAAAGGTCTTTCATAATCTCTGGTTTCAAAATATGCGTAGGATCATCTATAGCGGCAAGGTATTTTATCGCGTTGATAATAGCGCTTGAGGCCGCGTGCATAAGAGGAGAATTCTTCCCCATAATAATATTCCCGTCCTGTAATTCAATGGCTGCCCCGCAAAAATACCCTTTATTGCCTTTGCCTTTAACTTTACACTCTTCTGCGGCTAATCTGGCAGGCAATACCACAGGCCTGTCCTCAGGCTTTACCCCGGCTGATTCCATAATAGTCTTTGCCCTGTCAAATTCTTCTTTGGTTCCGCTGCCTATTGCAAACTCCAGATTATGCCTGAAAAATCTTCTTATAATTTCTTGCTTTGCCGCAAGTTTTGTCCCTTCATCGTCTATAATCCCAAAACCCGCCCTATTCACACCCATATCAGTTGGAGAATTGTAATAACTGTCTTTTGAACCTGTTATTTTCATTATTATATTTTTTAAAATAGGAAATGCCTCTACGTCTCGATTATAATTGACTGATATTTTATTGTATGTTTCTAAATGATGGGGGTCTATCAGGTTGAAATCCGCTAAATCGACTGTCGCAGCCTCATACGCAATATTAACAGGGTGTTTCAAGGGAAGATTCCATATCGGAAATGTCTCAAATTTTGCATAGCCTGAATTCATACCGCGTTTATGGTCATGATAAAACTGGGAAAGACAAACTGACAGCTTGCCGCTTCCGGGCCCGGGGGCAGTGACTATCACAACAGGCTTTTTTGTTTCTATATAATCATTCTTCCCGTATCCTTCGGAGGAAACTATTTTTTCAACATCAAAAGGATAGCCTTCTATTCTATAATGCCTGTAGACTTTTATCCCCAGGCGCTCAAGCTTTCTTTGAAATTTAATTGCACTGGGTTCGTTCTCAAACCTTGTAAGCACTACACTTGTCACATTCAGATTCCACGCCCTGAGATCGTCAATAAGCTTTAAAGTAGCGAGATCGTAAGTAATCCCGAAATCCCCTCTCACCCTTCCCTGCTCAATATCCTTGGCGTACACGCTCACGACTATCTCAGCATAGCCTTTTAATTTTTCTAAAAGGCGCATCTTTACATTTGGGTCATAACCCGGCAAGACCCTTGCTGCGTGATAATCAAAACAAATCTTTCCGCCGAATTCGAGATAAAGTTTATTATCAAATTTCTTTACCCGCTCGAGGATTTCCCTTGTCTGTTCCTCGAGATATTTATTATTATCGAAACATTTATTATTAATCACGTTATCCCCGCATGGTATTCCTGAAGCGATTTTACCTCTCCCTTATTTTCCAGATATGCTTTGATCCCTTCGCTGGCAGCAAGGCTGGCTGCTATTGTGGTAAGATAAGGGATCTTATATTTTATAGCAGCTTTTCTTATATACGAATCATCATATGCTGCTGTCTTCCCGATAGGCGTATTTATAATCAGGTTTATTTCTTTATTGTGGATAGCGTCCACAATATTCGGGCGGCCCTCCTGCATTTTATTTATAAGCTCCACGTCCAGTCCATTTTTTTCGAGATATTTTTTTGTTCCTGCCGTAGCCATAATCTTGAATCCCAGATCTTTAAGCCTTTTTACAACCTCTACAATATTTTTCTTTTTATCCTTTTCGCTGACTGTCACAAGTACCGTACCTTTTACAGGAAGCTTCTGGCCTGCTGCCTCCTGGGCCTTGTAATATGCCAGGCCGAACGAATCTGCCATACCAAGGACCTCTCCCGTAGAACGCATCTCAGGCCCAAGTATGGGATCCGCTTCATGGAACATATTAAACGGAAACACCGCTTCTTTCACTCCCATGTGGCTGTATTTTTTCTGCTTCAGGTTCATGTCTTTTATTTTTTTGCCGAGCATTACTTCGGTGGCAATCCTTGCCATTGAAACGCCCGTTACCTTTGACACAAGCGGCACAGTCCTGGACGCCCTTGGATTCGCTTCTAAAACATACACCTTGTCATTCGCAATCGCGTATTGCATGTTCATAAGGCCTACTACTTTTAATTCCAGGGCAATCTTTTTTGTGTATTCCTGAATAGTCTCCAGATGTTTCTTGGGAATCGTTCTTGGCGGCAAAACGCACGCGGAATCCCCGGAATGTATACCTGCCTCTTCTATGTGCTCCATTATGGAAGGAATAAATACTTCTTCGCCGTCCGAGATCGCGTCTGCCTCTGTCTCCATTGTGTCTTCTAAAAACTTATCTATCAAAATAGGCCTGTCAGGGGAAATCTCCACGGCTTTATTTAAATAATCTTTCAGCATCTCCTCGTCATACACAACCTCCATTGCCCTGCCGCCTAAAACATACGAAGGCCTTACCATCAGAGGATATCCTATTTTTTTAGCGATACTCAGCGCCTCATCAAATGTCTTTGCCATGCCGCTCTCGGTCTGCAGTATTCCGAGTTTTCTCATTACTTTTGCGAATCTTTCGCGATCTTCAGCCAGGTCAATGCTTTCAGTAGAGGTGCCGAGTATTTTTACGCCTGCATCCTCCAGGGCCTTTGCTATATTAAGAGGCGTCTGGCCTCCGAACTGGACTATAGCGCCCAGGGGTTTTTCTTTATTATAAATACTTAACACGTCTTCTACTGTGAGAGGCTCAAAATACAATTTATCAGACGTGTCATAATCAGTTGAAACGGTTTCAGGGTTGCAGTTAACCATTATGCTCTCGTATCCCATTGCCTTTAAAGCATATGAAGCATGACAGCAGCAATAATCAAACTCGATGCCCTGGCCGATCCTATTGGGCCCTCCTCCAAGTATCATTATTTTTTTATTATCACTCACCTTTACAGAATCTTTTGCATTATAGGTTGAAAAATAATACGCTGCGTCTGCACCGCTGACAGGCACTGCTTCCCATGCCTCCTGCTTGCCGAGCGCTATGCGCCTATTTCTGATTTCATCTTCTTTCAGGCCCAGTATCTGGCTCAGGTATCTGTCAGCAAAACCATTTTCTTTTGCTTTGATTAAAAGTTCGTCGGGCAGTTTTTTGCCCTTATATTTCAGAATCTCTTCTTCCAGCTCCACGAGCTCTTTCATTTGTTTTATAAAATACCTGTGGATTCTGGTTTTTTCGTACAGCTCTTCCACGCTCATTCCTTTTCGAAGCGCTTCGTACATAATAAACTGCCTCTCCGATGTCGGGAACGCCAGCAGGTTCTTCAGCTCATCCAGGGATAACTTATTAAAATTCTTTGCGAAACCCAAACCATATCTGCCTGTCTCAAGGCTTCTTATGGCTTTTTGAAACGCCTCTTTATAAGTCTTGCCTATACTCATAGCTTCGCCGACAGATTTCATCTGAGTACCAAGCTGGTCTTTTACGTTTTTAAATTTTTCAAATGCCCAGCGCGCGAATTTTATTACGACATATTCCCCGGAAGGCGTATATTTATCCAAAGTCCCGTCTCGCCAGTATGTGATATCTTTAAGATCATCTCCTCCGGCAAGCTTTGAAGAAACATATGCAATCGGAAAACCTGTTGCCTTTGACGCAAGTGCGGACGAACGCGACGTCCTGGGATTAATTTCTATAACAACAACTCTGTCGTCTTCAGGATTATGCGCAAATTGAACATTTGTCCCGCCTATAACGCCTATTGCATCCACTATTTTATAAGAATAATCCTGCAATTTTTTCTGAAGCTCCGGTTTTACTGTAAGCATGGGCGCTGCGCAGAAAGAATCGCCTGTATGTATGCCCATGGGGTCTATGTTTTCAATAAAACAAACTGTAATCTTATTTGATTTTGAATCCCTCACGACTTCCAGCTCTAATTCTTCCCAGCCTATAACAGATTCCTCTATTAATATCTGGCCGATAAGACTGGCAGAGATGCCTCTGGAAGCTACGACCTCCAGTTCCGCATCATTATAAACAGCGCCGCCGCCTGTGCCGCCCATAGTATAAGCAGGCCTGACTATAACAGGATACCCGAGCTCGCGCGCAATCTTGAGCGCTTCCTCTATGTTATAAGCAGGCGAACTTTTAGGCATCGGTATGTTTAGTTTATTCATGGTTTCTTTAAATATAATCCTATCCTCGCCTCTTTCAATAGCATCTGCCTGAACACCTATAATCCTTACGCCGTATTTTTCCAAAACCCCTTTTTTGGAAAGCTCACTTGAAAGATTCAACCCTGTCTGGCCTCCTAAATTCGGCAAAAGCGCATCCGGCCTTTCTTTTTCAATAATAGCTGTAAGCGAATCTACGGTTAACGGTTCTATATAGGTATGATCAGCCATGCCCGGGTCTGTCATAATAGTGGCTGGATTCGAATTCACAAGAATAATTTTATATCCTGCTCTCCGCAAAGCCTTGCACGCTTGCGTTCCGGAATAATCAAATTCGCAGGCCTGGCCTATAATAATAGGGCCAGAGCCTATTATAAGAACCTTGTTGATGTCTTTTATCTTCGGCATTCTTGCTCCTTTTAATTTTGCCTAATATTTAGGCATTTTTAAGCAAATAAAAAAGGCATTTCTAGTTATGCGACTAGAAATGCCTTCCTATATTTACAAAATTTCTGGCTAACATCGGGTATAATTATCTATTATTTAGGTATCCCGGTCAAGGAAAATAATATCTATACAGCGAGATATTCCTGGATAGATTTTACCTGAAAATCACTATTTAACGCGGCTTCAATGCCGCTTACTGCTGCCTGGGCGCCTGAGATAGTAGTTATGCATGGAACACCGCGCATAACAGCAGCGCTCCTTATAGGCTTTGAATCAGACTGGCTTTTTTGGCCCGAGGGAGTATTGATAATCAAATTAATAGAACCGTCTTTAATATAATCAAGTATTTTTGCATTGCCCTCTCCTATTTTTCCGGCCATTTCAGTTTTAATATTATTTGAACGGAGCGCCTTATATGTGCCTTTTGTGGCTATTATCTCAAACCCCATATCTTCAAGTTTTTTAGCAATAAATACTATATTGCGCTTATCCTGATTCCTGACGCTTATAAACACCCTGCCTTTTTTCGGCAATGCCTGGCCTGCTGCTATCTGGGATTTATAAAAAGCTGTGCCGAAAGCATGGTCGATGCCCATTACTTCGCCTGTGGATTTCATTTCAGGCCCCAGAAGTATATCTACTCCCGAGAATCTGGAAAAAGGCAATACAGATTCTTTAACAGAAATATGCGCCGGCTTTTTCTCTTCAGTAAATCCAAGTTCTTTCAATGTTTTTCCGGTCATGACCTTTGCCGCTATCTTAGCAAGAGGCACTCCTATGGCCTTGCTTACAAAAGGCACTGTCCTGGATGCCCTTGGGTTTACTTCCAGTACATATACAGTGTTTTGTTTTATGGCAAACTGTATATTCAATAAGCCTTTCACCTTCAATCCTTTGGATATAGCATGCGTATATTTTCTTATTGTCTCTATAATATCATCTCCTAAAGTATGCGGCGGAAGAACACACGCGGAATCCCCGGAATGTATACCTGCTTCTTCTATGTGCTCCATTATCCCGCCGATCACTGTCATGCCGCCGTCCGAAATAGCATCCACATCCACTTCAATAGCATCCTCTAAAAATTTATCTATCAGGATAGGGTGTTTGCCGGAGACCTCTTTTGCCTCTTTTATGAATTCAAACATTGAGCTCTCGTCGTAAACTATTTTCATTGCCCTGCCTCCCAGGACATATGAAGGCCTGACAAGAACCGGAAATCCTATTCTTTTTGCAATACTTAATGCCTTGGACATAGAAGTGGTAGACCCGCTCTCAGGTTGGGCTATTTTCAATTTTTTCAATAGCCTGGAAAACTTTTTTCTGTCCTCTGCCATATCTATGGATTTTACGCTTGTTCCTATAATAGGGGCTCCTGCTTTTTCAAGGCGCCTGGCCAGATTAAGAGGCGTCTGGCCGCCGAACTGCACAATAACCCCGCCAGGCTTTTCCCTGTCTATTATATTCATAACATCTTCAAACGTAAGCGGCTCGAAATACAACTTGTCGGATGTATCGTAATCGGTTGAAACTGTTTCAGGGTTTGAGTTCACCATTATCGTTTCAAACCCGAGTTCTTTCAACGCAAACGAGGCATGGCAGCAGCAATAATCAAATTCTATACCCTGGCCGATCCTGTTGGGCCCTCCTCCAAGAATCATTATTTTTTTCTTTTTTGACGGCCTCACCTCGTCTTTTGTTTCATATGTAGAATAATAATAAGGGGTATAGGCCTCAAATTCTCCTGCGCAGGTATCAACCAGCCTGAAAACAGCTTTTATGAAATAATGTTTTCTATAATTGCGCACTGCCAGCTCATTAGACCCTGCTAATTCAGCTATCTGAGCATCGCTAAATCCGTATTTTTTAGCTTTAAGCAATATCTCGGGCTTTATTGCTAATTTTCTTTTTATCTTTAATTTAGTTTTAACCTTTGATTTTAAACTTTTAACAAGCTCCTGCTCTGTTTCCACGATATCCTTTATATTCTCAAGAAACCACGGGTCTATCCGGGTAAGCTCGTGCAGCTTTTCAACGCTGTATCCTTTTTGCAAAGCGTACTTAATATAAAAAATCCTTGAGGCGTTAGGCTCTTCCAGTCTCTGCCTGATTTTTTCGTCAGGGATATTTTTGTAAGATTGTTTGTTATCAAGCCCTGCATGCCCTATCTCCAGCCCCCTTAAGCCCTTTTGCAGGGCCTCTTTAAAAGTCCTTCCTATTGCCATTGTCTCACCCACAGACTTCATTGATATACCCAGGACATCTTTTGCTTCCGGAAATTTTTCAAAAGTAAACCTGGGGATTTTTACCACGCAGTAATCTATAGTCGGCTCAAACGAGGCAGGAGTAACTTTTGTAATGTCATTTCTTATTTCATCAAGCGTATAGCCGACAGCAAGTTTAGCCGCAATCTTTGCAATAGGAAATCCTGTTGCCTTCGAGGCCAGGGCTGAACTCCTGGAAACCCTGGGGTTCATTTCTATGACAACCATCCTGCCGTCTTTTGGATTCACCGCAAATTGTATATTCGAGCCTCCTGTTTCAACGCCTATTTCTCTTATTATCGCAAGGCTCGCCTCTCTCATTTTCTGATATTCTTTATCAGTCAATGTCTGGCTAGGCGCAACAGTTATTGAATCGCCTGTATGTATGCCCATCGGATCAAAATTTTCTATCGAGCAGACTATAACAACGTTATCTTTTTTATCCCTCATTACCTCCAGTTCGTATTCCTTCCATCCCAGAATAGACTCTTCTACTAATATCTCGCCTATCATGCTGTTTTGAAGGCCCAGGCTAGCTATCTTTTCAAACTCTTCTTCTGTTCTCGCAATGCCTCCGCCTGTACCCCCAAGAGTAAAACTTGGCCTTATTATTACAGGGAGGCAGATTTTTTCCATCGCGGCCTTAGCTTCTTCCATATTATAAGCCATAGCGCTTCTGGGAAGATCCAGGCCTATCTTGAGCATTGCTTTTTTAAAACACTCCCTGTTTTCTGCCTTTTTTATAGCGTTATGGTCAGCGCCTATCATTTTAACGTTATATTTTTCAAGAACCCCTGTTTCGTATAATTTCATAGCTGTATTAAGAGCTGTCTGGCCTCCCAGAGTAGGAAGAAGCGCATCAGGTTTTTCTTTTGCGATAATCTTTTCAACTACTTCAGGGGTAATAGGCTCAATATACGTTATGTCCGCTGTCTCAGGGTCAGTCATGATAGTGGCTGGGTTAGAGTTTATAAGAACTATCTTAAAGCCTTCTTCTCTCAGCGCCTTGCAGGCCTGAGTGCCTGAATAGTCAAACTCGCATGCCTGGCCTATGATAATGGGGCCTGATCCAATTATTAAAATCTTATGTATATCAGTTCTTTTTGGCATATTTATCCATCAAATCCGTAAATCTTTTAAATAAATATCTTGAGTCGTGCGGTCCCGGAGAAGCTTCAGGGTGATATTGCACGGAAAATACCGGCATTTGTTTATGCGTCATGCCTTCCAGAGTGTTATCGTTCAAATTTATATGCGTAAGCTCTATTTCATTTTTATTCAGGGAATTTATATCCACGCAGAATCCATGGTTCTGGCTGGTTATTTCAATCTTTTCTGTTTTCAGGTCTTTCACAGGATGGTTAGCGCCCCTATGCCCGAACTTTAATTTAAATGTCTTTCCCCCGAATGCCAGGCCCAATAACTGATGGCCCAGGCAAATACCGAATATCGGCTTTTTGCCTAGAAGCTTTCTAATTTCCTCGACGGCATAAGTAACTGCCGCAGGATCTCCTGGCCCGTTTGATAAAAAAATCCCGTCCGGATTCTGAGATAAGATATCTTTTGCTTTAGTGTCCGCGGGGACAACTGTCACATCGCAGCCGGCATCCATAAGGCAGCGTAAAATGTTATATTTGATTCCGAAATCCATAGCGACTACTTTGAAATAAGTTTTTGAGCAAAGAGTTGATGGTGAAACGTGAATAGTTTTTGCGTTATAGGATTTTTTGCATGTCACTTCTTTGACTAAATCCCTGCCAATAAGCCCGGGGGATTCCTTAGCTTTTTTAATAAGGCTTTTCGGATTCAAATCTATTGTTGAAATGACTCCTTTCATCGCGCCTTTTGTCCTGATGTGCAACGTGAGAGACCTTGTATCAACACCTTCTATCCCAATAATATTATTTTCTTTCAGATACTGGCCCAGGCTAATTTCAGAGCGCCAATTGCTTACGGTTTTACTCCTCTCCTTTACAATAAAACCTTCCACCTTAGGCCCTGAAGACTCTACGTCTTCTTTATTTATGCCATAATTGCCTATAAGCGGGTAGGTCATTGTGACAATCTGGCCTTTGTAAGAAGGATCTGTCATTATTTCCTGGTAGCCGGTCATGCTGGTGTTAAAAACAATCTCCCCGGCCCGCTCGCCGCTAGCCCCAAAAGAAGTTCCTTCAAAAATCGTCCCGTCTTCCAATGCTATTATTGCCTTCATATCCCCTGCCTGTGCGCATAAAAAAACGTCCTGCCCTGGAAAGGCAGAACGTCTTTGTTCAATATCAATACAAACATTGTATTCTAAAGCCCTATATATTATCTATAAACACCCTCTCTTAGTCAAGCTATTTTAGACAAACAACTATACATTTCAACAACGTCACTTTTCCAGTTGTTTAGACTGCTTCTACGCGTATTACTTCAGGAACTGCTTCTTTTAAAGCCCTTTCTACCCCGTTTTTTAGTGTCATGCTTGCCATGGGACAGCATCCGCACGCGCCCGTAAGCTTAACCTTCACCACTCCGTCTACAACATCCACAAGCTCAATATCTCCTCCATCCTGCTGTAAAAATCCTCTTATATTCTCTAGCGCTCTTTCAACTTTTTCTCTCATATTATCCCCTTTCTTAAGTTACAAAATTCATATAATTTTGTAACTTTTGTAACTTTAGTTTACCGACCTTTCCTTTAAAGCTTTAAAGCTGACTCCTGACTCAGCTCCTGGGATAGGAGCAACAGGCTCAGTTAAAAGAAAATCTCCCTTTTTAATCCAGCCTTTTAATTCTTCAGCTATTTCAACTGCCTTGGAATAACTGGAAAGCGCACCTACGGGGACCTTTTTGCCTTTAACAGTAATTTCCCCGGTTTTCAATTGAGCGTAATTCACTTCTCCCAAACTGCCAGGTATACAATTCGGATAAGCTTCACTATAGTCAATTATCTGCGTCCAAATATCTTCGTCTTTCACTGCTGTGAATTTGCAGATCTCTTCATTTAATATAGGTATTGGAACGCCTATTCCAACAGTAAGAGTAACTCCATAACCCTGAAAAGTGGTTCCAACCAGATAATCAGGCGACATCTGTTTCAAATCGCCTATTACAGCCAGGGTTCCTGCAGGCGCTTGCGGTATGCCGGTTTCTTTGCGCTTTACAGTAGGGGAATGCTGAGTACCCTGCCACGCTACATAGCCTATTCCTCCCCCAAGAAAAATCTTTGTGCCAAGGCCTATTGTCTTGTAATACGGGTCGTTCAATAAAGGAGATAGCTGACCTGCTGAACAATAATACGCATTGCCAAGATTCGGCCTTAAGCCTCCCATATAGGTATAAATCATTCTATCAGAAAGATTCACTGCGCAGTTATAATTCTGGTAGACATTTCTCATATTGAACAGCACTGCTTCATTGAGATCTTTAATATTGATCAGGGTTTCTAATTTTTTGCGCGGGTAACAGTCTGTTCCATAGGCTGTTGCCTTGAGTGTGACATCTTTTCCAGCTACTAATTCCTGTATAACGTGCGCTCCACCATATTTAAACTCTCCGGGGTATACTTTATTTACAGGGTCTTCTTCAGGAAGGGCTGTGGCCCCTAAAAATAAATCAACTGCTGCAAATCCTGAATATACAGGCACGTCATTTATAGTAACATGGCCTCCTCCTAATTTTATCCTAGGCTTTGAATGCCCTGTATTGAAATAGACTCCTGAAGAACACATTGGGCCGAATGTACCCGTAGTCACAACGTCTACTTTTTCAGCAGTCTTCTTCACTCCGTCTTTTTCAACAAGGTCTATTATCTCTTCCGCAGTCACGACAACTGCTTTCCCTTGTTTAATCTTTTCGTTGATCTCTTTGATTGTTTTTGCCATATCACTAGCCTCCTTAAAATTTGTACATATCAGTACTGAGATATCGTTCTCCGGTATCGCATATGATAGTAACTACTATTTTATTTTTATTTTCCGGCCTTTTTGCGATCTCTAGTGCCGCAAACACATTAGCCCCCGCTGAAATACCAGCCAGTATTCCTTCTTCCTTTGCAAGCCTTTGGCTGGTTAAAATAGCTTCTTCATTTTTAACTTTGAAAATTTCGTCTATTATACCTTTATCTAATACATCCGGCACAAAACCGGCTCCTATGCCCTGAATCTTATGAGGTCCTGGTTTGCCGCCTGAAAGAACAGGCGAATCAAACGGCTCAACAGCTATTACTTGAAATCCCGGTTTCTGCTTTTTTAAAACCTGGCCTATGCCGGTCAGGGTACCGCCTGTACCGACCCCGGAAACTAGTATGTCCACTTTTCCGTCACTATCTTTCCAGATTTCCTGGGCAGTAGTTTCTCTGTGGATCTTAGGATTAGCTGGATTTTTAAACTGCTGAGGCATAAACGCGCCTTTTGTATTTTTTACAAGCTCTTCTGCTTTTTCAATAGCACCTCTCATGCCTTTTTCTCCGGGCGTCAATATTATTTCAGCTCCGAATAATTTAAGGATGCTTCTGCGCTCAAGGCTCATTGTTTCAGGCATCGTGATTATAAGTTTATATCCCCGCGCAGCTGCTATAAAAGCAAGGGCTATGCCTGTATTTCCGCTCGTAGGCTCTATTATAATCCCGCCCGGGGTAAGAATACCCCTATCTTCAGCGTCTTTTATCATAGCAAAGCCGATCCTGTCTTTCACGCTGCCGGCGGGATTGGATGACTCTAATTTTACAAGCACCTCTGCATCAATGCCCCGGGCTATTTTATTTAATCTCAATAAAGGCGTATTTCCGATAAGCTCTGTTATATCGTTATAAATTCTTGCCATAAAACCTCCTTATATGGAATAGGAGTTGTCTCCGTCATTATTTTTTCTATTCCCGACCCTTCTCACAAGCTCAGCGAATGTTATCGTGTCCACAACCAAAGATGTTGCTGTATAAACCTGGTTCCAGATGTCCTTAAATACGCAGTGCGGAAAATCCTTGCACTTTTCATAGCTATTTTTATTGGCGCATGTTACAGGTTCTATCGGGCCTTCAATAAACCTTATCACATCCCCTACTGTAATAGTATCAGGAGAACGCGCTAAAAAATAACCACCATCTACTCCGCGCTTACTTTCTACAAATCCGCCCTTTTTTAACGTAAGAAGTATCTGCTCTAAAAATTTAAATGGGATATCTCCTTTTTTAGCAAGCTCCTGGATAGGCAGCACTCCTTTATTATAGTGCAGGGCCAGACTGAGCATGGCTTTTAAACTGTAATCGCCTTTATAAGTAACTTTCATCGCATACCTCTAATCTATATTATCTCTATTAACTTGGTATAGATTATAGCATAATAAAAAAAGCTGTCAAGAAAAAAATCAAACAACTAGAAAAACGACATTGCCGGTTAACGCTTTTATCTCCTCCGGCTTAAGATAGCGAAACTGGCCGGGATTTATTCCTTCCAGTTTTAAACAGCCTAAGGCAACGCGCTTAAGCTGGGTAACTTCATGGCCGAGGGATTTAAATAACCTGCGAATTTCCCGATTTTTACCCTCGGTTAATTCTACGATCAAATACGATTCTTTATTGCTGGCCTTGCGCAGCATTATTTTTGCAGGCTTTAAAAACTCCCCTTTATCCCAAATCCCCTTAGCTAAGTTTAGTAGTTTTTCTTGCGTGAAATTTCCCTTAACAACTACCGCATAAACGCGCACAACAGCATTTACCGGGTCTGTCAAATAAGCGGATAGCCTGGTATCGTTAGTAAGCAGCAATAACCCGGTTGTAGCCATATCCAAGCGGCCAACAGCATGAAAATGCCTGAGTTCTCTTGGCAATAAATCAAAAACCGTAGCCCTCCCACGTTCATCGCATCTGGTGGTTACAACAGATTTAGGTTTATACAGCATGATTGTCTGGGGGCTGTTCTTTTTAAGAGGCTGGCCGTCTAAAACAAACTTATCTTTTTCAGGTACGACCAAATAAAGCGGATCCTTGATAATCTTTCCATTAACCTTGAGCTTCCCGTCTAATATCCATCCTCTAGTCTGGGTGCGGGAGGCCAAACCCATTTTCGATAAAGCCCTCTCTAATGCAACTTTTCCAAGCTTCATAGTTGTTGGATGGCAATACGGTAATGACTGGCTGGGACGTGTGGATTCGAACCACAATAGCGAGATCCAAATTCTCGAGTCCTACCATTGGACGACGTCCCAAAATTATACCTTGCTCTTTTCTGCCTGATACGCATCCAGTATCTTTTTCTGGATATATTCTCTTGCCTGAACAGTAATAGGATGGGCTATATCTTTATGTTCTGATTGCCTTAAATCGTGCGTCTGATCATGATCCTGGGAAACCTGGGGCTGCGTAGAAACAGGGATCTGCGAACCGCATTCATTGCAAAATTTGCTATGGATTACATTTTTATGGTTGCATTTCGGGCATGGCTCTTTTATCTTACGGGACGGCATTGCAATAAAAAGACTGGCCTTACCCTCTATAATTTTTATATTCCGCACCACAAAAGCATTGTCTATGGTTATGGTGGCGTATGCCTTTAACTTATTATTTGAGCCTTCTTTCGAGAAGATCCTAACCTCTGTTATCTCCATAGATGCCTCCTTTATAAGTCTTTGCTAAAAAAACATCCCTGTTTCCTGACCTTGGGATATTTTTAAAAATATTTTCTGCGTCTTTTTTACTCCCAAACGTACAGAAAACCGTTGGCCCGCTCCCTGATAAAAGACTATGCTGCGCTCCTGCTTTTAACAGCAAGGCCTTTGCCTTGTTTATGTAAACACTATTTCCGGCAAGAACGCTTTCGAAAATATTATAATAATTTTCTTCGAGTTCTTTAGCGCCTTTTTTCAAAGCGAAAAGAGCGTTTTTAAGAGAGTGTTTTGTGCCGGAAAAGTTATATCTATCAATTCTCTCATACATCATTTTTGTTGAAAGCTGGATAGAAGGTTTTATCAATATATGAAAAAGATCCTTATGGATATTGATTCTTTTTAACTTCTCGCCGGTTCCTTCCGCCGATGCAAAAGGAGCGTCTATCATAAAAAACGGCACGTCTTTGCCGATATCAGAAGATATAGAAAAAAGCTTTTTTACGCTTATCCCTAATTTAAAAATCTCATTTATGGCCCTTAGCGCAGATGCAGCGTCGCTAGATCCTCCGCCAAGACCTGCTGAAACAGGAACATGCTTTTTAATTTCTATGTCCAGATTAAGATTCACCCCGGCTTCTTTGAAAAGCGCTTTGGCTGCTTTATAAACTATATTATCTTTGCCCTGGCTGCAGATGGAAGGCGTTGCCCTGACTTTTAAGCCTTTGCCCTTTTCTTTTAAAATTATCTCGTCTTTTAAATCTATTTTTTCAAAGATCGTTTCTATATCATGAAAGCTGTCCGGCCGCTTTCCCAAAACATCTAAATAAAGGTTCAGCTTGCAAGGAGCAAAAACTCTAATCTCGCGCATTTTTTCGTGCTATAGCTTTCTTTGCCGCTTTTACAATATCATCTGCTGTGAGGCCGAAAAGTTTAAAAAGTTCTTTCGGATCTCCTGATTCTCCGAACCTGTCTTTGACGCCTATAAATTCCATCGGCACAGGGCACGACTGCGATAAAACTTCGCTTACGGCGCTTCCCATCCCACCGATTATAGTATGTTCCTCGGCAGTGACCATAGCGCCTGTTTCCCTGGCAGCTTTTATCAGCATATCTTTGTCGATAGGCTTGATTGTGTGAAGATTGATAACCCTGGCTGAAATATTTTCTTTTTTAAGAGTCTCATGAGCACACAATGCCTCGTATACTTCTACGCCGCAGGCTACGATCGTGACATCTAAACCGTCTTTTAATAAATTAGCCTTGCCTATTTTAAAAATATCTTCTTCTTCAGTTATAACAGGCACTCCGCTTCTGCCAAGCCTGAGATATACAGGCCCGGGATAAGAAGCGCTTGCAATAGTGGCCTTTTTTGTTTCTACTGCGTCGCAAGGAATAATGACCGTCATGTTCGGCAAAATCCTCATCAGGGCAAGTTCTTCATTTGCCTGATGGGTAGGCCCGTCTTCACCTACAGAGATGCCGCCATGCGTTCCTACAACCTTTACGTTTGTTTTCATATACGCCAGCGAAACTCTTACCTGGTCCCATGCCCTGCCTGCTGCAAAAGCTCCGAACGTGCACGCAAAAGCAACCTTCCCGGATAACGCCAGCCCGGCTGCTGTTCCCATCATGTCCTGTTCGCTAACACCCATTGCAAAAAATCTCTCAGGAAACTTCTCTTTGAACCACGCGGCGCGCGTCGACTCCGTAAGATCTGCGGAGAGCACCACTATATCATCCCTTGTTCGGCCAAGCTCCACCAGGCCTTCACCAAATCCGTCTCTTGTAGCTTTCATTTTGATTTCCATTTATTTCTCCGTTTCCAATTCTTTGATAGCTTTCTCCAGTTCTTCTTTATTAGGCGCAACCCCGTGATATTTATTTTTATTTTCAAAAAAAGAAACGCCCTTACCTTTAACGGTATGAGCAAGTACCATGCTAGGCTTGCCCTTTATCTTCTCAGCCTTATCATAGGCCTCTACCACTTCCTTAACGCTGTGGCCGTCTATCTCAAAGACTTCCCAACCGAACGACTGCCATTTTGCTTTTAACGGCTCAAGGCCTTTTATATCCTCGACCCGGCCGTCTATTTGAAATTTATTATAGTCGATTATGCCGCACACATTATCCAGCTTGTAATGAGCACTGGTAAGCGCTGCCTCCCACACCTGGCCTTCATCCAATTCTCCGTCGCCCATCAGGCAATACACGCGCTTTGGGTCCTTGTTCAGTCTTGCGCCCAGAGCAAAACCATTTGCTATAGAAAGTCCCTGGCCCAGAGATCCGCTGGATATTTCCACGCCCGGCAAGCCTCTCTGCGGATGGCCCTGGAGCCTTGTGCCGACTTTTCTTAAAGTGCAAAGCTCTTCTTTACTGAAAAAATTCATTTGCGCAAGCACTGCGTACAGCGCAGGGCAGCCATGGCCTTTTGACAGGACAAATATATCCCTGGTATTACAGAGCGGTTTAGAAGGGTCGCATTTGAATTTATAGAAATACAGCCCCACGAGAAGCTCCACCATTGATAAAGACCCGCCTGTGTGTCCGGAACCTGCGCAGTTAAGCATTTTGACAATTTCTATCCTGACCTCTTTTGAGATCCTTTTCAGTTCTTTAATATCTGGTTGTTTTGCCATGTCCGTCCTTTATTTTGGATTTTTTAAAAGCTGCCGGAGTTTTTCCTTCACCTTTTCATCGTCTTGCAAACTTATTGATTTGGTCCACGCCTTTTTTGCCTCATCTAAGCTGCCTGTCTTGAAATAAACATCCCCCAGATGGTCATAAACAACAGCGTCTTCGCCTATTATTTCTTTCGCTTTTTCGAGCTCTTTTTTAGCCTCGTCAAACATCCCTTTTTTAAAATAAACCCATCCCAGGCTGTCTATATAAGCGCCGTTTCCCGGGCTCAATCTGAGCGCTTTTTTCACAAGCTCCAAGGCTTCATCAAGATTCTTGCCTTCATCGGCATATATGTATCCTAAATAATTCAAGGCTTCCGGATTCTCCGGGTCCAGTTCAATCGAGCGTTTTATCCTGAGTACAGATTCTTCTTTCCGGCCCATTTCTTCCAGCACCGCGCCTAAATAAAAATGCGACTTTGGATTAAAGGGGTCTATCTCTATGCTTTTTTTGTACTCCTCTATTGCCTGGGATTTATCTCCTTTTTCAGAATAACAAAACGCTATTGCCAGATGCACGTCAGCCTGTCTTTTTTCCAGGCTCAGGGCTTTTTTAAGAACAGCTATTGCCTGATCCAGTTTTTCCATGGCAATATAAATATAACTTAATTCTATATAGGCGTTAACATCTTCCCTGTCAACGCTGATGACTTTTTCATATTGTTTCACAGCTTCTTCTTTTTCATTCATCTCAAAATAAAGCTGGCCCAGCTGATGATATACCCTTGTGTTGGACGGGTCCAGATCCAGGGATTTTTTATAATGGCTAAGCGCCTGGTCTTTTTTATTTTGGATTTCAAAAAGCACTGCTACCCCGAGATGGGCTTCCAAATAATCCGGGTTCAGCTCTATTGCCTTTTCCAGGGCCTTTATCGCATCGTCAATCCTGCCTGCCCTTGCGTAAACTATGCCGAGATTAAAATGGATGACAGGCGAATCCTTTTTCTCCGCAGCGAGGTTTTCATATATTTTTACAGCCCTTTCCGTGTCCTGTCCTACTATATAAAGATCTGCCAGAGACGTAAGTGTTGCAAGATCATCCGGTTCTGATTTCAGTATCTCCTCGTATTCTTTTGTGGCCTCGTCAATTTTTTTCTGTGAAGTATATATCAGGGCTAATAAAAATCTGGCCTTGGTGTCTTCCGGGTCTAACTCTTTTGCCTTCCCGAGCGCCTTTATAGCAAGGTCAAGCTGGCCTGACTTTATAAAGCTTGCTCCTAACCTGTAATAAAGAGGCGCTGCGCCGGGATCTAATTGTATTGCTTTCCGGTATTCTTCTATAGCTTCAGAGGCCTTGCCTTCATTATCATAGATCATGCCTGTTGAATAGTGGGCATATGCCTTTGAAGACGGACTTAAGGTGTCTTTTTTTCTGGTCAGATCAGGGGCATCTTTGTGAGCGGCTCTTACAGAAGGAAAATTTGTTCTGGCAGGTGGTGTAGATGCACATCCAGCGAGATTAAAAACAAATGCAGCCAAAAAACCTATTATTAGATAATATCTAGGGGACATTTCAATGTTGTAAAATGAAATGCAGGGGAAGGCCCTGCCTTCCCCTGCAGCTATTTACTGATTACCACAATTTCTTTTTATGCCTGTCTCTTCGGAGTCTTTTCTTTCTTTTATGTCTGGCTATCTTTTTTCTCTTTCTTTTTCTGCCGCAAGGCATAGCGCCCTCCTTATTTAATATATAACTTTATTTAATGGGTATTCTATGATTCCCTGCGCCCCGCTTTGCTTGAGCTTAGGGATCAGGTTTCTCACTATTGACTCATCTATAATAGTTTCTATGGCGCACCAGCCTTTTTTGGAAAGCTGAGACACTGTCGGATTTTTCATCGCTGGGAGAACAGCTATGACCTTTTTAAGATTCTTCTCTTCCACGTTCATCTTAAGCCCCACTTTTTCTTCCGCGAGGATCGCGCCCTGTAAAAGAAGCGCTATATTTTCTATCTTTTCTCTTTTCCATGAGTCCTTCCATGACGCTTTATTCGCAACAATCAAAGTCGTGGATTCGCATATAGTATCCACTATCCTGAGATTGTTTGCCCTAAGGCTCGCACCTGTTTCAGTAAGTTCTACTATCGCATCCACGAGCCCGGCGCCTACTTTAGCTTCTGTCGCTCCCCAGCTGAATTCTATATCCACGTTCACTTTTTTCTTCTTAAAATACTCTTTTGTAGCGCTTACCAGTTCCGTGGCGATTCTCTTGCCTTTAAGATCTTCCGGTTTTTTTATCTTCGAGTCATTCGGCACAGCCAAGACCCAGCGCACAGGCCTTAACCCCTGCTTGCCATATATAAGCTCACAGACTTCTACCACGTCTCTCTGGCTTTCAATAGTCCAATCCCTGCCTGTAATACCGCAATCAAGCGCTCCGTCAGCGACATACCTTGCCATTTCCTGCGCTCTTAAAAGAAACGGGGAAATCTCCTCGTCGTCTATTGAAGGAAAATAACTCCTGGATCCTATGTTTATAATAAAGCCTGCTTTTTTAAACATCCTTACGGTTGCTTCCTGCAGGCTTCCTTTTGGAATCCCAAATTTCAGCTTCATTTTTAATATCCTTTTTTGATTTTTTTTGCAATACTTCTTCCTACTTATAGTGAAGTTATTATACAGTCATAGGAAATCTTTGTAAAGTGGAATTTTCGAGAGGGGGGGGTTGTTTAAATCCCTGTTCTGGTTGCTTCTAAAGGTGCCCGAAAAACATCCGTATTAGCTTCCATCTTTTTCGCCGGACTGATATATTGTTTCTGAAATGCTTTCCATCCCGCTACGCCGGATTTTCCATTATTTTTAAAAACTTTGAGCAGTTTTAATCTGCCGGCAGAAATCAGGTATTCATATTCAAGCTTTGCGCCTGGTATCCCGAGGTCTTTCATTATCCACCACGTTGTTTTTATCCTATCGAAAGGCACATTCACAACACCTATGGCATTAACGCTGAAATCTCCGTAATCAAAATTAGCCAGGATGTGAAAAGGGTCTTCTGTAAAATGAGTATTTTCCGGAAAGCGATAAGAAGTGCTGAATTCCCCGGCTTCAGATGAGCTTCTGATAAGCTCAAAGCTTGTTTTATCTTTAAAACGGTTGCGCAGATCCCACTGTATAAATCTCAAGAGTTCTCCGTGAACTTTCTTTATGGCATTAAGAAACCCGCCTATATTCTGTATTTTTTCAAGGCCTTTTATAATTCTGACTATATCTATATTGCCTGTTTCCAGCAGCATGGTAATTTCTACGTCTAACCTCTCTTTAACTTCTTCATAATAAGGATCGCTTCTGTATTTTCCGGATATTTCCATCATTTCGCAAAGAGACGCGAAAACAATAGGGTGGAAAACTATCCCGAGAATAGCATCATCATCTGTTGCTAAGCCGGGTAAATAACTGCCAAGCACTCTGGATGCCTTTTCTTTGATGCTGTTTAATTTCGACTCTATTAAATCTGCGCTCCAGTTGCCGAACTCATTATTTAAGACCTCGGGTTCCGCTAATGCCCCCAACATACCCTTTACGACTTCTCTGCGCCCAATACTTTCTTTTCCCTTATAATCCGGCGCCCCTATTTTCTTTCGGACATGCTCTTTAAATTCCGAAGGTTTTTCAGCATTATGGCTTTCTTCCAGGGTTTCGTATTGTTTTCGTACTTCAAGGGCTTGCTGTTCTATGACAGACATGACTTTTTCAGCTGATCCGAGACTATTTTGATAGCTATTCAAATACAATGTTCGAAATCCAGAAAACCATCCTCTATCTTCTGCGTGGAAAAAAGTTCCGGCATAATATAGAATAGCCAGCGCCCTTTTTGAGCGCTTATTATAATCTTCGCTATCTCTGGTAGGATGCTGCAGCATAGTCCTTATAAAAAGTTCTGCCAAATCCGGTCCTCCTACAGGCGTTGAAATTCTTCTTGTGGCGCCGCCTGCCTCAATCCAAATCCTGGGAGGCTGTAAGGTTATCGACACACTAAAGATAACCCCGGCTTCTTTACTTAGAGATATTAACCTATCCATAAGTTCTTTAACAAACGCGTCCTGATAAGTCCCGGGAGTTCCTGCATTTGTTGCCAAAGCTATGTCTATATCTTCTATTGCGCTAAATTTTACAAGGCCTTTCTCATCTGCAAGATATTTGGTACTGCCCATAATTATAGGCGTCACCATTAGCCCTTTTTTCTCAAGCGCCTTTGATACATCCCGCAACATGCTATTAAGAACATTTAAATTAAGGGCAGCTTCTCCTCTATCGTCCTTCTGCATAAGCAGTTCACGCTGGTTAGCAATGCCGGTTTCATACATCATTGGCACTCTTAGAGTATCCGGGCAGGCTATACCTGTTAATAGAAAAACCTGCATTAGCATTAAAGATATTATTTTTATCATAAAGCTTCCCAACAATTGTTAGATCTGTGTTCTGATTTCCATAGGAGCTGCAATAACAGCATCTCTTGTTTTAACAAAACTAAGCCCGAAAACCGGGATCGTAATCTGTAAATCCCACCTATAAATAATAAGAAGCATCAAAGCCTGGTACTGGTAATTGGATACTTTTCGCATAAGGACTTCGAATTGTTTTTTGTTTTCAGGCCTTTGTTTCTGAGCCAACATGATTTTTAATTCAGCTTCGTAAGGCCCTGCGATGCAGCGTCTTAAACCCGCCGGGGTGCTTAAGGTTTCCAAAAACTTGGCTATCTTATCGTCGCTATTTTCCAGGCCCAGGGCTTTTGCGTCAGGGATCCATTTCAGCATTTCTTCCGGAAGCGCGACAAGGCCTGTGCTGCCTAGTTGTTCCAGGTATTCCTGCGTTTCAGGAGAAATAAAAATACCGGCTTTTTTAGGGCTCTTGAGTATCTTCAAAAACTCCCCAAAAGACATTGTTTCTACTTTACCTGTTATCCTGTTAAAAAATGTTATATTTTCCGTTAAAACCTCCGGGTTACTCATTTGCAAAGTTTCCAAAAATTGCGAGAAAGGCTGACCTGCTGCATTGCGGATGAAAAGCGCCTGTGGATGCTCTGTGTTGCCCAAAAGCTGCAATAACGCCTCAGTGCCTTCTTTTCTCGCTTCTCCGGTTATATAAGAAGCTATTTTCAAAATACTGAAATTCGCTTCGCTGAACAGCCTGCCTAAAAGTGTCTCGCGGCCGATAATATCATTGAGCAACACCTGTCCGGGCCCGGGATTTTTATCCACTACGCGTAGACCGCCTTTTCTTGTAGATACATAACGAATTTTCTCGCCTTCTTGATTAAAATCGTATTTTACTTCAAATTTGTCAAATATATTTTCTCTTGTCTCTTTGTTGACAACCACGCCTCTAACTATGAAACCTGCAGGAACTGCCCTGCTGAATATTTTCTGTAATTGAGTGCCTAGTTTTTGATCTGTTAAAGAAACCAGTCCGCCGTCTCCAAAATTAATAGCATCCAGGTCTATAGAGACCTCTAAGGTGGAAGCAAAAAATCTATAAACAGGTTCTTCGGAAACCATCCCGTTACTATTTTCCAAATATACCTGTAAAAGGCCGGGCGTATCTTTTGCTATCCTGGGTATCAGTACATATTTTTCCCCTGTTTTTTTGGCTGTTATAGCCTTGCCTGTAAAAAATCCTTTCAAAAATACAACAAAAGTCTCAGGCGACAACACCTGGCCGGTCTGAGCATCAATACCGGATGCGTAGTTTTCTAATTCCCTGTCTGTAAAATCAGGCTCTTCTAATTCGGAATTTACTATATCGTCAACATTGAAAGACAAGCTGCTTGACGGATATTTGCCTCTTAATAAAGTGCCGTACATATTGGCAGCTGCATCATTCAGCTCAATAAAACCTTCGGAGATCAGGTTTCCCGCCATGTGAGACCACGTAGCGTATTCAGGATGCCCGGCGTTTTCCATCTCTTTTAATATCGTTATAGGTTCGCCTTCGAAACCTGCTCTTCCCTCATTAAAAAACTGAGCAAACGTAACATCTATAAGGTAGTAGTTCCTGCCCGGATATCCTACGACAACAAAAGCGTGTTTATGCCCGTCAAAAATAGTGAAAGCCTGATGCAGAGTTTTGCCTGTGTCTTGCGGGGCCGAATCTTTGAAAATCTTTACGCCAAGCGCAGAAGCAACTCCGCATGCATCCTGAACTTCAGCCGGAGTAAGATCCGGTGTATTTAGAATTTTTTTAAGCTCGCTTCTGGTATCCCGGACAACTGTTCTTATTATCTCGACCTGTGTCTCTTTTAATAACTGCCTTGCTTCCGGCAATTTCTCGTCGGTTATGCGCTTCCATAGAGGGAATTTTTCATTGACCCCGTTTCTAATCGTCAAATAGCTGCTTATAACTTTCTGAGTTAATTCCATGGCTTCGTTAAAATTGCCGCGCATCAGAGCTGTCCGGGCATTTCTTATTGTTAAATAATTTTCTATGTTTTGGATTCTCTCGTCATTCGGAGGAGTTGGTATAGCAAGAATTGGAGCGCCTTTTGAATCCTGGCCAGGCGCCAGATAGCCTTCTTTTATCAGCTGTTCTTGGACGTATTCGGATTTTTCGAGCGATCTTATAACGGCTGTTGCGTCTTTTCCTTTATTGAAAAGACGCTCTGTTGCTAACCTGTCGACCTCTAACTCAATATCCCGCACCTCTTCTTCTGCACCCGTCATCCTTACTATCTCCGGCCATTTATTTATATCACCTCTTTCAGCATGTATGATTTCATGAAGAAAAGCAGCTTCTAATTCATCGTCTTGCAGCAAGCCTTCTTCTAACAACTGATGCGACATAACGATCCTAAAACCATTGCTTTTCGATCCAATGCTTAACATGGTGTGGCCTCCACCTATCAAATAAGGCTTTATTTTCAATCTCAATGCTTCGTCTTTGCTGAGCCCTTTCATGCCATCCAATATAGAATATGCCCGTTGCATTTTCTTGACAAGCGAATAGGCCATATCAGAGGCCATGCTGATATCTTCCAAAGAATTCTTTAAATAATCGTCTATCCTCTGGTCCTCGCCATAAGTCATTGTACTAGCTATTGCATTAACAACTATGAGCGTCATCTGTTCATGATCGCTTACAATACGGCCCAATATGGTAGCCAGATACGTGGCTACAATATCATTAACTCCCGGGGTAAACCTGCTTAATATTCTTTCGCTCACCAGGTAAGCAGCCCTGCCTGATTCTCCTGCTATCCTGACTAATTCATTTGCCGGCGCTTCTAAATCGTTCAGATATGCCTGTGATTGAAACTGGTTTACCAGATTATCAACAACGCCCTGGCTCAAGCCTTCGCCAGACTGGGCAACATCCATCGCCTGTTTCAATCTGTCTTGATTTCCCGCTCCCATCATCGGCACCCTGAGGTCCTTGGCTTGTATATATATGCTAGATGTATTTTTATTAGTAGTAGATTCCGGATAGACTACACCTGTAAGCAGGAATACCTGGGCTAACATGAGAGATATCAACTTAATTGGGGTTTTGGTCCGATAATTTAACACTATATTATGCCTTTCGCATATAAAAAACCCGGGCATGTCTCTTGATAATTATAGGTCCGCCATGGGAGAGAGGCCTACTTAAGAGGCAATGCCCGAGAAATGTCTTTAAGATACCCATGGCTTATCCTTTTTATTCAACTCTTTTATAAAGTCTATAAATAGTATACCCGATAAATAACAAGATGTCAAGGTTCCGGCTATAATTTTATTGGTTAAATAGCTGTTCTGGATTGCCTTTGTATAAGAAGTTTTTCTGTGGCTTGCCTGGTAGAAACCGGTACTCTTAGAATAAAAGTTGACCCCATGTTTTCTCCTGAAGGCCTGGAAAATATGCGAAGACTCCCATTATGCAGCTTTGCATACAATTCGTTTTCTGCCAAGCCAAAGCCTGAACCGCCTTCTCTATAAGTAGTGCCATAGCCGAATAGCACTTCATAGCTTCCGTCCGGCTCCTGCCTCGCGCTCAGCATATTGTTGTCAAAACCAGCCCCGTCGTTAGTTATTGTAACAACTATTTCTTTTTCGTCTTCAGACAGCTCTGTGTTAATAATTATTTTCGTAATTCCGATTTTTCTTTTCATATTATCCGCATTGACAACGATATTTTTGACTATCTGGCCTATCATCATGGGATCTGCGTATATTTTTGGGATAGCCCCTTTTTTAAATTCAACCATATTGTAGGGTTTAATTACCTCTTTTATAGTCTCGTTGACATCTGTTTCTTTCTCAAGCACGACACCCTGAGTCAAATTTACGCCATCCTCCAAAATAGCAACGCATCTGGCTAGTTCTTCATCCAGCATCAAACTCCATAACCGGACTGACGTCTTGTCAGAACTTTCATCAAGAACCCTTTCCTTCAATCCCGCAAAACGCTTCTGAGCCTCTATAAAAACCACAAGGTTCCCCATTAATCTATCCTCCCAATCTTCCAGGATTTCATCTGAGATCGTATCTGTTTCGATTTTCTGGGAAGGCTCGTTTACCAGCACCCTAAGATTGGCAAAACCGCTTGTTGATAACTCATAAACTCCCGCGATCTCTTCGCGCAGTTCAGCAGGGCATTTTTCTGCAATCATATCCAGGAATTCTATTACATTGCTATGAGCAGCAATATCATAAACCGACCCGCCGTGCCGCATCCTTCTTAAAACAGGGACAATCGGGTATCTTTCTAAAAATGACTTCTCTGAATTTTCTGCGGTGAGTACACCCTGCCATGGCTTGAATGTTTCAGGGTCAACCAAAACATCCATTACAAGAACTTTTTCTCCTGACTCAAGCGTCTCGATTTTATAGCTCCTGACCGGACGTGTTAAATGAACGTCTTTTATTCCGACGGTAAAATCAAAAGTTTCAAATAATAAATCCGAGGCCTTGATCCCGGGCAATAACCCCTGCCTCAACATCTCCACTATGGTAGAAATATTAAAATACCCCCTCCTAGTTTCGTACCCGGAAGGCCCCTTCAGGACAACAGAAGAACCATCTTCCCAGTTCAGTCCTTCTATCACAAATTCTCCCTGCACATCAGGATTCCTGTATTTTATAACTATCTCTTTATCTTCGCCGGAATATATCTTTATAGGATAATTTTCCCTGTCATCTCTTGTTATGTTTTTACTTGACCTGAACCCTTCAAAAGCGACAACGCTAACGTCTTTTTTTACCCTGAACAAAAATCTGCATGTCCCCATGGATATATCCGATTGTCGCGTATCGCCAGGAGTAGCGGTAATTACTTCTACGCTTTTATTTAACACCCTGTCAAAACCAGCCCTAAAAACATCTGACCTGTGTAAATAATAAAAAGGTGCGTCTTTTACAACGCTGTCCATCTCTAACTCAGAGCCATTTTCAAAAGGAACTATTTTATTTTCTCTCCATTCATACCCGACTACATTATCAGGATTAGCAATATCTTCTAACAAAAGGAACCTCGCATCGTTTTCCCTGTCTCTATAAACCTTTATCCTGCCCGGGTGAGTTTCGTACCAGGACGGCAAAACAAGCTTCCCGTGAAAATCGATGGTCCTATTACTTTGCTCATAATTAACTCCGAATCTTTTGTCTATAAGATGTTCTGCCACAGCCTTTAATCTGTCCCTGCCAGGCTGAAGCGGTATAGAAAATACTGTGTCATAAAAATCAGAGAAAACAGCCCCGCCGGTTAGAGTTACCCCTGTTTTTCCTTTAATACCGGGAATATCTTCTGTAATTTTTCTGCCGGAATGTTGCTGGGTATATGTAAGCCTTAATAAATCTTGATCCCTGACATGTTCTACGGTCAATCTATTTTCCGGGTTCTTTATATCAACAATATCTATCCTGGTTTCGTTTGAAATAGGCGTTTTGTCAGCAGATATGCTGATTTTTCCATCCAGTTGAGCAGGGGTATACACCCTTACCCCGGCAAAAAGAAACCTCTTTGAAAAAACCAGATTAGCTTTCCCTGAATACCTGCCTATACCATAATCATAAGGATTTAACTTGTGCTCCTGAAAATGTTTATACAATAACGCTGCCGGATTGCGGCTTGTCTGTAAACTTGGCATAGTTTCCGCTATTTCTCTTATATTAGGCGGCCTTTTGAGTTTTTTCCCCAGTTTCGCAACGACTTTTTTCACCTCGGAGATAAGCTCTTCTTTTGTATACGCTCCCCTAACCACCTTTACCAGAATACGGCGGCCTTGCTCAAAAGTCGCCTTGTCAATACTCTTTATCCGGCTATCAATTATTTCAAAATATTTACCGTTTAAGGTTACATAAAAACTATCTTTGTCGCTTCTTCTTACCCATTCCTGCAGATGATATGTCGCTTCATCGAACTCTTGTTTAATCCTTCTATTGATAGTGTCAAATACCAGACCTTGAGACTGGAGCTTTTGTATGCTTTTTACGACCTTGTCGTTTTTCCCTTGGTCAGATAGTTTTTCTATAGCCTCGTTTAATCTTACGCTATCTATCTGGACAGGTACTCTTAAGCAGGCATTTTCTGAAGAGTAAGCCAGGCTTGGGCATACCAATGCCATAATTAACAAGCACGCTGTTATAAGATTGTAAGCTTTTTTAAAGTTTATCATAATTCAAGCAAAAAAATAGCCTTGCTCTTCTTTTAAGGCTAGACATTTTATATATTCACTCGTAATAATAACTATACCACATTAAACCGCTTGTTTCAATGCCACGTAATATTATTTGACTCGTGGTCCGCGAATTTTCTCTGCTAAAGCTTTATCTAATTTCTCGAGCTTTTTCAACGCTTCTTCTTTTTTTAATACAGAGTCTGCGTCATCTCTATAAGAATATAAGTTATACAGGCCGACATAAATTTGTGGATTATTTGGGTTAATCGCTATAGCTTTGTTAAAATTTTCTACAGCTACTTTTGGGTCGGCAGAAGCATTGCCTAACCCAACATAGGCATATGTATCATTTGGGTTAACCGCTATGGCTTTTTTGAAATTATCCATAGCGGCTGCGATATTGCCTTTTTGAGCGTAAGCGTTACCTAGGCCGAGATAAACTTGTGTATTTTTTGGGTCAATAGAGACAACTTTACTGAAACTCTCCATAGCGGCTGTAGTGTCGCCTTTCTGGGTGTAAGCGTTACCTAGGCCGAGATAAGCTTGTAAATTTTTTGGGTCAATAGAGATGGCTTTTTTGAAATTCTCTATAGCAGCTGCGGTATCGCCTTTTTGGTTATAAACGTTACCTAGCTGGACATACGCTTGTGAGTTTTTTGGGTCAAGAGAGATAGCTTTATTGAAATTCTCCATAGCGGCTGCGATATCGCCTTTTTGGGCATAAGCGTTACCTAGGCCTACATAATCTTGTGAATTTTTTGGGGCAATAGAGACGACTTTACTGAAACTCTCCATAGCGGCTGTAGTGTCGCCTTTCTGGGTGTAAGCGTTACCTAACCCAGAATAAGCAGGTGAATTTTTCGGATCGATAGAGATGGCTTTATTGAAATTCTCGATAGCGGCTGCGGTATCGCCTTTTTGGGTGTAAACGTTACCTAGGCCGAGATAAGCTTGTAAATTTTTTTGGTCAATAGAGATGGCTTTTTTGAAATTCTCTATAGCAGCTGCGGTATCGCCTTTTTGGGCATAAGCGTTGCCTAATTCAGAATAAGCAGATGAATTTTTCGAATCGATAGAGATGGCTTTATTGAAATTCTCGATAGCGGCTGCGGTATCGCCTTTTTGGTTATAAGCGTTGCCTAGTCTGACATAATCTTGTGATTTTTTTGGGTCAATAGAGATGACTTTATTGAAATTCTCTATAGCAGCTGCGGTATCGCCTTTTTGGTTATAAGCGTTACCTAGCTGGACATACGCTTGTGAGTTTTTTGGGTCAATAGAGATGGCTTTATTGAAATTCTCGATAGCAGCTGCGGTATCGCCTTTTTGGTTATAAGCGTTACCTAGCTGGACATACGCTTGTGAGTTTTTTGGGTCAAGAGAGATAGCTTTATTGAAATTCTCCATAGCGGCTGCGGTATCGCCTTTTTGGTTATAAGCGTTGCCTAGCCCTACATAAGCTTGTGAATTTTTTGGGTCAGCCGCGATGACTTTGTTGAAATTCTTTATAGCGGTTTCTGGGTCGTTTTTAGCCAATTGCACACAACCAGCTTGTAATAAATCTATTGTGGCGTCATTTGAAGCAGAAATAGCCGCGCCTGAAAAAATAAACGCGCTTATAACCACCCATAACAAGACTTTAAGTTTCATATACGCCTCCTTGTTCTTAATTCATATACATTTTATCATAACAATCTGTCTTGTCACCATAATAAAATTATTTTAATATTGCGTTCTGTTGGTTATTATTCTCCAAATTGATAGCCTAGTTTTGCAGCAATTGAATTCAATAATTCCTTAGAAAAATCCGCTTCTAAGTTGTTTAACGCTTCTTCTCTTGTCAACAATCCTTCCCGGATAAGCTTACTCATCTCAACATGATAATGTGTATATCCATAATATTTTATTGCGTTATAAACAGAAATAAAATTCAAGTAACAGTTGGTTGAATTTGCAGGATAACTTAGCTTTGGTAATTTCCATTTCAGCTCATTTTTTATTGTCTCTACATAGACATCCGAGCCGTATGGCAAAAACCAGTGCGGAGATAAAACAAGGCACTTATGTATCTTTTGCGCTCTCGCCAATACTTCTTCCATGCTTTTTGGAAAATTCTTATATTTAGGGTCAGTTCTAACATGCTTATCTAAAAACTCTTCTGTTGCCCTGGCCATAGAAACAAACTCTAATTGATTTATGCTGTAGCCGCATCTGGACATTAACGTTTGCTTTGTAGACTGGCCTTTAGTCCACCCTGCAATAATTATGGGGATGTTAAATCTAGCTGCCGTCTTGAAGGTAAGATCCATATACCAGATCGAACAAAGATGGCATATAACAGCTTTGGATTGCACCTTAAGAATTTTCGAAAACATGTCTTTCATAAAGTCCGATTTAAAAAACAAAAAATCTACTCCTAATATTTCTACTGCATTTCGAATGTTGTCCAGGGCATCTTCAGTCTCAAATCCATGGTCGAATGTAAAAGCAAGAGGCTTTAGTTTATATCTTCTCTTCATATAATACAAAGACGCTGTGCTGTCTTTCCCTCCGCTGCACATTACTAAACAATCATATTCGCACTTGCCTTTGTGTTGATTCAATATTTTAATAAAATCCGTTTCCAGAGACTTGACAATTGATGGTTTTGCTTTTTCATATTCCAGGCATACATTGCAAACTCCGTCTTCATTAAGCCGAATATCCGGCTTCATTTCCGGCAATACACATTTCTTGCATATCATCTTTTACCCCCTAACTCGAGTATCTTTTCTTCTGTAATCTTATTGAATACATTCGTCGCCATCACCCCGTATCCTTTTGCATTGCAATGGTTATCAGGCGCGAAAAGCTCTTCATGTTTTACGCCGATATCAAGCAGCTCTTGGAATATCCTGTTATTGTCCACAAAATATACGTTAAGCTCTTTGGCAATTTCAGGAAGAAACATATTGAAAAAAATTTCGTCTGCCACTACAGCCGCAGGATAATTCTGTACGATTACCTTGATTTTGTTTTCTTGGGCGATTCTTATTATTTCCCTGATATCTGACTCTACCCATTTACGGATTTCATCATTTGTTAAAAATAAAAAATTCTCCTCATACTCGGGGTTTGCTTTGCTAAACTCTCTGATAAATTTACCTGCTGCCTTTTTTATTTCCTTATCGTTTGAATCCTTATATAGGTTTCTAAAATGTTTATAATTAAAGTTTACTACGATATCTTCAAGGGAAGGATTTGCCTTAATTCCTTTAATAAACCAACCCATTGCTTTTGCGTATTTTTTCTGGAAAAAATAGATCTGCCCTATTCGAGCATAAGGCTCTGGATCTTTAGGCATGAGTTTTATGCGTTTACTAAATAAATTGATCAACTGTTTGGCTTTTTCCGGGTCAATGTCAAGGTTGGCATAGCGTTTTTTACCTGCTACCGAACGGTACTCTTGTTCTCGTAACCAAGCTGCAGCTTCGCAATATTCTTTCTCGGCTTTGAAAACATAATTTCTTTTGCTTTGTGGCGATAATTTCGTTTTTGCTTTTATGTTATTAATCAATAATTGCGCCAGTCTGTAAACACGGCTTTTATACAAAAAATCATTCAAAACGAAATCAGCCCTTTTAGGAATAGCACTAATGCCGTATTCCCTTGCTAAATATGTCATGTATTTATATTGATTTCCGTAATTAGGCTGTCCTGTTTGAAGGATAATTAGATCTGGTTTTACTTTTTTAATACTGTCTTCCAGAAGTTCTAACAATTCCGCTGAATTTTGTCCGCCTACCCCACCATTTTTAACCCTGATTTTTTTTCCACTAGGCTCTTCATCAAACAGCCTTTGCAATTGGTCCGGGTAGCTTTCTCCTCTAGGGGCTCCTGCGCCTTGGGTATATGAGTTGCCCAAACACAATATGGTATAGATGTTCTTTTCTTTATGGGCCTGAGATTCTGCTTTAGAATCAAGATCCTTCTGATGAAAGCTTCCGCCTGCAATGCGCAGACTGATTTCCAGTAATAACAACGCTGCGATCGATCCGATAAAAAAGACTTGGGCAATCTGTTTTATTTTGTTCATTTATGGTTTCCTATCAACCACATAATTTCCCAATACAAGACAATCCATTTCGCTTTTCTGAAAACTATTTATCGCATCTTCCGGAGTGCAAACAATAGGCTCGCCTTTTAAGTTAAAAGAGGTGTTAATTATGATCGGTATTCCGGTTATATTTTCAAACTCTTTGATTAGCTGCCATAGCTTCTGATTTGTTTCTTTACTCACGGTTTGAACCCTGGCTGTTCCGTCAACATGAGTAACCCCCGGGATAAACCTTTTTTTTTCATTCTTTATTTTAGGGGCCAACAGCATAAATGGGGATTTGCAGCACATTTCAAAAAATTCATCGGCCTTTTCTTCTGATACTGCAGGGGCATAGGGCCTAAACGGCTCTCTTTTCTTTACTTTAGAATTCAATAATTCTCTGATATCTGGATTGCACGGGTTAGCTAAAATGGACCTGTTGCCCAGAGCCCTGGGCCCAAACTCCATTCTGCCCTGAAACCATCCTATAATCTCATTGTCTGCCAATTTCTTTGCGATATTTTTAGTTAAGCTGCTTTCATCAAACTCCCTAAAATTTAAATTATTGGCCAGCAAAGCTCTTTTTATCTCGGCTCCTGAAAATTCAGGGCCGAGATAAGCATGAGTCATAACGCTATGTCTCGGTTTTTTTAAAATAGCGTGATAAATATAGGAAGCCACGCCCAGGGCGCCGCCTGCATCCCCGGCAGCAGGCTGAATAAAAATTTCCTTAAAAGGCGTTTCTTCTAGAATTTTATTGTTCGCAACGCAATTTAGAAACGACCCTCCTGCAAGGCATAGCTTATCCATCTTTGTTTCATCATGAAGAGACCTTGCAATGTTAATCAGCGCTTCTTCAACAAATTTCTGAAGACTCGCTGCTATGTCTTGATGCCTCTCCTCAATTTTATCGCCGGGTTTCCTATCTTTGCCAAATGTCTTTATGAATTTTCTGCTATACATCTTGGCGCCTTTATTAAACCCAAAATAACTGGTATCTACAACAAAACTGCCATCCGGTTTTACATTAAAAATTTTTCTGAATTTATCAAGATAACTGGGCTTGCCGCAGCTAGCCAATGCCATTACTGTCCCTTCTTCCTGATTCGCGGCAAAACCGAGATAGGCAGTCAATGCTGTATATAGTAACCCCAAAGAATTAGGATAGCGCAACTCTTTACAAATTTTCACATCATTTCCTTTGCCAAAACCGCAAGTCATCGTAGCCCATTCGCCTACCCCATCACAAGTTAAAATAGCAGCTTCTTCAAAAGGGGAAACTAAAAATGCGCTGGCTGCATGGGACAAATGGTGCTTAATAAATAAAGTCTTGCCTTTAAAACCAATCTCTTTCTCCACAATTAGCGGTATTATTAATCTATCCTGGAGCCATTTTGGCATCGTATCCAAAAAGTTTGGAAAGGAAAACGGCCAATCCTTTAAATGATTTAATAAAACCCTATAAAATTTAAAAAATGGTTTTTCGTAAAAACCGACGTAATCGATATCATTGAATGTAATGCCTGCTTTTTGAATGCAGAAATTAACGGCATGTATAGGGAATTCACATGAATTCTTGATGCGGTCAAATCTTTCTTCCTGAGCCGCAGCTACGATTATGCCATCTTTAATCAGGCAGGCCGCTGAATCATGATAGAAACAAGATACCCCTAAGATATTCATATATTTGGTTTAGAAATTTTTCTAGAAACCGGCATAAATAAATGAGGTTATAGCAGCTGGGCCAATATAGTAAACTAAAAAAGTCAGAAGTAAAAGCACTATAAAAATCGGGATTAAAAACGCTATCTTATGCTGTTTGATTAAATAAAAAAATTCCTTTGCAATAAAAATAATTTTTTTCATAAAAGGTCCTTTTTTGCTTGTGACTACCGCGCGCTATTATCAAGATTGGCATCATAATCTTCTGTTTTGTTCCAAAAGGTACCGGAAGAATCTGGTTTCCCCCACAAAATATTTCTCTTAAAAAATACCATAAAAAATAAAGTCAGCCCAAAACCAAAAAAATATTCTGGATTATTCTAATAACGGGTTGAAGGATTTCTTGTATTCTTATAAAAAATTTCTTCATTTGCTTTTATATTATATGCTGTCTTTCAGCGACCTACAAGTACTTTTATTGGAGTCTGCGCAGGGGGGGGTATGCGTATTAATACTCTAACGCGAGGTTGATGCCAAATTCTTCTGAATTATTTTTCGGTTCTATCCATATCGAGCCGCCCGGGTCTTTTGTCTGCTTTGAATCATGTATCTCCCAATACCTGAAAAACGGCTCTATGATAAAGTCTACCGTCTCTCCTCTTTTTTTAAACATTATTGACGCCCTGGCTCCATGCCCTCCGTCCTGGTCATTTTCAATATCGTAATACCCGGGGATAGAGCCCAGATGGCTTTCAACAGTTCCGTCCAGAAAATAATCGTATTCCGCTCTTAGTTTTATATTCCATCCGCTTTCAAAAGCTCTAGTTATGTCTATTCCTATCGGACTATACACATAACTAATTTCTCTGTCGTAGCCTGCCGCCCCTGTTGTAGACCTCATCCCACCCATACAGTCATTAAGCTTCCTGTAGCCCGCGCCAAAATAAGGGGTGACTACAAATGTATCTGATATAAGAAAATCATACCCGCCAAGGCCTCTTATTTCCCACATGTTATCGTCTATATTGTTCATGTCCCCTGAAGAGCCTGAATGATAATTAACCTGGCCCACGCTTCCCCTTGCTTCAATGCTTACTATATAATTATAATTACGATAAGCTAAAGCGCCGGTTAATCCGCACATAAAACCTTGCTCTCTCATTACCCCTGGTTCCGTGTAGGTGATATGGGAGGTTTCGAAACCTATCTCTACACCAAGATCTTTGCCAAATATCCGCGGGACTTCCTGTTCTGCGAAACAAGAACCTGTAGAAATTAAAGCTACGTATATTATAATAAGCGGGATTTTTTTCATTTTGGCCTCATTATTCGTATTAAGAAGTATACCATAAGTCTGGAAGGCGTCAAGGCGCGGGCTAACAACTGGAAAAGTGACGTTGTTGAATTGTATAGTTGTTTAGGGAGTGAATTAGGAGTGGCGTCCCCACGCGGATTTGAACCGCGGTCGACAGATCGAAAATCTGTTGTCCTGGACCAGGCTAGACGATGGGGACGTTTATTTATGCTTCAGCAGGTTCGGGCTGATTTTCCTCTCGTTCTTCAGGCGATATGCGGGCAATTGAAGCAACGCCGTCACCGGAATCAAGTCTTATCATACGAACGCCCTGAGCGCTTCTGCCTGTAGCCCGCACATCTTTGACAGGGCAACGAACTATCATGCCCTTTTGCGTGATGACCATTAACTCATCATCTTCGTTAACCATCTTAAGGCCAACTGCTTCGCCGTTTTTCTTTGTAACATTTACATTCTTTATACCCTTGCCGCCTCTGGACTGTTTTCTGTATTCGTCTGCGGTGGTGCGTTTTGCAAACCCTTGAGAGGTAACGGTAAGTATGGTGGCTGTGGGTACGACTATTTCCATTGCGATTACCCTGTCTTTCTTCCCAAGCCTTATGCCTCTCACCCCCATTGCAGAGCGGCCCATATCTCTCACCTGCGATTCAGAAAAACGTATGGCCTTGCCCTGCTCTGTGGCGATAAATATATCCTGGTTTCCTTCTGTCCATTTTACTTTTATAAGCTCGTCGTCTTTCTCAACGGTAATGCCTATGATGCCGCCTTTTCTAGGATTCGAATATGCCATCAAATCTGTCTTTTTGATGAGGCCGTTTTTGGTTGCCATTACCAGGAATTTCCCTTCTTTAAATTCCTTGACCCGCACATAGGAAGAGATAGTCTCTCCCTGCTCAAGCTGCAATAAGTTTATAACTGCCTTTCCCCTTGCAGCCCTGCCGGCCTGCGGTATTTCATAGACCTTGAGCCAGTACACTTTGCCTTTGTTCGTGAAAAATAAAATATATTCATGCGTGGACGCGACAAAAAGATGCTCGACAAAATCCTCTTCTTTCATGTCGATACCTGCAACGCCTACGCCGCCTCTTTTCTGTTTCCTGTAAGAGCCTACCGGCAGCCTTTTGATATACCCGGCGTGGCTTATGGTGATAACCATATCTTCTTCTTTAATAAGATCTTCTATTTCAATATCTTCTATCTTTCCTACTATCTCCGTCCTTCTTTCGTCGCCATATTTTTTCTTAAGCTCAATGGCTTCGTCTTTAACTATTTCCAAAATCTTTTTTTCGCTCTTAAGAATCGCTTTATACATTTCTATCTTTTTTATAAGCTCGAGATACTCATTTTCTATCTTGTCTCTTTCAAGCGCGGTCAGGCGCTGTAACTGCATTTCAAGTATTGCCTGGGCCTGGACTTCACTCAGGTCAAAGTTTTTCATTAACGCCGCCAAGGCGCCCTTCGGGTCCTTTGATTCTCTTATGGTCTTTATGATCTGGGTAAGGTGGTCCAGCGCTATCTTGAGACCTTCTAATATATGGGCGCGCCTTTCAGCTTTATTTAATTCAAACTGGGTGCGCCTGCGTATAATTTCTCTCCTGTGTTTTATGTACGCCTCTAAAATTTCTTTTAGATTCAAAACTTTAGGCTTATTATCAACAAGCGCCAGCATGATAATGCCGAAACTCTCTTCCATTTGAGTGTGTTTATACAATTGGTTCAGGATTATTTCTGCGTTTTGATCGCGCTTTACTTCTATGACAATCCTCATACCCTCTCTGTCAGATTCGTCCCTTATATCAGAAATACCTTCTATCTTTTTATCCTGGACAAGGCCGGCTATATTTTCTATGAGCTTTGATTTATTTACCTGGTACGGGATCTCTGTGACGATTATCGCTTCTTTGCCCTGCTTTTTTGTTTCTATGCTCGCCCGGGCGTGGATCTTCAAAAGGCCTCTACCTGTTTCATACGCATTCTTTATGCCTTCCCTGCCGCATATAATGCCGGCCGTGGGGAAATCAGGGCCCTTGACGATCTTCATGAGGTCTTTGATGGTTATTTCCTGGTCGTCAATCAACGCTATTATTGCATCCACTATCTCGCTAAGATTATGAGGAGGGATATTTGTTGCCATGCCTACGGCAATTCCGCTAGAACCATTTACCAATAAATTCGGGAGCCTGGCCGGTAACACTGTGGGCTCTTCCAGGGTTTCGTCAAAATTAGGGATGAATTTTACCGTGTCCTTATCTATATCAGTGAGTATCTCATCGGCTATCGAGGCCATGCGTGCTTCAGTATAACGCATAGCAGCAGCCGTATCCCCGTCAACAGACCCAAAGTTGCCCTGGCCGTCTATAAGAGGGTATCTCAGAGAAAACTCCTGGACCATCCTGACTAAGGAATCATACACAGCTGTATCGCCATGCGGATGATATTTCCCAAGCACTTCTCCGACGATCCTGGCTGATTTTTTGTAAGGCTTGGAATGCTCAAGGCCAAGCTCTCTCATCGCATAAAGTATTCTGCGGTGAACAGGCTTTAAGCCATCGCGCACATCAGGCAAGGCTCTTCCTACAATTACGCTCATGGCGTAACTTATATACGAAGCCTTCATCTCGTCTTCAATGTAAACAGGAACTAGTTTTTCATTTTGCGCGTACATAATTATATGTCCAGGTTTCTGACTTCAAGTGCGTGTTTTTCTATAAAAGCTCTTCTTGGCTCAACAGCATCGCCCATAAGAACCGTAAACATTTCGTTTGCCTCTACAGAATCTTCCATGGTAACTTTTAACAGAGTCCTGGTTTCCGGATTCATCGTAGTTTCCCAAAGCTGTTCAGGATTCATTTCTCCAAGGCCTTTGTATCGCTGTATAGTAAGCCCTTTTTTAGCAACCTCTCTTACATAATCAAGACATGCTTTTAATGTATCAAGCTCTTTTGTGTCTTTTTCTTCTGATATAATTTTGTATGGTTTCTTTTTTTCTTTTTTGTCCTTTTTATCCTTTTCAACAGGCTGAATATTGGCCTCTTCTACAATATCAAACCCAAGTTTTTCTATTTTGTCCAAAACCTTTTCCAGATCTCTGGTGCCATAAAACTCCACCACGTTCATGGCTTTCTCATCTATTACAGCATCTTTCCCAAGTTCTTTTTCCATCTTATTTGCTGCCTTTGCTAACTCTTCGTCATCATACAAAAACTGGGGTTGTCCCTCCACTTTTATCATAAAAATGGGTAGTTTTTTGGTCTTTTGGTGTCTTAAACCTACATATTTTGATAAATCCACTCCACGCTTGACTATACTGGAAGAGAGCCTCTCAAACTCCAAGACCAGTTGCAACAGTTCTTTCAAGCCGTTCCCGCTAAACTCTTTCTTGTCTGCCTGCCTTGTAAGTGAAAGGCCTTCTGTGCCAAGTTCAAATAAAAGTTCGTTCATTCTTTTTTCTGTTTCTATGTATTCTTCGCGCTTACCTCTTTTAATTTTGTAAAGAGGCGGCTGGGCTATGTATATATGGCCTTTTTCTATCAATGGCAGCATATGTCTGAAGAAAAGCGTTAAAAGCAGGGTCCTTATATGCGAACCATCCACATCAGCATCAGCCATGAGTATAACCTTATGATATCTTAATTTTAATATATCAAACTCTTCTCCTATGCCTGCGCCGAGGGCGCTTATGATAGTGCGTATTTCCTCATTGCTTAAAACCTTATCAAGCCGTGCTTTTTCAACGTTTAAAATTTTACCTTTTATGGGCAATATCGCCTGGAACCTGCGGTCCCTGCCTTGCCTTGAAGAACCTCCTGCTGAATCTCCTTCAACTATATATATCTCGCAGATAGCAGGGTCTGTTTCAGAACAATCTGAAAGCTTCCCCGGCAATGCCATGGAATCCAGGGCGCCTTTACGCCTGGTAAGCTCTCTTGCTTTTCTGGCAGCTTCTCTTGCCCTAGCAGCGAGTATTGCTTTTTCAATCGCCTTATTCGCAACTGAAGGGTTTTCTTCAAAATATGCAGACAGGGAATCGTTCACAATAGAGGAAACAATGCCTTCTACTTCGCTATTGCCAAGTTTCGTCTTTGTCTGGCCTTCAAACTGCGGGTTAGGAACTTTTACGCTTATAACAACTGTCAGGCCTTCTCTTATGTCCTCGCCTGCTATCGATACGTCTGATTCCTTAAGCATGTTCTTATTTTTGCAATACTGGTTTACAACCCTTGTGAGAGCAGATTTGAAACCACTTAAATGGGTGCCGCCTTCTATTGTGTTTATATTATTTACAAAAGAAAATATGTTCTCGCTGTAGCCGTCATTATATTGAAGGGCTATCTCGCACGTAACATCGTCTTTGGCGCCTTCAAAATAGATAACCTTTTTATGAAGCGCTTCTTTATTTTTATTAAGGTATTCTACAAACGATACGATGCCGCCTTCGAATTGGAATTCGTTTTCCTTGTCGCTCCTCTCGTCTATTATCTTTATCTTGAGGCCCTTGTTTAAAAACGCGAGTTCTCTAAGCCTGGTGGAAAGGGTTTCGTAAGAATATTCTATGGGGCAGTTAACAAAGATTTCCTTGTCTGCTTTAAATGTGACTGTAGTGCCTGTTGCTTTTGCCTTGCCCACTACTGTAAGCTTGGAAGCAGTCCTGCCTTTTTCATATTCCTGGTGGTGGACCTTGCCGTCTCTTTTAACCTCCACCTCGAGCCATTCGCTCAGCGCGTTTACAACGCTCACGCCTACTCCGTGCAATCCGCCTGATACCTTGTAAGATCGGTGGTCAAACTTGCCGCCTGCGTGAAGAGTGGTAAGAACCACTTCAACAGCTGGTTTTTTCTCGCCTTTATGTATGTCTACAGGAATACCCCTGCCGTCGTCAGAGACAGTAACGCTGTTATCCACATGTACGGTTACGATAATATTCTGACAATGGCCTGCCATCGCCTCGTCCACAGAATTGTCTACGACTTCATAAACAAGGTGATGAAGCCCGCGGCTGGATATATCGCCTATATACATGGCCGGCCGTTTTCTGACCGCGTCCACTCCTTCTAATACCTGTATAGTCGTTGCATCATACTTTTCTTGCTTTGGCATGCCTAACTTATCTCCCCTATTCTAAATCTTATATCTTCCACTTTATCTTTGCCGACTGATTTTTGCATACTAGCCAAAATGTTTTTCTTCTTTAAATTTAAAACATACAGCCAGGTCGAACTGTCCACTTCTATTGTAAGGATATTCTTTTTAATCGCAACCGGCTTTGTGTGGCTGGCCGCATCCTTCTCAATCGCATCCTGCCACGCCCTTACAACATCTTCTCTTTGGCCGTGGGTTTTTGCATCCAGTTTTTTTATTAACTGGTTTATCACCCCGCCGATGTCCTCCGGTTTACTGCCTTTTTTTCTTGTCATACAAGCTGCATCGGTAAAGCCAGGTACAAAAACCAATCTTCTATCCTTATAACAGCAGGTTTGTCCGGCCCAAAAACCTCCAGAGCTATTTCATCCTGCGGTATGACTTTTAAAGCGTCCATTATATAGCCTGGATTAAAACCGACCGTGATCTCGTGGCCTTTATAAACAGTGTCCAGCTCTTCTCTCACCTCGCCTATGTTCGCGCTGGATTTCGAGACCACAATTTTATTTTTAAGGATCTCGAATTTTACAGACTGGGAATCCTGCGTAGTAAGAAGCGCGGCTCTTTTTATCCCATCCAAAAACAAGCCTCTCTGAATAATGATCTTTTCCTGGGGCTCTTTAGGGACAACCTGTTCATAGTTCGGAAAATCTCCCTCTATCAGCCTGGATATAATGGTTATGTTTTTTAAATCAAATTTTACCTGGTTTTCGCTGAAAATAATCTTCACGTCCCCTTCGTCGCTCAATATCCTGTTTAATTCATAAATAGTTTTGGACGGGACAATAATCGCCTTGTTCAACCCGTCTTTTTCTATATCCTTCCTTACAAGGCTCAGCCTTTTCCCATCAGTGGTAACTATCGCTAGTTTTTTACCCTTAAACAAAAACAGCGCGCCGTTCAAAACATACCTTGTTTCATCATGAGACATTGAAAAATGCGTCATGGCGATCATGTTCTTTAAAACACTTTGTTTTATTACAACGCTCGGTTCATCTTTAAACTCCGGCAGTTTCGGGAACTCCTCTTTCGGTAAGCCTATTATCTTAAAAAAACATTTACTGCATTTTATAACCATTGAGTTGTTTTTCATTGTGCTGATAGATATATCCTCGTCCGGCAGTTCCTTTATAATATCATTAAACCTTTTTGCCGGGATTGTAATAGCCCCTTCCTCTTCAACCTCTGTTTCAAGCACTGAGGATATTCCTATATCAAGATCTGTGGTTGTAAGCACTACTCTGTTTTTTTCCGCCTCTATCAAGATGTTTGATAATATAGGCAGACTGCTTTTTGAGGAAATTATGTTCTGGACATGCTGGATGTTTTTTAAGAACGCTTGTTTTAATATTTTTATTTTCATTACCTTTCCCTCTTTTCTATTATCTATTTCAATTTAAAAATCAGTAGTACTAGCTAGTAAGCGTTGTGGATATGTTGATAAAACCGAAACCTAAGTTTATTATTATAGTTATGAAATAAAAATAATCCACAAAAAAATAAAAATAATCAACACTATTAACTTTTTATGTCCAACATCAGTTTCTGCAGCAGGTTTTTAACATTCTGGTTCTTTTTTAAATCAGCCTCAACTTTACTACAGGCGTGGATGACTGTTGAATGGTCTCTCCCGCCAAAATGATCTCCTATGTCCGGGAGCGTAAGGTCCATCATTTCCCTGGCCAGATACATTGCTATGTGTCTCGGGTAGGCAACCTGTCTGGTGCGTTTTTTAGTCTTCATGTCAGACGGCTTTATATCGAAATAATCAGCCACTTTTTTCTGTATCAGCTCCAGTGTGATTTTTTTAGAGTCTTCGGAGCCCGCGTCTTTGAGTATTTCTTTGGCGAGCTCAAGCGTCACTTTTTTATTTTCCAGGGCAGAATAGGCTATTAATTTTATAAGAGCGCCCTCCAGCTCCCTGATGTTTGTTTTTATTTTTTCCGCGATAAAGTATAATATATCGTCGGGGAGTTTTGAGCCGTTGCGCTCCGCCTTTTTTTTAAGTATGGCAACCCGGGTCTCAAAATCAGGCAGCTGCACATCTGTGACAAGCCCCCACTCAAACCGCGAGACAAGCCTTTCTTCCAGGCCGGGGATGGTTTTGGGCGGCCGGTCGCTCGAAAGCACTATCTGTTTATGGCCGTCGTAAAGCGCGTTAAAGGTGTGGAAAAATTCTTCCTGCGTGGATTCTTTGCCCGCTATAAAATGGATGTCGTCTATCAAAAGCACGTCCACGTTTCTGTATTTTTCGCGGAATTTCTGAGTGGTCCTTGTCTGTATCCCGTTTATAAGCTCGTTTGTAAAGCTTTCGCTGGTGGTGTAAAACAGTTTCAGGTTTCTGTGCATCTCAGATATATAATGACAGGCAGCCTGCATTAGATGAGTCTTGCCTAACCCCACCCCGCCGTATATGAATAAAGGATTGTACGCTTTTGCGGGTGCTTCTGCTATTGCAAGCGTTGCGGCGTGCGCAAAGCGGTTTGAGGAGCCTACCACAAATCCTTCAAACGTATATTTTGGGTTCAGGTAAAAAGGTTTTTTCTGCGAGGTTTTTTCCGGGGGCGCAGCAGATATCTGGCTGGTAGACTTGGCTGATTTTTGCAGCTTCTCTTCTTTTATCTCGAATGTTACAGGTAAGACCTTGCCGACCGTCTTCAAAATAGCAATGTTAAGTATGTCCCTGTAATGGTCATAGATCCAGTCTTTGAAAAAATTCGAAGGAACCTGGATGACGAGACTGGTTTCTGTCACGCTGGCAAGCTTTGCCTGGGTAAACCAGTTTTCAAAGGCCTGCTCCCCTATTTCCTGCTTAGTGTATTCCAGAATCTTGTCCCAGAGATTGGCTGCGTCAAAAGGCATAAATTTATCCACAAGTTTTCAACATTATAGCATAGGCTTTCTGCTTTTCAAGAGAAATCTTTTGGCTGCTTAATTGTCTTTTTAGCCAGCTTGGGGTCTCTGGCGCAGAGAATGTTTCGCCGGCCGCTACGGTTTACGGCTCGTTTTTTATACTGAAGGTAGTCTTGACAGTATAAAAAACTTCGCCGTAATTCCTTGCGGCCTTATATTCAAAAGAATCTATTGTGCCGAAACTTCTCAAATGCGCCAGAGACCCCAAGCTGGCTCAAGCTACATGCTAGCTATTTTGTCCTTGACGAGAAAAAGCGTTATGTTATAATAAAACACTTAAAGTGGGGGAAAAATGAAAAAACATCTTACCAGAAAAAGCCTTAGAAAAGGGAAACGCAAACACGGATTCAGAGCCAGGATGTCTTCTGCAACAGGCAGGAGGGTTCTAAAACGCCGACGCCAAAAGGGCAAGCACAAGCTTACAAAGTAATGGGGTTAAACTCTTTTTCACGAGCAGAACACCTGAAAAAAAGCGAAGATATCAAGACTGTTCTTGATAAAGGCGTTTGCTATAAATCCGGGCTTGTAAATATTTATATACTTAAAAGGCTCGACGCTGATACCAATAAAGCCGCGTTTATCTGCAAAAAGGTCCTGCATCAGAAAAAAACAGTATTAAGAAACAGGATAAGGCGTATTCTTAAGGAAGCTTACAGAACAACAAGCTGTTTTTTATCAGCAGGTAATAATATTGTCATAATAGGCACAAAAATTACCAAAGACACGCTTTCAACAGAAATAGAAAAAGAGCTTACAAGTGTTTTTAAAAAACATAGTAAAAAATAGCATTATCTTTTATCATAACTATATATCTTCATTGATGTTGTGTCAATGTAGATTTCACCCATCTTGTTCTCAGTATGCGCTTAGCGCAGTAGAGGATAAAGGTGTTATTTTAGGCCTATTAAAAGGCCTGGGAAGGATTATGCGTTGTAACCCTTTTTCAAAAGGCGGTTATGACCCATACAAATAGGAGCCTATGGAAAAGAAAGTTTTGATAGCGGTAACCTTGTCGATAGTTGTAATATTAGTATACCCGATGATTCTCGCCAAAATAAATCCTGATTTAGTAAGCCCGGCTCAAAAGACACAACTAGTTCAAAAACAAGAAGTTGTAGAAAAATCTATAGATATTAAAACACAAGAAACAACGCTTGTTGACAATCTGCCTTCCAATGCAATAACAGATAACATATCTACCGATAGATATGAATTAGATATAACTGATACCAACGGATCTATCAGCAGAATCTTAGTAAAAGATATTAAAAGAAAAAGCGATATCCTGCTTGTTTCAAAAGCAATACGTTCAGCAGGCCTTTTATCTATAGATGGCAAGGGCATATTAACCGTATCATTGTCGCAACCATATAAAGTACATAGTGATAAGCAAACCGTATCACTTGATAACAAAGATGTAAAAATAGAGAAAAATGTCTCTTTTTTAAGCAATAGATACGGTTTTGATACGGTTATAAAGCTTACAAATAAGACTTCCCAGACTCAAGATTTGACTTTTGATATAACAACTGCTTCAAATATTTCAAAGAAAGAAGCGCTTGAAACCAGATACATTGAACTTGCCATTCATTATAAAGACGGGAGTGTTAAAAAATTAACAGGCAATAAATTGTTAACCCAGAACAGGTTATATAAAAATAATATCGATTGGGTCGCTCTTAAAAACAAATACTACGCTATAATAGCAAAACCTGATTTTGACGCAAAAGGCGTATTCACAAAAAATGTTTCAGGAGAGCCGGTTCTTGGGTTTATTGTTGAAGACGATAAAATCATAGCCGGAGAGACCAAGGCTTATAAAGTAAATTTTTATGCCGGGCCAATGGAGATGAAAGAGCTTGAAAAGCTTGACCTGGGTTTTACAAAGGCGCTGAATTTCGGTTTTCTCACAAGCATAAGCCTGATCTTATTAAGCATACTGCAATTTTTCTATTCTGTTTTCCACAGCTACGGCGTGGCGATACTTTTGCTAACGCTTTGCATGAACTTATTTTTATACCCGCTTACGTTCAAGAGTTTAAAATCAATGCAGAAGCTACAGGAACTCCAGCCCCACATAGAAAAGATCCGCCAAGAGAATAAAGACAATCCGACCAGATTGAATAAGGAAATAATGGAGCTTTACAAGAAATATAGCGTAAACCCTATGAGCGGCTGTCTGCCCATGGTGTTACAGATGCCTGTTTTTATAGCTCTTTATAATACGCTGTCCAGATCAGTCGAGCTTAAGAATGCGTCTTTTTTGTGGATTCAAGACCTTTCTATGCCTGACGCATTTTTCCGGCTAGGGTCCAGCATTCCTTTGTTGGGGGATAGCATAAATCTATTGCCAATTTTGATGATAGGTGCTATGATATTACAACAGAAGATATCCCAGTCTACAACAGGCTCTGGGCAGTCAGAACAGCAGAAGCTTATTGCGAATATTATGCCTGTGATGTTTGGGTTTATATTTTATTCTTTACCGTCGGGGCTGGTGCTGTACTGGCTTACAAGCACGCTGGTAACAAGCACAATGCAATTTTTCATGTTTAAGAAAGCAGCAGCGTGATTTTTATGGAACACAATAAAATCAATATGATAAATAAAGATGAAGTGGAAGCAGAGGCTAAGACTGCGCAGGAAGCAATAAAAATAGCTTTATCCAAACTAGGCCTTAAAAAGACAGAGGTTCAGATATCTGTTCTTAGAGAAGAAAATAAAGGCTTATTTAGTATGCAAGGCACTAAGTTAGCTAAGGTTAGAGTAAAAAAGAAATTATAAATGATACGGTTATGATACGGTTATTATGGGTAAAATAATCTCGGTTTGTAATCAAAAAGGCGGGGTTGGTAAAACTACAACAGTAGTTAATCTTGGGTATTATCTTGCTCATAAAGGCAAAAATGTCTTGATAATAGATCTTGACCCGCAAGCCAACGCTACAAGCGGGCTTGGGCTTGACAAATCAAAGATCGAAAAAAGCATATATGACATATTGATTAATGATTTAAATCCTGCTGAAGCAATGCAGGAAATCAATATGCCTCAATTAAAGCTGATTCCGTCAAATATCCACCTGACAGGCGCTGAAATAGAATTGGTGAGCTTTATGAACAGAGAATACAGGTTGAAACAGGCTTTAAAAGATACTGCAAACGAGTTTGATTTTATATTAATAGATTCGCCGCCATCTTTGGGCATATTGACTCTAAATAGTCTGGCAGCCTGCAACTCTGTGTTAATCCCTGTCCAATGCGAATATTATGCTTTAGAAGGCCTTAGTCAACTATTGAAGACAGTCAATCTCGTAAGAGAGAATCTTAATAAAGACCTGGAAATACAAGGAGTACTCTTGACAATGGCTGATTACAGGACAAACCTTACTGCCGAGGTTATAGAAGAGGCGAAGAGGTTTTTTAAAGACAAGGTATTTAAGACTATTATACCGCGCAGCATAAAATTAAGCGAGGCGCCTGGTTTTGGCAAACCAATACACCTGTATGACAAACACTCCATAGGGGCAAAAACATATCTTTCTCTGGCCAATGAAATACTTGGAGAACCTGTTATTTTGGAGGGCGAAGAGGCATGGAAAAGCGAGTTCTCGGTAGAGGCTTAGGAGCTCTGATACCTGAAAAACAAGCAGCTGATAGCATACAGGTGCTGGAATCAAGCATACAGCAGGGCGTAAGAAACATACCCATAGAAAAGCTAAAAGCTAATAAATATCAACCAAGAGAAGATTTTAACCAGGAAGCGCTAAATGACCTGGCAGCTTCTATCAAAGAAAAAGGGTTTATTCAGCCTGTTTTAGTGCGTTTCAAAAATAATGAATATGAGCTGATAGCAGGAGAAAGGCGGTTAAGAGCGGCAAAAAAGCTAGGATATAAAGAGATCCCGGCTATTATTAAGGAGGCCAGCGATCTGGATTCTTTAGAGCTATCTATAATAGAAAATATTCAAAGAGAAAACCTTAACTCTATTGACCAGGCAAAGGCATACAAAAGACTGCAAGATGAGTTTGATATGACCCAGGAAAAAATAGCTGATACTATCGGGAAGGATAGGGCGACAGTAACAAATATACTGAGATTATTAAATCTTCCCGCTAAAATACAAGAATATGTTTCACGTGGAACAATTTCAATGGGGCATGCCAGGGCAATCCTGAGCTTGACCAAAGAAGTAGAGCAAATAAGGTTATGTACCAAGGTAATAAAAGATGACCTATCTGTAAGAGACACAGAGAGTTACGCAAAAAAGATGGTTCTTAGCAGAGCTAAATCTAAAGCTAATGAAAAGGACCCTAATCTTAATTCTTTAGAGCAGGAATTAAGGGAGATATTTGGAACAAAGGTAAAGATTTTAAAAGCCAAAAAAGGCGGTAAAATAGAAATAGAATTTTATTCTGATGCAGATCTACAAAGAGTTATAACTCTTTTAAAATCAAAGAGATAGAACAACTAGAAAAGGAATAACCATGAACCAGCAAGCATTGATTTTAATTAAACCGGACGGGCTTAAAAAATCTTTAACAGGGAATATTTTGGCCAGATTATCTGAAACAAAGCTTGAGATAGTGGCGGCTAAAATGGTAAGGGTGAGCCGAGAGCTCGCAGCAGAACATTACAAACATATGAAGGAAAAGCCGTTTTTCGAAGAGTTGATTAAATATATCCAGGGAGAATTGCATGACAGGCGCAAGGTCATGGCTATGGTGTATTGGGGTGACGATGCTATCACAAAGATACGGCAGCTTTCAGGCTCTACAAATCCTGAAGAAGCAGATCCTACGACTATCAGGGGTTCGTACGGCAGGATTACTACAAAAGGGCTTTATGAAAATGTCCTTCACACGTCTTCCAACGAGGCTGAAGCAGAGAGAGAAATAAAGCTCTGGTTCCAGCCGGAGGAAATAATAGTAGATTTGTATCCGACAAAAACAGTGACTATTGAGAAAGCAAAAAAAATCACCTGGGCGTAATTATGATAAAAAGCATGACAGGGTTTGGAAAAGGCGAAGCAAAAGGCAAGTCAGGCGTATTTACGGCAGAGATACGCGCTGTGAATCACAGGTATTTCGACCTTTCTTCCAAAATCCCGAACGGGCTGGTTCTTTTGGAAGACAGAATAAAAGAACTGCTTCGTAAAGACATGAAAAGAGGCAAGGTAAACCTTTTTCTTTCTTACCGGTCGCCGGAAAAAGAATCAGAGTCCATAACATTTGATAAAGAGGCAGTGAATAAATATTATAAAGTGCTGTCCGAGATTAAAAAACGGATTAATACAAAAGAAGAAATCAAGCTTTCGCACATACTTTCTTTTAGCGATGTTATTGTACACGACGAGAAAAGTTTTGATATAGAAATTATGTGGTCTACTGTAAAAGAGGCGGTTATCGCGGCAGCTTCTGATTGCAATAAAATGAGAGAGCGGGAAGGAAAGGTTTTATATAAAGATCTTTCTACCAGGGTATCCAGAATATCCGGGTATATCGACAGCGTCTCAAAACTTGCACCGGGCGTGGTAGCAGAGTATAAACGCAAACTGGATTCCAGGATAAAAGATATAGTGAAAAATCAGGCGATAGACCAGGCCAGGCTGGAAACAGAATTGGCAATATTTGCAAAACAGTGCGACGTGTCAGAAGAGATTACGCGCGCGAAGAGCCATCTGGAGGGCATGATAAAGGCCCTGGATGCAGGCGAGGAGGCAGGCAGGAAACTCGATTTTATGCTGCAGGAATTGAACAGGGAAATAAATACACTCGGCGCAAAAGCGAACGATATAAAGATAGCCAGGATAGTGATAAACATAAAAAGCGAACTGGAAAAAATGCGCGAACAGGCGCAGAATGTAGAATGAAAAAGAAAACAGGCACTTTATTTATAATCTCTGCTCCGTCAGGCTCCGGCAAAACAACGCTTTGCACGAAGCTCGTGGAACTGGTAGACATTTTATACAGGTCTATATCTATGACCACAAGAGCTCCGCGTCCGGGCGAAAAAGACGGGATGGATTATATATTTATCGAGAAGGCGGAGTTTCTAAAACGCCAAAAAAGAAAAGAATTTTTAGAATGGGCGAAGGTTTTCGGGGAGTATTACGGTACGCCGAAAAAACATATATTGCATATGCTGAAAAGAGGCAGCGATGTTTTATTGAGCATAGATGTGCAGGGCGCCATGAAAATAAAACGGCTCGGGCTGGACGCTGTTTATATATTTATATTGCCGCCGTCGCTAACCATGCTCAAAGAGCGGCTTGTCAACCGCTCGACAGATTCAAAAGATGCAATCCGTCAAAGGCTTAACATCGCCAAAAAAGAAATAGCGTGCAGCCGGAAATACGATTATATTATTGTGAATAACAGGCTCGAGTCAGCGCTTGATAACCTGAGGGCTATTATTATCGCAGAAAGATGTAAAACTGGAAGGAGTTAGAATGGCTTACATGCCGGTAGAAAAAATTTTTAAAGGTTCGGACAGTATATATAAAATCACGATACTTGCAGCCAGAAGGGCTGTGGAGCTTAATAACGGATCCAAGAAGCTGATAGAAACCAATACGACCAGGTTTTCAACCATTGCACTGGAAGAAGTGGCTGCGGGGAAAATCACATATAAGATTAAAAAGTCGAGCTGAAATGAAATCTAAAAATGTTATCATAGGCGTTACGGCAAGCGTTGCATGTTATAAAGCCCTGGATGTGATAAGCGGGCTGCGTAAGCTCGGCGTCCGGGTAACTGTTGTAATGACTAAAGAGGCAGAGGAGTTTATAAAGCCTGTTTTGTTCCAGGCAGTATCCGGGGCTAAGGTTATAACGCATGATATGTTTAAATTGCCTGATGAGTGGGATTCAGGCCATATCTCGCTTGCCGAACAGGCTGATTGCATTGCGGTTATCCCTGCCACAGCTAATATCATAGGTAAAATAGCAAGCGGAATATGCGATGATATGCTCACGTGCGCTGTGTGCGCTACAAAGGCCAAAATTTTACTGGCCCCGGCAATGAATGAAGCCATGTATAACAATAAAATCGTGCAGGACAATATAGCCAGATTAAAAAAACTCAGGTTTAATTTTACAGGTCCGGTAAAAGGCATGCTTGCGTGCGGCAAAGAAGGCATTGGCCATATTCAGGATCCGCAAGTCATCATAAAGAAAGTGAGTAGTTTATTAGAATCGTAGTCACAGCAGGCCCGACGGAAGAACCCATAGACCCTGTAAGGTTTATTTCAAACAGATCTACCGGCCACATGGGGTATAGAATAGCCGAAGAGGCGCTTAAAAGAAAACACAAGGTTACTCTTATAAGCGGCCCCACAGATATTATACCGCCCAGAACGTGCAATTTTATTTCTATAAGGACAGCGGATGAGCTTCTGGCAGAACTGAAAAAAACCATAGGCAAGGCAGATTGTCTTTTTATGTGCGCAGCTGTAAGCGATTTTAAGGTAAGCGAAATATCCAATAGAAAGATAAAAAGAACCAAGCCTTTAAATATAAAACTGATCCCTAACAAAGATATATTGAAAGAACTGGAAAGATATCATAAGCGTAAGTTATTTATAGGGTTTAGCTTAGAAACAGAAAACCTGGTCAGGAATTCGCATATCAAGCTAAAAACCAAAAAATTGGATTTGATTGTAGCCAATAGTCTGACAAAAAGTCATAACCCTTTTGGTAACAACAAGTTAGACGTAACATTGATAGATAAAAACAGGCATGTTTCAAAAATAAAGAGCAGGAACAAGGCTTTTATCGCCCATGTTTTGCTTGACAAAATAGAGGAAATGTGGTATTTCAAGAATAAATAAACTATGGAGGTTAGCTTGAAAAAACGCGGTTTTACCCTTATAGAATTATTGGTTGTTATAGCTATTATAGGAATATTGGCAGGCATGCTTTTACCTGCGATAGGCCAGGCAAGAGAAAGGGCAAGGCGCACAAGCTGCATGAATAACTTAAAACAGATAAGCATATCGCTTCATTTATACGCTACAGATAATATGGAAAGATTTCCAAAGACGCTTCAGGAACTTGTGGACGGGGGATATATTGACAGCTTGGAAATTTTCAAATGCCCGTCAGCCCCTAGCAGCGTACCTGACAATGCAGACAGCGGGGATTATGCATATAAGACAGGACTTACAGAGTCAGCTGAGTCAGGCGAAGCTATAGCCTGCGATAAGGCTGACAATCACAAAGGACAAGGCGGTAATGTATTGTTTGTGGGGGGCCATGTAAAATGGCATCCTGCTTCCAAGGGTCAATGGGCGCCGCCGTTTTAATGAAAAAGTATTTTTAACAACGTGTAGCGTAGTTTACGAAAAGCTACACGTTTTTGTTTTCCGGCGACGTAGCCAAGGGGGAAGGCAGGGGTCTGCAAAGCCCTTATTCACCGGTTCGATTCCGGTCGTCGCCTCCGGGCGAGTGGTGGAATGGCATACACGATGGACTTAAAATCCATTGGCTGCAAGGTCGTGAGGGTTCGACTCCCTCCTCGCCCACCATATTAAAAAAATTTAGGGCTTATAGCGCAGTTGGTTAGCGCGCTTCCTTGACATGGAAGAGGTCACAGGTTCGAGTCCTGTTAGGCCCACCAGTGTTTTAGATTGCAATTGTATTTGAGGCTGAAGGACTCGAAGGGAGTCCCGATAAATGCGACAAACAGGAGCATTTGTTTATCGGGACGAGTGGCCGACCCATAGTGAAGCGAAGGGCGCCGAGTCCTGTTAGGCCCACCACGTTTTTCTAGTTGTTGGGGAATATTATGATGAATAATTTAGACGCATTGCGACATAGCTGTTCTCATGTGATGGCAGACGCTGTAAAAAGGCTTTTTCCTGACAGCCGGCTTGCCATAGGCCCTGCCATTGAAGATGGTTTTTACTATGACTTTGACAGAAAAGAACCTTTTAAGCCGGAGGATCTCGCAGCGATAGAGAAGGAGATGGCTAAGATTATAAAAGAAGGCCTGGAATTCAAACGCGAAGAAATTTCTAAAAAAGAAGCACTAAAATTATTCGCGAAAGAACCGTACAAAGTAGAACTTATAAATAAATTAGAAGGCGATACAATTTCTATTTATACGCACGGAAAGTTTGTGGATTTATGCAAGGGCCCGCACGTAAAATCTACAAGCGAAATCAAGGCATTCAAGCTGTTGAGCATAGCAGGCGCATATTGGCACGGCATTGAAACAAACCCTATGCTTCAAAGGATATATGGTACATGTTTTGAAACGGCCGAGGCCCTGGAAGAGTATTTAAAGAAACAGGAAGAGGCAAAAAAACGGGACCATAGAAAGCTCGGGAAAGAACTGGACCTTTTCAGCATACACGACGAAGTGGGGCCGGGCCTAGTATTTTATCACCCAAAAGGCGCGCTCCTCAGAATGCTGATTGAAGATTATGAAAAAAAAGAACACCTGAAGCGCGGGTATCAGCTTGTAATGGGGCCGCATATTTTGAAATCAGATATATGGATTACGTCAGGCCATTATGAATACTATAAAGACAATATGTATATATTCAAGACAGAAGGCGAGGAATACGCGGTGAAGCCCATGAATTGTCCGGGCCACATGCTGATTTATAAATCAAAGATGCGCAGTTACAGAGATCTGCCCATTCGTTATTTTGAACTCGGTAATGTCCATAGGCGCGAAAAAACAGGAGTGCTGCACGGGCTTTTAAGGGTGAGAGGTTTTACGCAAGACGATGCGCACATATTTTGTTTGCCCGGTCAATTGGAACAGGAAATAACAGGGGTCATAGACTTCGTGATAGATACAATGAAAGTTTTTGGATTTAACGATTACAAAATAGATCTTTCTACGAGACCGCCAAAATCTATCGGCACAGATGAAGTCTGGAGCCAGGCTACCGGCGCACTGAAAAATGCCTTGGATTCAAAAGGCATGAGCTATGGGATCAATGAGGGCGAAGGCGCATTCTACGGGCCGAAGATAGACATAATGGTTAAAGACGCGCTTGGCAGGCCGTGGCAATGTGCAACAGTCCAGTGCGACTTTGCGCTTCCGGAAAGATTTGACCTTACGTATATTTCCAGTGACGGTAAAAAAGAAAGGCCTGTAATGCTGCATAGAGTAATATTAGGCAGCATGGAACGGTTTATGGGCACCCTTATAGAACATTATGCAGGCGCATTTCCTGTGTGGCTTGCACCCGTACAGGCCGTGGTGATCCCGATTACTGACCGTTCGCATGATTACGCGGATAATATTTTCAGGCAGCTCCAGAATGAAGATATCAGGGTTGATGTGGACAAAAGAAATGAAAAGCTGCAGTACAAAATAAGGGAAGGCGAGATGAATAAAATTCCTTATATGCTGATAATAGGCGATAAAGAGAAAGAGGCCGGTACTGTTTCGCTCCGCGCCAGAAAAGAAGGCGATATCGGGGCGATTAAGATAGATGAGTTTATACAAAGGATAAAGGAAGAAATTAAAAACAGAAGTTAAATATCTGGTGCATAACGCCAGAATATAAGGGGGGTGATTCGTATTTCAAAAGATTTAAGAATCAATCAAAGGATACGCGTAAAGGAAGTAAGGCTTATAGGCCCTGAAAGCGAACAGATGGGCATTGTGAACACTCAGGATGCTTTGCAAAAAGCAGAAGAATGCGGGCTGGACCTTGTGGAGGTTGCAGGCCAGTCGTCTCCGCCTGTCTGCAGGATAATGGATTATTCCAAATATAAATACGAGCAGGAGAAAAAAGAAAAAGAGGCACGCAAGCACCAGAAGACAGTGCATCTTAAAGAGATCAAGATGAAACCGAACATAGAAGAGCACGATTATCAGACCAAGCTCCATCATATGAAGCGGTTTTTGGAAAGAGGGGACAAGGCAAAGCTTACAATGACCTTCAGGGGCAGGGAAATGAGCCATATGGATATAGGGAAAAAGATTATGACCAGGGTTGTAGCTGACCTTAATGAAGTCGGGGAAGTGGAAAAAGGCCCGATGATGGAAGGCAGAAATATTATGATACATTTTATGGCCAGGCCGTCAACCAATGTAAAAAAATAAAATTTGTAAGGAGCAAGTAAAATGCAAAAACTAAAAACTAATAAAGGCGCCAGGAAGAGATTAAAGCTTACAAAAAACGGTAAGCTTATGCGATATAAGCCGGGGAAGCGCCACATACTCACATCCAAATCTTCCAAAAGAAAAAGAAAAATGAGAAGATGCATGGAAGTGCTTGGCATGGAAGCAAAGATAACCAAAAAGTTATTGCCCTACGGCTAAAACAACTGGAAAAACGACGTTGTTAAATTGTATAGTTGTTGAATTTCTAAAAGGAGGTAATTAAATGTCACGCGTAAAATACGGGCCGGCATCCAGAGCCCGCAGAAAAAGAGTTTCAAAAATGGCAAAAGGCTACCGTGCAGGCAGAAGCAAGCTGCACAGAGTTACGGTCGAAACCGTGAAAAAAGCCCTTATGTACGGCACAAGAGACCGCCGCGCCAAAAAAGGCACGTTCAGGAGATTGTGGATCCTGAGGATTTCTAATGCATGTAAAGAACTAGGCACATCATACTCCAAGTTTATGAAAGGCCTTAAAGACGCTAAAATAGGTTTGAATAGAAAAGTTTTAGCGGACATGGTTGTTAATGATATGGCGGCATTTAAGAAATTAGCGGCAGACGTTCAGAAAAAGTAATTGTAGGGGCGATTATCATGTTTAGATTACAACCAGCGCAATTGGTGGCGATTAGTTTTCTTCTGGTTATACTCATAGGCGGAGCTATGTTGTCGCTTCCTCAGGCCGTGCAACCTGGGCATTCCGTAAGTTCTATAGACGCCTTTTTTACAGCCACAAGCGCCACGTGCGTTACAGGCCTTGCTGTAAAAGATATAGGGAAGGATTTTTCTGTGTTCGGCCAGATGGTTATATTATTTTTAATACAGATAGGCGGCTTGGGCATTATGACCTTGTCCACGTTCTTTGCGATTATAATCGGCAGAAGATTTACCCTGAGAGAAAATGTTATCATGAAAGGCGCATTAGACAGGTCCAGCGCAGAAGATTTAAAGACCCTTATTATATACATACTTTCTATAACCTTTGCGATAGAAATTATAGGCGCGTTATGTTTATATTCACGATTTGGGGATATGTATTCCTCTGTTTTTCATTCTATTTCCGCATTTTGTAACGCCGGGTTTTCTCTTTATTCTAATAATCTGGAAAATTTCAGGAGCGATGCAGTTGTTAATATGACTATAATGGCCCTGATAATAGTCGGAGGCCTTGGATTTGTGGTATTGGTGGACGCCGGAAAGTTTTTTAGGAATCTTTTTATGAAGATTTTTTTCAAAAGAAATCAGCACGGCATGAACCTTTTTTCAAAGGTAAGCCTGCAGACAAAGATAGTGGTGGGCGTGTCTTTTGCGTTGATTCTTCTGGGCGCATTTATTTTTCTGCTTCTGGAAAACGGCAAGATGCTCTATGGCCTCGGGATAAACGACAAGCTGCTTATATCTTTTTTCCAGTCCGTTACGCCGAGAACAGCGGGTTTTAACACTGTGGCAATAGGAAATCTTGCGAGCCCGACGCTGTTTTTTATGATAATACTGATGTTTATAGGAGCTTCTTCGGGATCTACGGGAGGAGGCATTAAGACAAACACCCTGGCTGTGCTGATCGGAGGGGCGTGGAGCATGGTAAAAAACAGGGACAATGTGCATCTTTTTAAAAGAACAGTGCCCAAGACTATTTTTAGAAGATGCGTTATGATAGCAGGGCTTGCAGGGGCATGGCTTGTAGTGTTCACCATGCTTTTAAGTTTTGTTGAAGCCGGGAAAGAGGCGATGCCGAATTATTTTCTGAGGATATTGTTTGAAGTCACGTCTGCGTTCGGCACAGTAGGGCTTTCAACAGGCATTACCCCTATTTTAAGTTCTTTTGGGAAATTCCTTTTAATGCTGACCATGTTTGCCGGAAGGGTAGGGCCGTTGACCCTTGCCTTAGCAGTGGCCATTAAAGAAGATAAATTTTTATATAAATATCCGGAAGAAAAAATAATGGTAGGATAATAAAGAGAGGTGGGTTATGAGACAGTTTGCCGTGATAGGCCTTGGAAGGTTCGGATTAAGCGTTGCAAAGACACTGACAGAGCAGGGCTGCCAGGTCCTGGCTATTGATAAGGATGAGGAACTGGTTCAGGACGCCTCTGAATTTGTAACAGAAGCTGTTCAGGTGGATTCTACCGATGAAAAGTCGCTGAAAGCAGTCGGGATAAAAAATGTAGACGTGGCAGTGGTAGGGATAGGCACTAACCTGGAGGCCTCGATACTCACCACGCTTACATTAAAAGAAATGGGCGTGCAGGAAATAGTAGCGCGGGCAGTCACCCAGGAACACGGTAAAGTGCTTGAAAAAGTAGGCGCTACAAAAGTGGTCTTTCTTGAAAGAGACATGGGTATCAGGGTGGCGAATTCTCTCACGTCTCCTTCTATCATTGAGCATATATATCTTTCTCCTGAATACAGCATTATGGAGACAGTAACGCCTCAGGCTTTTATAAGCCAGTCGATAGGGAGCCTTGATATAAGAGCCAAATACGGGCTTACTATAATAGGTATAAGAAAAAAAGAACAAGCAGATGTGAAGGTTTGCGAACTCAATATATCTCCCAAAGCAGATTATGTGATAAAGCAAGGAGACGTTCTTATATTACTTGGTTCCAATGAGAACCTTGAAAGATTCAAACATATTGATAAATAGGGGGCAAGATGAAATTTATAGATAAGTTAAGAGACATAGAAAAGACAGCCATAAAAGAGGTGTCTGACGCAACAAATGTCGAGGTGTTGGAAAATTCCAAGGTCAAATACCTGGGCCGTAAAGGCATCGTGACAGACGCCATAAAAGGCATAAAAAGCGTCGCTAAAAAAGATAAGCCAGAAGCAGGGATGTTTATTAATAAATTGAAGCAGAAAATAACTCTTTTAATAGAAGAGAAGGAAAAAGGCTTCAGGTCAAAAGAATCAGCGGTTTTTGAAAATAATGACATCTCTCTTCCCGGTATAAAAAGAGAATTGGGGCATGTTCACCCTTTGATAAAGACAACCCAGGAGATAATAGAGATTTTCGGAAAGATGGGTTTTAAGGCAGTAGAGAGCCCGGAGATAGAGACAGAATACTATAATTTTGAGGCGCTTAATATACCGAAAAATCACCCTTCAAGAGAAACGTTTCATACTTTTTATATCGAAAACGGAAATCTCCTGAGAAGCCAGACTTCTACGAGCCAGATACGCGTCATGGAAAAAGAAAAGCCGCCCATACAGGTCATACACGCAGGCAAGGTCTACAGGCCTGACGCTGTTGACGCCAGCCATTCATTTATGTTTTACCAGATAGAAGGGTTTATGGTGGACAAGGGTATCCAATTTTCAGATCTTAAAGGAGTGCTGGAGAGATTTGCCAAAGAATATTTTGGAGATAATGTAAAAATGAGATTCAGGCCGCATTTCTTTCCTTTTACAGAACCGTCAGCAGAGGTTGATATATCGTGTTTTATCTGCGGAGGCAAGGGCTGCAGGGTTTGTTCGCATAAAGGCTGGCTTGAAGTATTGGGCTCGGGCATGATAAACCCCAGGGTGTTTGAATTTGTAAAAATAGACCCCACAGTTTATACAGGCTTTGCATTTGGCATGGGCGTGGACAGGCTTTGTATGTTGAAATACGGGATCGACGATATACGTTTATTATACGAAAACGACGTCAGATTTTTAAAACAGTTTTAACCAAGCAAAACGGAGGCGTATATGCAAAGAAATTTTAATTTTTTCTACGCATTTTTGTTGGCGCTATTGGGATTAGGGGTTACGCTTATGGCAGAAGAGATAACGCTTACGACATATTATCCTGCGCCGTATGGAGCGTATGATGAGCTTTCAGTAAACAACAAAATCGCATTTCCAACAGTTTTTTCTCAAATCGTAGCGGAGCTTCCCTGGACTACTTCGGTTGAAACTCAGGGCAATGTCAGAATCGCCATCAATACTGATGATGTTCCCAACGATTGGTTCAAGGTTACTCACGGGTCCGCCAAAAGTGTAATCTTTTCTATATATGGAACTGATGGCAAAGTAGGCATTGGCGTGGATCCTGCTGCGTATAAACTAGATGTTGCAGGCGATATAAATACAACAGGGGAAGTGCGAAAAAATGGAACAGCCTACAACAATCCTGATTATGTGTTTGAGCCAGGATATAAAGTCATGAATATAGCAGAGACTAAGAATTTTGTTTTTGAGAATAAACATTTGCCAAATATGCCTTCTTCAGAAGAAATCAAAACAGACGGCGTAAAGATATTCGAACAAAACAGGCTTCTTCTTGAAAAATTAGAAGAGGCGTATTTGCACATATTCCAGCTGGAAGAAAGAATAACTAAATTAGAAAGAAGGTAATTATGCGAGTCAGTTTTGATTGGTTAAAAGATTTAATAGAATCAAAAATAGAGGTAACCAAGGCCAGGGATTTTCTGACAATGGCAGGCCTGGAGATTGCGTCCAGCGCTGACATAGAAGGCGACCATGTCATGGAAATCGAGGTTACGCCTAACAGGCCTGATTGTCTTTCTGTATTGGGCATCGCTAGAGAGCTGAGCGCAGCGTCGGGAGTTTCTGTAAAGCTGCCGGAGTCTGTCAGGAAAAATTACATGAAAAAAGGCGGCGCCAGGGGAGGCGCGAGGATAGAGATCCTGGATAAAAATGCATGCACCAGATACGTAGGCTGTATCATGAAAAATGTAAAAGTCACGCCTTCTCCCAAGTGGCTCAGCCAGAGGCTTGGCGCCATGGGGGTCAGGTCTGTGAATAATATAGTGGATATAACAAATTATGTGCTTTTCGAATTAGGCCAGCCACTACATGCATTTGACCTGGATAAACTTGAAGGGAAAAGGATCATAGTAAGGCGCGCCAAAAAAGGCGAAAGCATAGTAACTATAGACGGGGTTAGCAGGGTTTTGGATCCAAATATACTTGTTATAGCAGATGCAGTAAGGCCTGTAGCTATTGCAGGCATTATGGGCGGCAAAGACACAGAGATAACCGACAGCACAAAAAATATTTTAATAGAAAGCGCATGTTTTGACCCTGTAGTGATAAGAAAGGCCTGCAGGCAGTTGGGCCTGGCGTCAGAGTCAAGCTACAGGTTTGAAAGAGGCGTTGACCAGGCGATGATATTCGCTTCCAGCGCCAGGGCGCAGGAGTTAATTAAAGAAACAGCAGGCGGAAGGCTGGCAGGCAAAGTCAGCGACGCGGGCTCCGGCATAGAAAAGGAAAAAGAGATAACGCTTTCGCTGGATGAAGTTTCGAGGATACTCGGAGTAGATGTAGCCCATGAAAAAATAAAAGACATATTGAAAAAATTAAACCTTAACCCGGTTAAAAAGAAAAATAAAATAATCGTAACAGTTCCGTCTTACAGGACAGATCTTGGGAAAGACATAGATTTAATAGAAGAAATTGCCAGGCTTTATGGCTACGACAAAATTCCTTCCAGGCTGCCGGATTTTACTCCTCATAAGACATACGCACTTGAGAAAAAAACTGTTTCTCTCGAGAATGAGATAAGAAAAGTTTTATGCGGCATGGGCCTGAACGAGATTATGACGTATTCATTGACCAGCAGGAATGCGATAGAGCATCTGGGTATTTCTCTGGAGAATTTAGTGAGCCTGAAGAATCCGATGAGCTCGCAGCAGGAGATTATGAGGCCTAATCTTCTATCAGAAATGCTGGAGGTTTTGAATTGGAATCTGAACAGGAAAAACAGCCTCTTGCAGCTTTTCGAAATTAATAAAGTTTATATTATGAATAAGTTAACCGGTCAGGCTGAAGAAACCGTGCATCTTTCAATAAGTATCTGTGGGAGTAAGCCCGGCAATTGGAAAGAAAAGCCAAGGGAACTGGATCTATTTGACTTAAAAGGTATAATCGAAATTCTCTTGGATTATATAGGAGTGGCCGACTATAAAATCGAGAAAACAGAACACCCTTCTTTAAAAGAAAATATGGCTATTAGCGTAAATGTAAACGCTAAAACCTGCGGAATTTTCGGAGAGGTCAAAGAAGACGTGGCAAGAAAATTTGATATAAAAAGAAAAGTCTATCTAGCAGAGTTTTCTCTCGACAGCCTGTTCTCTTGCGCCAATCTAAAAAAGACGTTCAAAGCGCTGCCTAAATATCCGTCTATTAAAAGGGATATAGCTATTCTTTTAGATGACACTATAAATGCTTCAGGTATTTATGATGTTATAAAAGAAGAAGCGAGAGGGCTAGTGAGAAGCGTGGATGTGTTTGATCTTTACAAAGGCCAGCAGATACAGGAAGGCAAGAAGAGTCTGGCCTATACCATAGAGTACCGGTCAGATGAAAGAACCCTGAACGACAAAGAAGTGAACGAAATCCACAAAAAAGTGCAGGATGCGCTTACTAAAAGGCTAGGCGCGCAGATAAGGTAACGTTCCCCCGTATTGATTTTTGTAAAACAGTGTGTTATACTTTAGTTGTCCCTGCTGTGTACGTGGTGAAATGGAAGTTTTTGAGCCAACACCAAATACTGGGGAGCCTGACTTCAGATGCGGCTGTAGACCTTGGCATAATTACAAGGGAACAATAAACATTTGAGAAGGCGCCCACGTGCTTAATGGGTTCAATTAAGCGTCCTTTCACACGGCATATGTGGGGATTTTTTTAACATGCCAGATTTATTCGAATCCAATAAAAAACTTATAGAAAAAAGATTTCCTCTGGCTGTACGGATGCGTCCGCGCTCGCTTAAAGAATTTGTGGGCCAGGAACATATCCTGGGAGAAGGTAAGCTCTTAAAGAGAGCGATAGACGCCGACAGAATCACGTCTCTTGTTCTTTACGGCCCGCCAGGGACAGGCAAGACCACGCTTGCGCACGTGATCGCAAATGTCACCAAGGCATATTTTCACGAGATAAACGCGGTTGTTTCAAATGTCCAGGAATTAAAAGACGCGATAAAAGCCGCTAAAGAGCGCGAACGCTCATCCGCCAAGAAAACAATACTTTTTATAGACGAGATTCACAGGTTTAATAAAGCCCAGCAGGATGTTTTAATGCCTGATGTGGAATCTGGCAATCCTGTGCTTATAGGAGCCACTACGCATAACCCGTTTTTTTCGCTGGTCTCGCCTCTTATATCCCGCTCCATTGTTTTTGAATTAAAAAAATTATCAAAGGAAAATATAATACAGATCCTGAAAGCCGGCGTTAAAGATAAAGAGCGCGGGCTTGGTAATATGAATATCAAAATAGACCAGAAGGCTTTGGAGTTTTTAGCAGAGTCTTCCGACGGAGATGCGAGAATAGCGCTCAATGCGCTGGAAGTAGGGGCGGTAACCACAAAGCCCGCGAAAGACGGGGTCATTGATTTCAATCTTGAAGTCGCTGAAGAGTCTATCCAGAAAAAAGCAGTTGTTTACGATAAAGATGAAGACGGTCATTATGATACAATCTCGGCTTTTATTAAAAGCATGCGGGGTTCGGATCCGGACGCAGCCCTTTACTGGCTGGCTAAGATGCTATACGCAGGAGAGGACCCGAGATTTATAGCCCGCCGTATTGTGATATGCGCTGCAGAAGATGTGGGCAATGCCGATCCGCAGGCGCTGGTGGTCGCGAATGCGGCGTTTCAAATATCTGAATTTGTCGGGATGCCCGAGGCCAGGATCCCCCTTGCACAGGCAGTTTGTTATATTGCCTGCGCGCCGAAAAGCAATGCAGCGTATATGGGAATAGATAAGGCCCTGAAAGACGTGGAAGAGGGAAGGACCATGGAGGTTCCAACCCATCTAAAAGGCACTGGTTACTCTGGGGCAAAGAAATTAGGCCATGGCGAAGGTTATAAATATGCCCATGATTATAAAGGCCATTACGTGGACCAAGAGTACATTCCTGAGAAGAAAATATATTACGAACCAACCGACATAGGGTACGAGAAAAAAATAAAAGAATATTTAGACACGCTTCGCAAAACAAACGGGTAGGGATATGAATAAGAAGGCAGTGGCGTTACTTTCAGGCGGGCTGGACAGCACGCTGGCTATAAAATTGATGCTGGATCAGGGCGTAGAGGTGCATGCCCTGAATTTTCTGACTATATTCTGTAATTGTACTTCCAAAGGGTGCAAACATCAGGCAACAAAAGTAGCGGAAGAATTCGGTGTTCCTATAAAAGTCATGAATATCACAAAAGAATATATGGAGGTAGTTAAAAATCCTAAATATCCGCGCGGCAGGAACATGAATCCGTGCATTGACTGCAGAATATTTACCTTTAAAAAAGCAAAAGAATTCATGAAAGAAATAGGGGCTTCTTTTATTATAACAGGGGAAGTAACCGGCCAAAGACCGATGTCTCAAAGAAAACAGGCTATCATGACAATAGAAAAAGAATCAGGCCTGGAGGGCCTTATTGTAAGGCCGCTTTCCGCCAAATTTTTTGAGCCCACGCTGCCGGAAAAATCAGGCATAATTGACAGGGATAAACTGCTGGATATCGACGGAAGAAGGCGTGTCAGGCAGATAGCGCTGGCAAAGGACTTTGGGATCAATGATTACCCTTGTCCTGCAGGCGGGTGCCTTTTAACAGACAAGTGTTTCTCGGAAAGACTAAAGGATCTTTTAAAATACAATGCCAGCTACGATATCAGCGATCTTCATCTTTTAAAAATAGGCAGGCATTTCAAAATTTCCGATAAACTAAGATTTTTAGTAGGCCGGGATGAGCAGGATAACGCAAAACTTGTATCTTTTTCAAAGGCCGGAGATTACATATTTGATATATTAGACATCCCGAGCGCTGTAGGTCTTGCGAGAGGGAAAGTTATGGAAAGCGATATAGAAAAAATGGCTTCAATACTGGCAAGATATTCGGATTCCAACGGAAAAAACGTCATTGTTTCATATAGGCAATTGCCGGACCAGGATTGGAAAAGCATCCCTGCAGTCCCAGCTGCTAAAAACCTTACAGAAGCCCTCCATATCTAGGCTGATTTGCAAACTGAGCAGGCAATAATTTTCCTTGCCATTATAAGCCGTTACATATATAATTATACACACTTATATGAAAAATATAGCTACTATTATACTTGCTGCCGGAGAAGGCACAAGGATGAAGTCCTCTTTGCCTAAAGTTCTCCACAATATATGCGGCAAACCAATGCTCGAATATCTTATCGATAATGTCAGTTCTATCGGCATGAATAAGGTCTTTGCCGTAGTCGGCCATAAGGCAGGGCTTGTGAAGCAACAGATTCGCGGTATAAAATGCATAACCCAAAGCGAGCTTCTGGGCACAGGCGATGCTGTTACAAGAGCCAGAAGCGCTCTTTTAAAAGATAATAAGATAGATAATGTGCTGATATTATATGGGGATACGCCTTTATTAAGCCAGGAAACCATAAAAAAGCTTATAGAAAAACATGTTTCTGCTAGTGCCAGCGCTACGCTTCTGACAGCCCAGCTTAAAAATCCCACAGGGTATGGCAGGATTATTCGCTCCTCCGGGAATAAGATTGTAAAAATAGTCGAGGAGCTGGAAGCATCTATTTATGAAAAGATAGTAGAAGAGATAAACGTAGGGGTGTATTGTTTTGATAAAAGAGCGCTTTTTTATGGCCTCGAGAAAATAAAGCCGGATAACAAAAAAGAGGAATATTACCTTACAGATACCATAGAAGTGCTTACAAAAGCCAATATGTTGGTCGAATCGGTATCTACGAATGATTCCGAAGAGTTTTTAGGAGTTAATACGAGAGCTGAACTTGCCAAAGCAGAATTAGTGATGAGAAAACGAATTTTGGACAAGATTATAGACTCAGGCGTGACAGTGGTAGACCCTAACAATACTTACATAGAAAAAGGCGTTTGCATCGAAAAAGACACGGTTATATATCCCTATACATTTATAGAGAATAATGTTAAAATAGGCTCCAATTGCAGCATAGGGCCTTTTGCGCGATTAAGGCCCGGCACTGTCGTTGGAGATAATGTAGGAATAGGCAATTTTGTAGAAATAGTGCGGTCTTCTATCGGCCAAGAAACAAAAATAAGGCATCAGTGCTATATAGGAGACACTATTATAGGCAAAAATGTCAACATAGGCGCAGGAACAATAGTTGCAAATTATGATGGCAAAGAAAAGCACAAAACTGTTATTGAAGATAATGCATTTATAGGGACAGGGACTATTCTGATAGCTCCTGTGAAAGTGGGTAAGGGGGCAATTACAGGCGCCGGAAGCGTTGTGACCAGGAATAAAAATGTTCCGGCAGGCAAAACTGTTGTTGGGATCCCAGCCAGGATAATAGATAAAAACCGAAAAAAATAAATCTAAACCCCAAACAACTATAAAAACGACGTTGTTGAATTGTATAGTTGTTGGAGGGAGGAGAGAGGCCGTATGAATATAATAGCTGGGAATGCGAATCCTAAATTGGCGCTGGAGATATGTAAATATTTGCAGATACCTCTGTCAGCCACGCTTGTGACTACATTCAGCGAAGGCGAGATACGGGTGAAAATCGATGAGAATGTGCGCGGCAGAGACGTGTTTATAATCCAGCCGACTTGCTCTCCCGTAAACGATAATCTGATGGAGCTTTTGATTTTAATAGACGCTCTTAAAAGAGCTTCCGCCAAAAGGATCACAGCGGTGCTGCCTTATTTCGGTTACGCCAGACAGGACAGAAAAGACCAGCCGCGCGTTCCCATCACAGCAAAGCTTGTGGCAAATCTTATTACCAAAGCCGGCGCAGACAGGATATTGACGGTAGACCTGCATGCGGGGCAGATACAGGGATTTTTTGACATACCAATGGATCACCTCTATGCAGTGAATATTTTTGTAAATCATATAAAGAAAATAAAACTGAAAGATATTGTAATAGTTTCCCCTGATGTTGGCGGGATAAAAATGGCGCGGGCGTATGCCAAGAAATTCGAAGCGCCCCTGGCAATAGTGGATAAACGCAGGATCAGCGGGGAAGAGACGGAAGCAATGAATATCTTGGGGGATATAAAAGGCAAGAACCTTATCATAGTAGATGATCTTGTAGCAACCGCATCTTCTCTCGTAGAAGCGGCAGCGGCATTGAAAAAGCAGGGCGGGAAAGAAATATACGCAGCTATCACGCACCCTGTGCTCTCAGGGCCTGCGATAAAACGCATAAATGATTCAGTTATTAAAAAATTATTCGTGACAAATACAATACCCGTAGAGAACGGGAAAAAACATAAAAAGATAGAGGTGTTATCAATAGCGCCTCTTTTAGCAGAGGCAATAAAAAGGATTCATGGCGAAGAATCCGTGAGCTGTCTTTTTAACTA
>Ga0247841_10000854_pt1 | contig 74964 bp, 87 predicted proteins | sample LaCruzMarch2015__2_FD_192410 | JGI IMG/M metagenome (GOLD analysis project Ga0247841, IMG submission 192410) | Freshwater microbial communities from meromictic Lake La Cruz, Castile-La Mancha, Spain - LaCruzMarch2015_18m | ecosystem: Environmental > Aquatic > Freshwater > Lake | place: Spain... | reverse complement strand
CCCGGCGACAATGTCAACATGGAGGTGGAGCTGATCTACCCCATGGCCATGGAAGAGAGCCAGCGCTTTGCCATCCGCGAAGGCGGCCGAACGATCGGCGCCGGCGTGGTCACCAAGATCATCGAGTAGAGGGAAATGGCGCAAAAGATCCGTATCAAGCTGAAAGCGTTCGACAACACCATCCTCGATTCTGCCACAAGCAAGATCGTGGAGACAGCCAAACGCACTGGAGCCCGCATCTCCGGCCCGGTGCCGCTACCCACGGCCAAGTCCATGTATTGCGTGAACCGGTCTCCGCATGTGGATAAGAACTCGCGAGAGCAGTTCGAGATCCGCGTATATAAGCGATTGGTCGATATCCTCGACCCCACTAACGAGACGGTCAATGCACTGATGAAGTTGGATCTCTCCGCTGGGGTGGATATCGAGATCAAGTTGTAGTCAGGAGAAGGGCATGAAATCCTTAATCGGTAGGAAAATAGGCATGACCACATTCTTCACCAAGGACCGGGTGATTCCAGTCACGGTGATTGAGGCCGGACCATGCTATGTGCTGGACCGGAAGACACTCCCACGCGATGGCTACGAAGCATTGAAGATCGGTTTCAAGGAGACGCGAGAACACGCACTGGTCAAACCGGTGGCAGGCGTCTGCAAGAAAGCGGGAACAGCGCCGTTGAAGATCATGCGAGAGTTCCGATTGAAAGGGAAGGAATCCGACACCCAGATCAGCGCCAAGCTGACCGTCGAGTTATTCGAATGCGGGGAGAAGGTCCGCGTACGCGGGGTAAGCAAGGGAAAAGGTTTCCAAGGGGTGATGAAGCGCCACGGCATGGCCGGCGGCCCAGCATCTCACGGTCACATGTCTCACCGGCGCATCGGCTCAATTGGTTGCCGCACTACGCCCGGCAAGATTTTCAAAGGGAAGCGGATGCCTGGCCACATGGGCTTGGAAACGATTACTATCCGTGGCCTGGAAGTGATCCGCATCGAGGCCGAAAGGAACCTTCTCATCGTCAGGGGAAGCGTCCCCGGGCCCAATGGCGGGTTGCTGATCATCGAGGACGAAAGCAAATGAGCGAGATAAACAAAGAAAGCATATCGCCCCAGGCTGTTCTATTCGACAAGGACGGTGAGCAAACAGGCGTTCTGGAGTTGAAGAAAACCATCTTCGGGGTGGAGATCCACAAGCAACTGATGACCAAAGCGTTGAAGCGTCAACTGGCGCACAAACGCTTGGGCACGGCTTCCACCTTGACGCGAGGATTTGTAGCCGGCGGCGGCGCCAAACCGTGGCCGCAAAAAGGCACCGGCAATGCTCGTCAAGGAACCCGACGCTCGCCTCTGTGGCCGGGGGGCGGAGTCATTTTTGGTCCCCATCCGCGAGCTTATCGCATCGTTATGTCGGTGAAGGAACGGCGACGGGCGATCTTCTCGGCTCTTAGCCAGAAAACGACGGAAGGCTGCCTTCTGGTAGCTGATATTGGTGGCATGGAGCCCAAGACCAAAACCATGGTAAGCGTGTTGCAGAACCTGCAGTTGAAGAAGATCATGCTGCCGCGGGCAAAGGTTTTGTTGGTAGTGACGCCGGAGGAAAGTGGACTGATCAAGGCTTCCCGCAACATTCCCAAGGTCAAGCCGATATTGTTCTCCAACACCAATGTTTTCGATGTCCTCAACTCTGATGCCATCGTCTTCACACCGGACGCTTTGCACAAATTAGAGGAGATGTGGGGATCATGAAACACCCAACAGACATCCTGATCAAGCCGCTCCTGGTTGAGAAGGTTATGCGCGGAAACACGGATGCGCAAAAGAGTTACGCCTTCTGGGTAGCTATCGATTCCAACAAGAAAGAGATCAAGAAGGCAGTGGAGGACCAATTCAAGGTAAAAGTAAAAAAGGTCCACACCGTAATGGTACGTTCCAAGCCGAAGCGCACTCGGATGATGCCTGGGCAAACCCCGGAGCACAAGAAGGCAATCGTCACACTCCAGCCAGGAAAACGCATCGATATCCTGGAGAATCTATAGGAGCTGGTTATGAGCCTGAAAGTATATAAACCTACATCTCCCGGGATGAGATTCCGGGTTTCCTTGGGGAAGGACGGGTTGACACCCAAAAGGCCGGAGAAGTCTCTGGTTCGGCGTTTGTTGAAAGAAGCCGGCCGCAACAACCAGGGAAAGATCACTGTCCGCCATCGCGGCGGCGGCGCCAAGCGTCTCTACCGGATGATTGACTTCAAACGGAATAAGGACGGAGTCCCCGCCAAAGTGAAGGCCATTGAGTACGATCCCAACCGCTCGGCTCGATTGGCGCTCCTGCAATACGCCGACGGCGAAAAGCGCTACATCCTGGCGCCCGTGACACTGAAGGAAGGAGACACCGTTTATTCAGGTGCGGATATTGATGTCAAGCCTGGCAATTGCTTACCGCTACGAAGCATTCCGCCCGGCACATCCATCCATAATATAGAAATCCAAGCAGGTCGAGGCGGAGTCTTGGTCCGTTCAGCGGGCAGTTCAGCTCAACTTCTGGTAAAGGAAGGGCCGAACGCTCACATTCGACTTCCTTCCGGTGAAGTTCGCCTGATCTCTCTGGATTGCCGAGCCACCATTGGCCAACTATCCAATGTCGATCATGAGAATGTCTCTCTTGGCAAGGCCGGGCGCTCGCGCTGGCTCGGCTGGCGCCCCACCGTGCGCGGTGTGGCGCAGAATCCCGTCGATCACCCGCATGGCGGTGGCGAAGGAAAGAGCCCGGTGGGGATGCCTTCGCCTCGATCCCCATGGGGTCAACCAACCTTGGGTTACAAGACGCGACGAGGCTCAAAGTATTCTGATAAATACATTGTGAAGAGGCGGAAATAATCTATGGGACGATCATTGAAAAAGGGCCCCTTTGTCGATCAGCACCTTCAGAAAAAGGTGGATGTGTTGAATCAGAAAGGGGAAAAGCGCATCATAAAAACCTGGTCGCGGCGTTCCACCGTCATGCGCAGCATGATTGGCCATACCTTCGCTGTACACAACGGCAAGGCGCACATCCCGGTCTACGTTACCGAGCTGATGGTGGGTCACAAGTTGGGTGAATTCGCCCCAACCCGCACCTTCCGCGGCCACAGCGAGCCGACCGAGCGCTCCACTGCCCTAAAATGAGGAGCCACTATGGAAGTTAGAGCCCAAGTGAAGCACATCCGGATCTCCCCGCAGAAAGTGCGTCGGGTGATGGATCTGGTGCGCGGAAAACCGGTCGAAGAAGCAGTCGCCATTCTGACTATTCTTCCTAACAAAGGAGCCCGCTATCTCCACAAGTTAGTCAAGTCGGCCATCGCCAATGCGGAGAATAACTACGACCTGAAAACTGATTCCCTGTACATTTACCGCATCTCTGCTGATGCCGGTCCCTCGCTGCCGCGGTTTCTATCTCGCGCTCGCGGGCGGGCTGATCGGATCAAGAAACGATCCAGCCATCTAACGGTCGTAGTAAAGGAAAGAGAGGCATAGGCATGGGACAAAAGGTTCACCCCTACGGCCTACGGCTGGGCGTAATATTTGACTGGCGCAGCCGTTGGTTTGCCACCAAGAAAACCTACGCGAATCAGATTAAAGAAGATTGGTCGATTCGTAAACTGATTAAGGCGCGAGTTGGCACTGCTGGAATCTCGGTGATCGAGATCGAGCGGATGGGCAATAAAGTCCGCGTAACCATCCACACTGCCAAGCCGGGGATGGTCATCGGAAAAGGCGGAACGGGGATCGATGCTCTCAAGAAAGAACTGGAAACGTTAACCCACAAGCAAGTGCTCACCAACATCGAGGAGATTCGCTACCCGGAAGCCGATGCCCAGATCGTCGCTGAGAATGTCGCCCAGCAATTGGAAAAAAGGATATCCCACAAGCGGGCCATGAAGCAGTGCATCACCCGCGCCTTGAAGTCCGGGGCGAAGGGAATCAAGATCATGTGCAACGGACGCCTGGGTGGAGCGGATATCGCCCGCACTGAATGGTATCGGGAAGGGCGCGTTCCATTGCAGACCTTGCGCGCCAACATCGAGTTCGGGATGTCTGAAGCCCTTATCAAGTTCGGGCGGATCGGCATCAAAGTGTGGGTATACAAGGGAGATGTGATCCCCGGTGTGACAACTGTAGTCAAGGAACCGCCCCGGCGTCATGGCCGCCGTGAGAGGAGCGAAGCAGCCGATGTTAATGCCTAAGCGCGTCAAATACCGCAAGACTCACTCCGGCAACCGTCGGGGCAAGGCCTACCGCGGGAACTATATTGCCTTTGGCGACTTCGGCTTGCAAGCCTTGGAGGCCGCTTGGCTGACCGCTCGCCAGATTGAAGCCGCTCGTATCGTCTTGACCCGTTCCATTTCCAAGGGTGGCAAATTGTGGATCCGTGTCTTCCCGGACAAATCGATCACCAAGCATCCCGCTGAGGCCCGCATGGGTGGAGGCAAAGGGACCCCTGAGTACTGGGTGGCGGTTGTACGGCCAGGCAGGATCATTTTCGAGATCACCGGCATCACCAAAGAGACAGCACAGGCGGTGATGAAGCAGGTTGGCTATAAACTCCCTATCAAGGTACGTTTTGTGTCCCGCGAGATGGAAGAAGGAAGCGTGAAGGATGAAAACGCTCAAGCTGCGTGACCTTTCTGAGGTGGAGCTGAGCCACAAATTGGCCGACTTGAAGAGTGAGCTTTTCAATTTGCGCTTTCAACTCTCGACCGGTCAATTACGCAACCCTATGCGTATCGGAGAGGTGCGGCGCGATATTGCCCGCATTCTCACCGTTTTGAAAGAGAAGGGCCCGGAGGGCTCCCCCAAGAAAGAGGCAAAAGCATGAAGCAGGTTAAGACGATTGTGGGGATCGTTCTCTCCAACAAAATGGACAAAACCATCGTTGTGGCAGTGGAGCACCGTTTTAGCCACCCCCACTACCACAAAGTGATCACTCGCACAACGAAACTTTACGCGCACGATGAGGAGCAGATCGCCCAAGTCGGCGACACCGTTTCCCTGGCTGCCTGCCATCCCCTTTCCCGCTTAAAAAGGTGGCGGGTTCTGAGGGTAATCGCCAAGGATCTGCCATCTCCAGTGATGGGTGCAGATTTCGACTCTGACCCTGTTACGTTGCCTTCTCTAGGCGGTGAAGCGAAATGATCGGAACCTACACCCGTTTGCGGGTGGCTGACAACACAGGAGCCAAAGAAATATTATGTGTACGCGTCCTCGGCACTGGAAACCAGAAATACGCGCGGGTCGGCGATGTGATCGTAGGAGCTGTTAAGGAAGCCTCCCCGGGAGGTTCGGTCGTGAAGGGGTCGATCGTGCATGCCGTCGTGGTTCGCACCCGCAAGGAAACGCGCCGGAAGGACGGTTCCTTGGTGCGCTTCGACCAAAACGCTGCCGTGATCATCGATGACACCGGAAACCCAAAAGGGACGCGCATCTTCGGGCCAGTTTGCCGCGAGCTTCGCGACAAAGGCTACATGAAGATCATCTCGCTAGCGCCGGAGGTGGTGTAGGATGAAAGGGAAAGATCTTGCACCGATCAAGCCTCACGTTCGAAAAGGGGATTTTGTGGTCATTCTCGCAGGAGACGATAAAGGCAAGAGGGGCAAAGTGCTGAGAGTGCAACCCCGTTTGGGCACCTTGGTGGTGGAAGGCATTAATGTCGCTAAGAAAACGACCAAGCCTAGCCAGAAGATGCCTCAGGGCGGGACAGTGGAAATCGAGCAACCTCTCGATCTTTCCAAAGTGATCCTCTTTTGCCCAAACTGCAAGAAACCGGCGCGCACTTCCAGTGTAGAAACAGCCAATGGGCGTGTACGCGCCTGTAAAAGATGTAAAGAGGTCGTCGATAAGTAATGGCAACTAAGAAAACTACTCCAAGCAAAACCCCGCAGAAGAAGGGTTCGGAAAAGAAAGGTCCGGAAAAGACGGTACAGTCGGTTGTCTATCCCGGGGGCGTCATTTTACGGGAGAAATACAGCCAGGAAGTAACTCCAGCCCTCTTAACACGTTTTGGTTATTCCAATGTGATGGAGGTTCCTCACCTAGTCAAAGTTGTAGTCAACCGTGGCGTCGGAGAGGCGATCAGCAACCCCAAAGCCCTGGAAAGCACCATCGAGGAAATCCAGTTGATCACGAACCAGAAACCCGTTGTCACCAAAGCTAAGAAATCCATCGCGTCCTTTAAGTTGCGGGCCGGGATGCGCATCGGCTGCCTGGTAACCTTGCGCGGAGCGCGGATGTATGCCTTCACCGCCAAGCTGATCGATATCGCCCTCCCTCGCATTCGCGATTTTAAGGGCGTCAGCCCTCGCGGTTTCGACGGGCGCGGCAACTATACCCTCGGCTTGCGAGAGCAGCTGATCTTCCCGGAGATCGACTACGACAAGGTCGATAAAGCTCGCGGCATGAACGTCACCTTCGTGACCACGGCCAAAACTGACGAAGAGGCCCGGATGCTGCTTGAGAGCTTGGGATTTCCCTTCAGGCCCTGACGGAGGAGCGAGATGGCCAGAAAAGCAATGATTAATAAAGCAAACAAGACACCTAAGTTCCCGGTGCGCAGATACAACCGCTGTTCCCAATGCGGCAGGCCTCGTGCCTATTACCGCAAATTCGGGCTCTGCCGTATCTGCCTAAGGACACTATCGCTGCGGGGAGAGATTCCCGGAGCACGAAAGTCCAGCTGGTAGGAGGAACAATGCTGATTTCAGATCCGATTGCAGATATGCTGACACGGATCCGTAACGCCAATATGATTTATGCCGAATCGACGGAGATGCCAAGCTCCAAGATGAAGCTGGAAATGGCCCGGATCCTCAAGGAAGAGGGGTTCATCAAGGAGTTTACCTTGGATACCAGCTCTGGCGCCCCAATTATCCGCGTCTTGCTCAAGTATGGACCGAAGCGAGACCGCGTTATTACTGGCCTGAAAAGGGTCAGCAAGCCCGGTAGGAGAGTCTACGTGGGCAAAGACAAAGTGCCGTTGGTTCTGCGGGGCCTGGGCATCGCCATTCTCTCGACCTCCCATGGACTGATGGCGGATAAAACCGCGCGAAAATCGGGCCAGGGTGGCGAGGTTCTCTGCCTGGTCTGGTAGGAGCATCGTCATGTCGAGGATCGGAAAGAAAGTCATTATTATTCCGCAAGGCGTTATTGTTGACCTCCAAGCCCAGCATATTCTCATCAAAGGGCCGAAAGGCACACTAGAACGTGAGATTCACCCGAATATTGCCGTAGAGATAAAAGAAGGGCAGATATTCGTTACTCGATCAAGTGACACGAAGATGGACCGATCGCTGCACGGGCTGACCCGGGCGTTGATAGCGAACATGGTGACCGGTGTAACTGATGGTTTTACGAAAGTGCTGGAGCTTACCGGCGTCGGTTATAAAGCTCAAGTGCAGGACAAAGCGTTGGTTCTTCAGGTCGGCTACACTCACCCTGTCCTCTTTCCTATGCCGGATGGGATCTCGGTTAGCGCGGAAGTCATCAAAGCCGTCACGAGCCAGATATCCAATTACCAGATCAAGGTTTCCGGCATAGACCGGGAAGCGGTTGGAGCGTTCGCAGACAAGGTGCGCAAAGTGCGGCGGCGCGACCCGTATAAAGGGAAAGGGGTCAAGTATGAAGGAGAAATTATCCGCCGCAAAGCCGGTAAAGCCTTGGGCAAAGGCGTTGGGAAGTAAGGAAAGGTGACGCCAGTGAAGCAGAAAATAAGCAGAACACATCGACACGCACGGGTACGCAAAAAAGTACAAGGTAGCGCGGAAAGGCCGCGCCTCTGCGTATTCCGCAGCATTAATCACATCTATGCACAGGTCATTGACGATAGCGCCGGCTGCACTTTGGCAAGCGCTTCAAGCCTACAGATTCATGACCAGGCCAAGGGAAAGAATAAAACCCAGGTGGCAGAGATGGTGGGGACCTTGGTAGCTCAGAACGCGCTGGCTGCCCAGATTGATAAGGTCGTCTTGGATCGCGGCGGCTATCAATTTCACGGGCGCATCAAGGCGCTGGCTGAAGCGGCCCGGGCCGCTGGCCTGGTATTCTAGGACGGAGGGCGTATGGCTCGCATCGAAACAACGGAGTCTGAGTTTTCGGAGAGGGTGATCCAGATCCGACGGGTCACTAAAGTAGTAAAAGGAGGCAAACGTCTCAAATTCCGCGTCGTAGTGGTTGTCGGCAATGCACTCGGACGCGTGGGAGTGGGCGTCGGCAAGGCGGCGGAAATCCCTAACGCTGTGCGCAAAGGGATCGAAGATGCCAAGAAGCAGATGGTCGAGGTTCCTCTATCCGGAACCACTATCCCGCATGCTGTGTTGGGAAAGTCTGGCGCTGGGCGCGTTTTCCTTAAACCAGCCGTACAGGGTACCGGAGTAATCGCCGGGGGTCCGGTGCGCGCAGTATTGGAGCTAGCTGGTGTAAAAGACGTGCTATCCAAGTCGCTTGGGTCGAATAACGCGGTGAACATGGCCAAGGCAGTTGTCAGTGCATTGGTGATGTTGAAGAGCCCAGAGCGTGTGGCTCGCAACCGCGGCAAGACCGTTCGTGAGCTTTGGAGTTAACCATGAAACTACACGAACTGGAGAAACTTCCCGGGATGAAACGAGCGAAGCGAGTGGGTCGCGGAACAGGTTCAGGGCATGGCAAGACCTCCACTCGCGGCCACAAGGGGCAAAAAGCCCGTGCTGGCGGACCGAAGCGGATTGGTTTCGAGGGAGGTCAACTTCCTCTATACCGGCGGCTCCCTTATCAGCGTGGTTTCAAACCGATCAACCGTATTTCCTTCTACCCCCTTAACGTGGCCAAGCTTGGTTTGTTCCCGGCGGGATCCACGGTGACGCGCGGCTTGCTGTACGAGATGGGATTGATCCCTTCTGCCGATGTGAACGTAAAGATCCTCGGCGATGGTGAATTGAAGGCCAACCTCACTGTAGAAGCCCAGGCCTTCTCAGCCAACGCTCGAGCCAAGATCGAGGCGGCAGGCGGAAAAGTGGAGATGGTGAGCTGATGGCCAACATCGCCGAAACCATCCGCAATGCCTGGAAGATCAAAGACCTCCGTCGCCGTATCATTTTCACCTTGGCGATGCTGGCGCTGTTCCGCTTGGGCGCCTTTATCCCGGTTCCTGGAGTAGACCCTGCGACGATCTCCAAGATCGTCAGCGAGGGTGGACTGTTAGGCATCCTCAACCTCTTTTCCGGCGGTACCTTGCTCAACTTCGGCCTGCTCTCTCTCGGCGTGCTTCCCTACATCAACGCTTCGATCATCCTCAACCTTCTGCAGATGGTGATCCCAAAATTGAAGGAGATGGCTAAGGAAGAAGGAGAAGGCGGGCGGCGCAAGCTGGCCATCTGGACTCGCTATCTCTGCGTGGCCCTCGGAATCCTGGAGTCGATCTTCTTTCTTGTCTATATGCAGCGCAGCGGCGTTCCTCTCAATCCGGATAACTTCCTTACCCAGTTCGCCATTGTCGTCACCTTAACCGCAGGCGCCATGCTTACTCTTTGGTTGGGGGAAGAAGTCACCGAGAAAGGGATCGGCAACGGTGTTTCTTTAATCATTTTCATCGGCATCGTGGCCCGCATCTTGCCTGGTGCGATCGAAGCCGGACGGCTGATCGGGGTCGGGGAGATGCCTATTCCCGAATTGATCCTGGTGTTGATCATTGCCGTAGCTATCATGGCTGGCGTTGTGGTTGCCTATACGGCTGAACGCAAGGTCCCCGTGCAGTACGCCAAGCGCGTTGTCGGACGGCGCATGTACGGCGGTCAATCTACCTTTATCCCTCTTCGCCTGATTCAAGCGGGCGTTCTGCCGATCATCTTCGCTCAGGCTGTGCTGATGTTCCCCGTCACCTTAGCCGGTTTTATCCCAGGACTGCAGGGATTCGCCCAGCTCTTCTACGATTCCTCCTCTTTCTTCTACAACATCCTGCTCTTTCTGTTGATCGTATTTTTCACTTATTTCTACACCGAGATCAGTTTCAATCCACGGGAATTGGCTGACAACCTGCAAAAATACGGTGGTTTCGTTCCCGGAGTTCGCCCGGGTCCCCCTACGGCCACCTACTTCCAACGCATCCTCAATCGCATCACTCTCCCCGCCTCGATCTTTCTCGGCGTCCTGGCCATCCTTCCAAATTTCCTGATGCCGATATTAGGGATCGCCGGCTCGCGCTTTCTTTTCGGCGGCACCTCGATGCTGATTGTCATCGGTGTCGCACTGGAAACAGTCAAGCAGATTGAGGCTTTCATGGTCATGCGTCACTACGAGGGCTTCCTGAGGTAGTGAGATGAATATCGTCTTTCTCGGGGCCCCTGGATCGGGGAAGGGAACTCAAGCGCAGGCTTTGGCGCAGCAATACGGATGGCAGTATCTAAGCACTGGAGATTTGCTTCGAAGGCTGGTCGGTTCCAGGGAAATACGGGCTTTGCAGGCCAAGGCTTTCATGGATCGGGGAGATTTGGTCCCTGATGAGTTGATGGTGGAGATCTTGCTCGCCCAGATGGAGATTCCCGTGCAGAAGGGGGCAAGCAGGTTGAACGATGGCTTGATCCTTGACGGGTTTCCTCGTACCAGCCGCCAGGCTGAGGTTTTGGACGAGATGATGGCGCAACGAGGGGCTCGTCTGGATTCGGCTCTATTGATCGAGGTTGGAGATGAGGAAGCGGAGAAACGGCTATTAAGCCGGAGCATTTGCGCTTCCTGCGGACAGATCTACCATCAACACTATCTAGCCTGTCCAGTTTGCGGTACGTCGATTCAACCGCGCAGCGACGACAATGCCGGGACTATCAGCAAGCGGTTGACGGTCTACCACCAACAGATCGACCCATTGATCGAATACTACCGTGAGCATGGTCTCCTTCGCATTGTGGAGGGCCAAGGCGATCCCGCCGAGATTGGAGAACGGATCCGGCGAGCATTGGGCCTTCCTTTGGACCCTTCGCTGGGCTCGAAGGTCTCTGGTGGAGATGAAGGAAGCTAGATGATCCCGATCAAGTCTCCTTCCGAAATCGAGGCGATGCGCCAGGTTGGAGCGATCCTGGCGGAAGCTTTGCAGGAAGTAGCCGGCGCCGTGCAAGCGGGCCTGTATACCCGCGACCTGGACCAGAAGGCTGAGGAAGCCTTGCGCAGGCGTGGAGCGCTTCCCGCTTTCAAAGGTTATCGCGGCTATCCTTCAGCGCTCTGTATCTCGGTCAACGAGGAAGTGGTGCATGGAATCCCCGGACCGCGTTTGTTGCGTGAAGGCGACCTGGTCTCGCTCGATCTGGGTGCTGTGATGAATCGATATTTCGCCGATTCAACCGTCACGATCCCGGTAGGAGAAGTGAAGCCGACCCTGCGAGAGCTGTTGCGCGTCGGGCAAGAGGCCATGATGGCGGGAATCTCCATGGCCCGCAGTGGAAACTACTTGGGAGATATCTCCGCGGCAATCCAGTATGAAGCAGAGCGCCACCACTTTTCCGTGGTGCGCGAATTCGTTGGGCATGGCATCGGGCGTGCGTTGCACGAGGAGCCGCAAGTGCCTAACTTCGGTCAATCCGGCACGGGAGTTATGCTAAAAGAGGGCATGGTTTTGGCCATTGAACCGATGGTGAACTTGGGAAACGCGCAGGTCGAGATCCTGCGAAACGGGTGGACGGTTGTTACCAGTGACCGCCGCCCCTCTGTTCACTTCGAGCATACAGTGCTGATTACGCCTTCCGATCCCGAGATCCTAACGGAGTGGAAATGAAAAGAAACTATTACCGACCTGCCCGAAGAAGGCCAGTCCGGCGCGAGGAGGAACCCGAGGCAAAAGTCCGAGAGGGTTTCGTGGAAATGGAGGGCAAAGTTGTAGAAGCCCTTCCTAACGCCATGTTCCGTGTTGAACTGCCCAATGCGCATCGGCTGCTGGCCCATACATCAGGAAAGATGAGGATCCACTTTATTCGAATCCTGCCTGGAGACCGGGTTAAAGTGGAGATCTCTCCTTACGATTTGACCCGTGGCAGGATTATCCGCAGATTGTGAAGAGGAGTCGAAATGAAAGTTAGACCGTCCGTGAAGAAGATTTGTGAGAAGTGCAAGGTCATCAAGCGCGAAGGAAAAGTGCTGGTGATCTGCGAGATCCCTAAACACAAGCAAAGGCAGGGTAAGTAGATGGCCCGTATCGCAGGAGTTGACCTCCCTCGGGAGAAACGTGTAGACATCGCCCTTGGCTATATCTACGGCATTGGACCCACGCTGTCCAACAAAATCCTGGCGCAGACGTCGATTAACCCGGCGACGCGAACTCGTGACCTCACCGAGCAAGAGATCAACCAGCTGCGGGAGATCATTACCCGCAATTACAAAGTGGAGGGTGATCTCCGCCGCGAAGTGTCCCAAAACATTCGCCGATTAATGGAAATCGGCTCATACCGCGGGCTCCGCCACAAGCGCGGGATGCCTGTTCATGGCCAACGGACCCGCACCAACGCGCGCACTCGAAAAGGAGCCAAGCGCACCGTCGGTTCCAAACGGGCCAAATAGGAAGGAGATAGAGACAGTCAATGCCAGCTCCCAAGACGACAAAGAAGCGCAAAGAAAAGAAAGTAGTTCCTCATGCGCTGGCTTACATCCACGCCAGTTTCAACAATACCCAACTGAGCATCACCGATCCTGCCGGGAACGTCATCGTTTCCTCCTCTGGTGGCGCCGTAGGCTTCAAGGGCACTCGAAAGGGAACCCCTTATGCCGCTCAACTGGCTGCAGAAGCAGTGGCCAAGAAAGCGATGGCGCTTGGTGTGCGCGAAGTGGACGTGTTGGTGAAGGGGCCGGGCGTAGGAAGAGAGACGGCGATCCGCTCTCTGCAAGTTGCCGGCCTGGAAATCAATACCATTCGGGACATTACCCCAATGCCTCACAACGGCTGCCGCCCACCCAAGCGGAGAAGGATGTAGGAGGAAGAACTTGGCTCGTTACACGGATTCGAATTGCCGGTTGTGCCGGCGCGAATTAAGCAAATTGTACTTGAAAGGCGATCGCTGTTTCTCGGCGAAATGCCCGATTGAGAAAAAGCCGCAACTGCCCGGACAACACACCATCTCCCGGCGGAAACTGAGCGAGTATGCTATTCGCTTGCGCGAGAAACAAAAACTGCGCCGTATCTACGGTGTCTTGGAGCACCAGTTCCAACGCTACTTCACCATGGCCACCGGGCAGCGCGCCATCCCCACCGGGACGCGCTTGCTGCAGATTCTGGAGGCAAGGATGGATAATGTCGTTTTCCGTTCCGGCTTTGCCCCCTCCCGGGCGGCTGCCCGGCAGCTCGTCAACCATGGGCATTTTATGGTGAACGGACGCAGCACCGACATCCCCTCCTACTCCCTCAAACCTGGCGATCGGGTTGAGGCCAAAGAGCGCAGCAAAGGCCTCAGCGTCCTCAAAGACGGCATCGAGGCAGTGAAGGGGCGCTCTATTCCTCAGTGGTTGCATCTCACTCCGGAAGCTATGCAAGTGGTCGTACAGAGCCTTCCCTTGCGGGAACAAATCGATGTGCCGGTACAGGAGCAGCTTATCGTCGAGTTCTACTCGCGCTAATAGGAGGAAATTTCCTTGGACGAGTTTGAAAGAGCGAACATTGAGGTTCTAGAGGAACGCGAGGACTTCGCACTGTTGGTGATGAGCCCACTGGAGAAGGGGTATGGCACGACCTTGGGCAATGCCCTTCGCCGTGTCCTGCTTTCCTCGATTCCCGGGTCTGCCGTCACTGCCTTGCAGATCGAGGGGGTTGAAATCGAAGGGGAACGGCGCGGGGATCCTCATCATATCCTCCACGAGTTTTCCACCATCCCCGGCGTTCGGGAAGACGTCACCGATTTGGTGCTCAACTTCAAAAGCCTGATCGTGCGCAGCCGATCACCCGAAACTAAGATCCTTTACCTCGAGGCGAAGGGAGGCAAGGAAGTCCATGCCAGCGACATCGAACCCGATGCTGAAGTGGACATCCTTAACCCAGACTTGCACTTGCTGACATTGGACGGCGAAACCTCCAAGGTCAATATCCAGATCTATGTCGATCAAGGGATGGGGTTTCTCTCTGCGGATTCAAACAAGAAAGCCAACTTTCCGATTGGGGTGATCCCGATCGACTCCTTCTTTTCTCCCGTGCGTCAAGTCTCCTATCGGATCGTTCCCACCCGTGTCGGACGAGCCATTGAGGATGACCGCCTGGAGTTGTCGATCTGGACCAATCGATCGCTTGCGCCTCTCGATGCTTTGGTCACCGCAGCGGAGATTTTGGTAGAACGTTTCTCGATCATTCGGAATATCCGCAGCACTTTTGCCCCTCTGCTTCCAAGCGGCGGCGCTTTGGAAACCCCCCTGCAGTCGATGCACCTGTCGATTCGTTCTTTCAATGCATTGTCGTCGATCGGCGTCGTGACCGTGGCAGATCTGGTCTTAAAGACGGAATCAGAGCTACGGGCAATGAAGAATTTCGGCAAGCGTTCACTCGACGAGGTCCGGCAAAAACTGGACGAGTTGGGCTTGTGCTTGAAAGGTGAAGAATAAATGAGACACATGAAAGACCACCGCAGACTGGGACGATCGACTAGCCCTCGTCGGGCGCTGTTGCGAAGCCTGGCCACCAGCTTTTTCCTCAAATCGAAGATTGAGACCACCCAACAGAAAGCCCTGGAAGCCCAGCGAACGGTTGAGCGGTTAATCGCCAAAGCGACCCACAAAGACCTGGCCACTCAACGGCTTGTGTATGCCTTCCTCCTGGACAAAGAAGCCGGGCAGCGCCTTTATACAACGATTATCCCCAAGGTCGGCGACCGGAAAGGCGGCTATACACGCGTCGTCAAGACGGGCAAGCGCCGCGGGGATGGCGCGGCGATGGCGATCCTGGAGCTGGTTGAGTAAACAGATTCTGGGGTAGCTGTGACCCCAAAGATCGTCCTTGAAGGAGTCAGCTACTGTTACCCTGACCCTTCCGCGTCCCCTGTCTATGCTCTGTCGTCCCTGACGCTGGAGGTCAAGGCGGGGGATTTTCTTTGCATTCTCGGCCCCAATGGTTCGGGAAAGTCAACTTTGGGCCGTCTTTTCAACGCATTGCTTTTACCCACCGAGGGGTCGGTTCAGGTCGATGGGATGGATACCCGCAATACCGCTCTTCTCTGGACAATCCGGACGCGGGTGGGAATGGTTTTCCAGAATCCCGACAACCAGATCGTAGGGACGATCGTAGAGGAGGACATTGCCTTCGGGTTGGAGAACCTGGGCATTCCCCCGATCGAGATCCGCGCTCGAGTCGATTGGGCGATGGATAAAGTAGGCATCAGCAGTTATGCCAAACATCCGCCCAACCTCCTTTCCGGGGGTCAGAAGCAACGTGTCGCCATCGCCGGCGTGCTGGCCATGAAACCCTCCTATATCGTTTTGGACGAACCGACTAGTTTGTTGGATCCAAATGGTCGGGAGGAAGTGCTCCGCACGATTCAGGAGCTGCACGGAGAGGGAATTGCCGTGGTCCTCATCACCCACAGGATGGAGGAAGCCATGCTGGCCAGTCGATTGCTGGTGCTGGAGAAGGGGGAGGCTGCTTTCCTCGGCGACCCGGCTCAGCTTGTCGAGGAGGATGAGCTCCGCCGGCATGCTCACCTTGACCTTCCTCCAGCCATTCGTCTCGCCCAACTGCTGCGGGAGGGAGGGATTCCCTTGCCGTCTTTCTTGTCTCGTCCCGAGGAGCTGACCCGTACCCTATGCGCATTGAAGCGGAACACCTGACTTATATCTACGGTCCTGGTCTGCCGTGGGAAAAACGAGCCCTGGATGATGTTTCGCTGCAGTTCGAGGAAGGGGAGTTCGTGGGACTGGTCGGAGAGACCGGCAGCGGCAAATCAACCCTGGTGCAGCTCCTCAACGGGCTTTTGCGGCCTACCTCGGGAAGAGTTTTGCTGGATGGAGTAGACCTCACCGACAAGAAGGCGCCAATCTGGAAAGCGCGCCTTCAAGTGGGGTTGGTTTTCCAATTTCCCGAATCCCAACTTTTCGCCGAAACGGTAGCCGAAGACATCGCCTTTGGACCCAGAAACCTTGGCTTGAGCAGGCAAGAAGTTGCCAAGCGAGTGGAGGAATCTCTTCTTAAAGTCGGCTTGGAGCCGGCCCGCTTTCGCCAGCGCAGCCCCTTCACTCTTTCGGGAGGGGAAAAGCGTCTGGTCGCAATCGCCGGCATTCTGGCGATGGAGCCGCGGGTTCTAATCGTTGACGAAGTGACGGCAGGACTTGATCCTCGGGGTAAACGAGACATCCTCACCCGCATCAAACTCCTGCACCGCAACGAGAGAGTTACGGTGATTATGGTCAGTCATGACATGGATGAGATCGCCTCCTTGGTTGAGCGCGTCGTTGTGCTGAAAGGCGGACGCATTTGTCGCCAAGGGCTGACCAGAGAGGTCTTCAGCGACGAGGAATCGTTGGCCGGATGTGGAATTCAGCTTCCCACCATTCCCCACATCCTTTCTTCGTTGGTGAAGGCCGGCTGGAGCTTGCCGGTCTCCATCTTCGATGTGCGGGAGGCGGCCCGTCTGATCGCGCAGGAGTACCACGATGGCATTATCTGACGTCGTTACCCTCGGGCAGTACATTCCCGGCGACTCACTCTTGCACCGGCTCGACCCTCGTACAAAGTTCCTGGCCGCAACCGCTTTGACCATCCTTCTCTTTTTCGTGACGAAGGTTACTGGCTACCTCTTCTTTCTGGCGATTCTTTTGGCAGTGGTTACCGCCAGCGGCATCCCTCTGAGGTTTCTGCTGCGCGGCCTGCGGCCGATCCTTTTCCTGATCCTCTTCACTTTTATTGTCCAGGCTCTCTTTTCGCAAGAAGGCAACATAATCCTGCAGTGGGGATTCCTGGTGATACGCGACGAAGGGTTGTGGAAAGCCTTCTTCATGAGTTTTCGCCTCACTCTGCTGGTCTTGGTGACGACACTTCTGACCCTCGTTACGTCCCCAATCGACCTCACCGACGGCCTGGATCGCCTTTTTTCCTTTCTACACGTTTTCCGCATCCCGGTGCATGAAATCGCCATGATGATGACCATCGCTCTCCGCTTCATCCCCACCCTTTTGGATGAGACGGATACCATCGTCAAAGCCCAGATCTCCCGTGGGGCGCCTCTCGATCGTGGAAACATCTTTCGTCGTCTGCGCGGGTTTGTCGCTGTCTTGATCCCGCTCTTTGTCTCCGCCTTCCGCCGGGCCGATGAATTAGCCCAGGCGATGGAAGCTCGTTGCTACCGGGGAGGAGAGGGAAGGACCCGGATGCGGTCGATGGTCCTGCACTGGACCGACTTATGGGCAGCCCTTGGCGCTCTAGCTTTGGGCTTGGCTGCACTCGCCTTCAACTGGCTGGCGGTGCCGTGACAAAGAACTCCCTGCCGGAAGTTGACATGCCGCCGGGAGCTGACAATCTGCCGCAGGCTGACACAGTAGACAAGCCCCGGGCAGGGAGTTCTAGCATGCTGCCTCAGCGCAACCTCCTTGTTCGCTTGGCCTATCTGGGAACTCCATTTGCCGGTTGGCAAAGGCAGAAGGAACTGCCCAGCGTGCAAGGGTTGTTGGAAGCTACCATCGAACGGATCACCGGGGAGCCGTCCCGGGTGATTGGAGCTGGTCGCACCGATCGTGGCGTGCATGCCCTCGGGCAAGCCTGCAATGTCCATACCAGCGCCAGGATCAGCCCGCTCTCCCTGCAGCAGGCGCTCAATGCCCTTCTCCCGCCCACCGTGCGAGTTTGGCTGGTAGAGGAAGTCCCTTCCGTCTTTCATGCCCGTCGCAACGCGCTGGGAAAAGCCTATCTCCTCGTTCTTTGGACTGATCCTTTGATGAGTCCTTTTCTATTTGGTCGGATCACCCACCAACCAAGTACTTGCGATTGGGAACGCGTTCGCCGGGCGTTGCCTAACTTGCTGGGGGAGCATGACTTCCGCGCGTTCGCCAAGGCAGGTTCTTACAAAGGAGGGACAATACGGCAAATCCACCGGGCCGAGTTGATCGGGAAGCCGCCCCTTGTCGCACTGCTTTTTTCGGGCAATGGTTTCCTTCAACACATGATCCGCGCGTTAGCTGGAACCTTGCTGATGATTGGACAGGGGCGCCGGGAAGAGGAGTGGCTGCGATCTTTATTACTGGGAGCGGATCGGTCGAGCGCCGGCCCGACCTTGGAAGCGGAGGGGCTTTATTTGCTGGCAGTTCATTATACGGAAAAGGAATTATCTTCGGAGATCGCGGTGACCAACCCCTTCACTCTCTCCTCGATCTTCCCACTTCTCCTCCCATGCACAGCAGACCTCCAAGCTAGGATGGGGACAGAACAGACCTCCGGTCAATCCGCCCACCTGTTCCCGTAATGACAGCATGATAGCTCGCAGCAGCGTGTTTTGGCTCCCTCTCCTGCAAAAGCACCAGCAGCGATGGCCCAAGGCAAAATGGATCGATCTATACAAGTTGTGCTACCAGGGAATCCTGGGACCGGAACATCTCGTTCGGCAAGAAGAGGCCCGTGTCCGGCTTGAAGAGGAATGGGAACGACTTCCCGCAACCCCTTCCTCGACAGGAGGAGGGATCGAAATATGGGAAGCGGCCCGCCCAGATGGCCGCTTGGGCCGCCTCCACCTGGGCGCCTGGAAAGCGCGCGGGGGAACCTGGCAAGCCATTGCCGAGGCCTTTCTGAACACCGCGCAGGCGAAGTGGGGGAGTCTGGATGAGCTGATTGAGGTTTGGGATATAGTGGAGAGCGTTTCACGAGAGGGTGTCTTCCACATTTCCTTGGCTGAAGTGGAAAGGCTGCACCAGACGCTTGTCACTCATCGATATCCATCGGTGCATCACTCCGCTGCCTATCGAGAAGCTTATCGACCGGCTTATCGACTGGTCAGCCGAAGCGTTTTACCCTTGCTGCTGTCCGACCCAGGATGAATACTCTGGACATGATTTATCAAGACAAGAATAATCTGGGACACAATACATTATTTTCCCAAAATTGTTTTATGTCCCGATTATTCAGCTTATGTCCAAGATTATTCGGATTATTCAGGGTTGTTCATGCCAAACACTTGGGGTCGCAAGAGCCGTAGCAGAGATGGAGTTTTCTGTTCCAGCACACAGTGGCGATCGAGATCATCTCCGCGTCGAGCTAAACAATGACGAGCTGATCCTGCGAGCCTTCCGCCAAGGGCAGGAGATCTCTTTGGACCAGAGTAGGGGAGGGCTTGCATTTCTCTCCAGAATAGATGTGCGGAACTTGGTCGATTTTGGCACGGGAGCGCTATCGTGGAGAGGTTTGGAGGGTCTGCGTGAGGCGTCCAGAGAGCAGATGGAGATTCGCCTGGAGATTTTGCCGGAGGTGCAGGCGCTCGTGCGAGGTCCAATACCTGAAGACTTTTCCTTGACCTTTCGCTGGATTTCCTCTCGCGGAGGGCTGGAGAGGATTATCAACCCTCCTGCTCGATACCTCGGAAAAGGGTGTTTCCTGGCAGGAACGAACTACTGGCTGGTGGAAGGCACTGAATCGGAGGATGACCGTTTCCTGACCAGCGAGTATCTGGAGGGACCGCTGCTGCTTTCCCTCATTAAAGATCGCGCGCCGGTCTGGGGTCCCAAGAGGTTGCCTTACCGGGTCGAGTTGGAGTACCTGGAATCCCCACTTTTCCAGTCAGAGATCCTTTCCGTTCAAGATGAGCGGGTGAATCTCTCCTTGCAGTGGTCTTTACCACCAGACCAGTTGGAGGAGATTGCCGCGCTTCCCGGTTTCTTGCGAGCAGGAAGCAGTTTGCGGCCCGGCCCCTCTCCCCGAAGGTTGCCTCCTTCACTACAGGAGGGAGGGCTCGCCTGGTTAGAGGGCGAAGAGATCCCCCGATTCCTGCAAGGATTGCCCCCCCCTTCCGCTTGGGCGACAGGGGAAGTGGATGCGCTGGTTGCCTGTCACGGACTGTGGGAAGGCAGCGTGCAAAGATTCTTGGACATTCAACGAGAAGATTGGCGTGGAGTCGGCCGGGTTTGGGCAATCCCCTCCATCAAGATCGGAAAAGAGAGTTATTCCATCGATTCCCTTTGTAGCCTTGGGGACCGATTTGGAGTCCGTTTCCATGGCTGTGGCTCGCAGCCGGCCAGTAAAGAACGCCTGTCCGCTGGGGAGGGAATACAAGGTCAGGAATACCTGCGGCTCCCCAATGGCTGGATTGAGCGAGGACGCTTGCCATGCATTCCTCCGGAGGCTCCCCACTCATACGTTGCCAATGGAGAAGGAGAGGTTCTTCCAGACGGGACATTCTGGCGACCGTTACTCCTCCATGCTGATGAGATTTTGCGCCGAGGTTCTCTAAGGTTATCCGTCAGCGAGTTCTCTCCGGTTGAATTCCCAACCATTCGACCGGCGGAAGGCGGGACACCGCTGGAGACGGCCTTCCAACACCTGGAGTTCTTGCGGACTTGGGGGTTTCCCGGTGGATTGGTGGGAACCGCTCAAGACCTCGTTGGTGTTCTTTCTTCGTTCCTGCGCTCTTGCCTGGAGCGTTTTTCTGATTTTCGCGCCTTGGTAGTGGGGTCGCGTACAGCACTGAGCGTGTTAGGGGCAGATTTCCAACCGCTGCCCATCGTAGCCAGCGGGATCGAGCAACCGGGACGGGAAGAGAGAATCACTCTGGTCAATCCCCCTGCGCTGGAGGAAGCCTTGGCGCAGGAACCTGGCAATTGGAGCCTGCTGGTCTTGCTGGAAGCCGACCTGCTGGTGCATTCTCCTTCCTCCTCGCTGTACCGGCAACTCTTGCGTTGTCGGCGGGAACTGACCCTAGGGCTATTCAGGCGGACCGAGTTCCTTCGCCGTGCTCTGCCCCGCATGGCTCTTTCTCGGCTTTTCCGGGTGGGATCCTACTCAAATCTGTGGAAATATAGTCTGCGCCAGCCTGACCTAGCCCCTCCACCTCTCCCTGCCCCTTATCAGTACTTCTCACCTCCCCCTTCCAGTTCGGTCACCGAAGTGGTGGGACGCGCTGCCTCGGGCTATCAAGCTGCCGCGGGCTATCCGGCTGTTCCTGCGTCCATCGGCATTCCCATTCCACCGCGACCTGGGCTTGCCAGCAGCCCGGAGGTTGGCTTCCGCTCGCCGTTGGTCGAGGAAGTATGGGCTCGGCGAAGCCCCCGTTTCCTTGAAGACGCTCTAGATCTCGTTTCTGCCACGGAGGAAGTTGCCCCCTTCACTCCCTTTCAAAAGGGTTTCCCCACTTACAGCGACATGAACCGGGCACAAATGAAGTGGTACCTTTACTGGCGCGACCGGGTGCGCAAGGGAGAATACCTGCCTACTGATCTCGGCGCCATCCATTTGTACGCATACGAGCTAATTAACCAGATCGGGGTGGAGGACCCGATGGAAGGTTTCCAATCGTTGCGGAAACTTTGGCTGCAGTACCGGCGATCCTTCCCTTCCCTCGACGAGGTGATGGTAGACTGGCAGGCCGATTACCTGCTCGTCTATAACTGCCCGATGGACCCGCTCTTGGTTTTCCAGGAGGCCTTTGGCCTGTTGGGCCGCCTTCGAGAACCGGAGTTGGCTTTCTCCCTTCATTTGGAAAGACCGTGGGAATTGTGGCCTTTGACAGCGATCGAATTAGCCCTTGATTATCGCTTGCGTTGGACAGAGTTTTGGGCTCTTGGAAAACGGGAACTCCTGGAGTACTGGGTTCCCAGGGTACTCGGGGAGGCGGATCGCGCATTGCGCGAAAAGGATGGTCGAGGGATCCTGGCACGCTTCCGCCCAAAAGAACTTCTCCGCTTGACTCGTTATCCATTTCAAGGCGCGCGCTTTCGCGGCGAGTTGATCCTCCTGGAGGTGGCTGCATTCTGGCCCTATAGCCAGCACCCTCCCCTGCGCTCTTTTCTGACAGCGGTCACCCAATTGGTGGAGAACGCTCTGCGCAGATCTTGCGGTTTCCCCCCCCTGCGGCAGGAAGAGGGTGGTCTCGGGGTAAAAGAGAGCAGCCTGGAAAGCGAGTTGCGTGAACGTTTGGAGGCATGGATGGCGCAAGCCTTCTCTTCTCCGGAAGCCCCGCCCATCGGTAGAACATTCGAGAGTTTGCGCCAGTATGTCCTGCCCTCACTGAAGATGCAGCCGGCTATTCGTTTTGACGCAGAGCGCATCCAGCATTTGCAGGCCGAAGCCGATCAACTTCAGGAAATGCTGGCTCCGCAGGAAGAAGCGGAGATCACACTGGCTTTGCCGATGGAAACAACTCCCTTATCAAACTGGTGCAGGGCGGACCTATCCCTTTTTCCGCCGGAATGGGCAGCTTTCATACGCCGGTTGCAGATCTACCAGGTTGATGTCTTGCGCATCTTGTTGGGTACAGATGGCTCAGACCGGGAGAAGGCAGCCTATGATCCCCAGCAAGACACCCTGCGCCAGCAAGATAGCCTGCGGCAGCAAGCTCTCTGGCGCATCGCCCAGGCCCAGGCTCTGCTGCCGGAAATGATCCTTGATGCAATCAATGAGCTGGCCCTGGAGTGCTTCGGCGATTTACTGCTGGAGCCAAACGCGGAACTGCCCCAGATCGTGCCGGAACAACGTGAGACGCTCGCCGAGGTCCTTGCTATGATTGGGGCAAATGCCCAATAAGATTCCCAGAAGAATCTCTACTGCGATCCTGCAATCACTGAGCGCCGGGGTTGTTCCACGCATAGGCTTGGAGTATATCGCCGTGGGGCGCAGGGACGAGACCGCCGTGCTCCTGGGTGATCTGGAGAATATCGCTGAAGGCGCTTCTACTTTCCGTTTATTGATCGGCCGCTTCGGTTCAGGGAAGAGTTTTATGCTTCAGTTGTTGCGCAACTACGCCATGGACCGGGGCTTCGTTGTGGCCGACGCCGACCTTTCCCCGGAGCGCCGATTGAGTGGCGCCAATGGCGAGGGGCTGGCCACTTATCGTGAACTGATGAGGTCCCTGGCCACCAAGACCAATCCGGATGGGGGAGCCCTTCCCGCCCTGCTGGCTCGCTGGGTCTCAGGCATTCAGGTGCGCGTCCGCCAGGAATCCGGTTTGGAACCGGAGAGCGAGGGTTTTACCAATCAAGTAGAGAATGCCATCCTGCAGACCATCAGTCAGATGGAGGGGATGGTCCATGGATTCGATTTCGCCGCTGTGGTGACCGCTTTTTGGCGCGGGTACCGCCAAGGAGACGAGGAACGGCGCAGCGCAGCCATGCGCTGGCTGCGAGGGGAGTTCACCACCAAGACGGAGGCGAGGAACAGCCTGGGCGTGCGCGTGATCGTCGATGACGCCAGTTGGTATGACACCCTCAAGATCATGGCTCGTTTCGTCGCGGCGATCGGCTACAAGGGCTTGCTGCTGCTGATCGACGAAGCCGCCAACCTCTACAAGATCAGCCACGCTGTCTCCCGGGCGACCAACTACGAGCGTCTGCTGGCTATGTTCAACGACACCATGCAGGGAAAGGCCGAGCATTTGGGTATTCTCCTGGCTGGGACCAGCCAATTCCTCGAGGATCCCCGGCGAGGGCTCTATAGCTACGAAGCCTTGCGTTCCCGGCTGGCGGAGAGCCGCTTCACGGCTGGAAACCAGCATGATGGCGCGCGGCAGCAAGACAGCCCGCGGCAGCGCGTTCTCTCCGGTCCGGTCGTGCGCCTGGCGACACTGACCCCTGAAGAGGTCTTCGTCCTCCTGGAGCGTGTGCAAGAGGTCTACCGCGCTCACTACGAACAGGACCTGGACTTGGACAGGGAATCGGTGCGCCGCTTCCTGGAAGCGATCGTTTCCCGTCTTGGAGCTGAAGAACTGCTCACCCCGCGGGAGGTTGTGCGCGACTGGATCGCTGTGCTCGATCTGCTTCGACAAAACCGTGATTTGACCCTCCCCTCCCTTCTTCAAGGAGAATCTTTCACCAGCCGGCCTGCCATGACACCGCCGGGATCTGACCCGCCAAGTCAGGATAGTGACGGGGCAAGCGGGCAGAAAGCGGGGGGCGACCTGCCCGAGTTTACCTTATGAGTACAGATGCTGCCGCAGGCGCGAACCCCTTCTTCCGGTTGGCGCCGTTTATCCAAGAGTTCATCTATACCCACGGCTGGACCGAGCTGAGAGCCGTACAAGTGGAAGCCTGCCGGGTCGTCTTCGAGACCGAGGCGCACCTCCTTCTGGCCACCGGCACAGCTTCCGGAAAAACTGAGGCAGCTTTCCTGCCCATCCTGACCCTCCTTCAGGAAGATCCCCCGAAGTCGGTGGGCGTCCTCTACATTGGCCCCACCAAAGCGCTCATCAATGATCAATTCCTCCGCCTGAATGACCTCCTGGTGGAGGCTCAGATCCAGGTCGCCCACTGGCATGGCGATGTCCCTCAAAGCGAGAAGACGCGCTTGCTGCGTCAGCCGCGCGGAGTGCTTCAGATCACCCCGGAGTCGATGGAAGGGCTCTTGATGAACCGCAAACCAGAGTTGACCCGGGTTTTCGGGGATCTGCGTTTCGTGGTCATCGATGAAGTGCATGTCTTCATGAACTCCGATCGTGGCCGCCAGATCCTCTGCCAGTTGCAGCGCCTCCGTCCCTACCTCGCTCAGGAGCCACGCAGGGTCGGCCTTTCCGCCACACTCGGGAACTACGAAGCTGCCGAGCAATGGCTTCGCGCCGGGACTGAACGCCCAGTCATCACGCCGCACCCGGAGGGAGGGGAACAGCACTTCCGCCTGGCGGTGGAACACTTCTTCGTCCCCCAGATCGATCGCGCTGCTGAAATCTCCGAACCGAAGGGAGCGGTTGGGGCTGGTTTGAAACCCGAACCTACAGAAGGCAGTGGTCCTTTGCGGCGCTCCATTCCGGGGGAAAAGCGGGCCATCTCTCCATTTATTCAGTATATCTACGAGAACACGCGCGGGCGGAAGGCCCTCATTTTTTCCAACTCCAAAGAGGAGGCCGAATCGATGCTCTCCTCTTTGCGCATGGTGGCCAAGGTACATGGAGCCCCGGACGTCTATTTCATGCACCATGGCAGCATTTCCGCCCCGCTGCGGGAAGCGGCCGAGGAAGCGATGCGCGACCCCTTGCTGCCTGCCGTGATAGCCACCACCATGACCCTCGAGTTGGGAATCGACATCGGCCACCTGGAGCGGGTTCTTCAACTGGAAGCGCCCTACTCGGTCTCCAGCTTCCTGCAGAGGCTGGGCCGTTCCGGCCGCCGCGGCAACCCCCCGGAGATGATCCTGGCCTGCGCCGAAGAAGAGCCCCTGGGCAAGGAACTGCTGCCGCAACAGCTCCCTTGGTCTTTGCTGCAGGCCATCGCCATTATCCAGCTCTATCTGGAGGAGCATTGGGTGGAACCGCAGCGGCTGGTCCGTTACCCCTTTAGCTTGCTCTATCACCAGACCATGAGCATCCTCGCTTCCCAGGGGGAATTGACCCCGGACGCTCTGGCCAAGCGTGTCCTGGGCTTGCCTCCATTCCGCCAGGTTACCCAGGATGATTTGCGCGAGTTGCTTCGCCACCTTCTGAAGATCGACCACCTGCAATATACCGAGGAGGGCGGCCTGATCATCGGCCTGGCCGGAGAAGCCGTGGTGCGCAGCTTCCGTTTCTATGCCGTCTTCCAGGATGACGATGAATTCTCGGTGAAGGAGGGGACCGAGGAGATCGGCAGCATCGCCTACCCGCCCCCGCCCGGAGAGCGCTTCGGCCTGGCTGGGCGACCCTGGGAAGTGTTGGAAGTGGATATCAAGCGCAAGTACGTTTTCGTGAGAGGGGTGGAGGGAAAAGCCCTCACAGTGTGGCCCGGACCCTACGGCGTCATCCACACCCGCATCAAACAGCGGATGCGGCAAGTCCTGCTGGAAGACACGGAATACGGGTACCTGCAGCCCCATGCCCGCAAACGGATTGCCGAAGCTCGCTCCCTGGCTCGTCACGCCGGATTGGAGCAGCGGTGGGTTCTTCACTTGGGAGGAACGACCTTCGCCATCTTCCCGTGGATGGGGACGCGCTCCTATCGCACCCTCAATCACGCCTTGCGCCATCTGGCCGGCACGGAACTTGGCATCAAGGGCATCGAAGGGCAACCTTCCAACTACTTCCTGATCAAGATGGAAAAGGGACAGGCAGCCGATCTTTGCAGAGTCCTGGTGATCGCCGCACGAGATGGAATCAGGCCGGAATCGCTGGTAGGAACGAACGAGGCGCCAGTCATGCAAAAATATGACATTCATGTCCCCGCTTCCCTGCTGCGCAAGGCCTACGCCTACGACCACCTCGATGTGGAGGAGTTCAGCCAGTTGGTCAGCCAGTGGCAGGAACAGAAATAGCAGAAAAAGGGGACAGTGTCTGGCGCATCCGTTTTTAAGGCGTTGGAAGTCAAGCTAGGACGATCACCGTCCGAAGCTGGCTGCGAAGATAGGCGTTGTTTTGGATCGTCACGTGCATCAACTTACTATCAAGTAGCTGCTCACTTTTTAGCTCGAGCTTTACTTGTTCCATTCAAACTTCGCTATAAATTCAGCGGCACGCCAGATCGGAATATCTCTAAAAGGATGGAGGATCAGCAAGTCGTCGTCACCGGAGACGATTACATCCACTCCACCAGCCAATGCAGCTTCCAGGTACTTGTTGTCTTTGGGGTCTCGGCAATCGCTAACCTGTTGCTGGGGAGTCACCAATTCCCCCCGTAGGCGAATGAGGTTGACCAGATCGGTGATATCTTCCGGCTGGATGTGATACTTGGTGTGGAAAGGGGGACGACTCAAGACATCAATCACTTCAATCAGAATGGGCGTGGAATAACTAACGGTGAATCGTCCATCCCGTATGGCGCGCAAGACGCTCCCCGTGGCTCCTTGGCAGCGAATCAAAGCGCTGACCAGCACGCCGGCATCAACCACAACGCGCATCGAAATGCTTCCTACCCTGCGGTCTGCACGGATCGCGCAGCTTCAATATCGGCAGCCAGTTCTTGATCGCTGACCGCCTCATTTGCCTTTGCTAATCGCGCCCACACCTGGTCGAAGCGCCCAAGCACTTCGCTTTCCTGTATTTGCTGAAAGCGTAGATAGTCTTCATAGGAAATCAGTACGGCTTCCGGACGGGAGCCGCGCGTGAGCACCAGGGGGATGCGCTTGCGCACTACATCTTCGAAGAAAGGCCTAAAACGGCGCTGAAGCTCAGTAACACCAATAATCTTCTGCATGTTGCTCCTTTCTACATATTTTAGTATGTATATTAGCATAGGAGAGGACAAAAGACGGGGTCAGGTCTTTAGATTTAGCGTTTCCCATCATTCTGCCGCTGCCTGCGGGGTGCAGGATGGCGTGACAGACTGCATCCAAGCGGTGACGATGCGCGCTTGGCTGCTTCGGATCTGGCAGCAGGTGTTCAGGCTATGGCGCAGGGTCTCGGCCGATGCCTAGATCTTAGCCATCTTGCGCATTCTTTTCCTCCTGGCGTTAAGCGATGAACCAGCGCTGACCCAGGAAAGCGCGCTTAGGCGGCAAACTCTAGGATCAGTGAAAGCGGCTGGATTGGTGGACTGCTTGGTGAGCGTTCACACACCATCGCTCTGGATCGAAGCGGACCATTGGCGGCCACAGGTTAGTCCTCCGTCGACGACGATCGCCTGACCGTTCACAAAAGTTGACTCGTCTCCCGCCAGCCAGAGCGCAGCAGTTGCGATGTCATGCGGTTTCCCGGCCCTGCGCAGCGGTTGGCTTTGGGCAAATATCTCTTCTAGGCGCATCATCCTGTCTGCCTTGGCTTCGGGGCTTTCCAAATCTACGGTGAAGATGGGTGTAAGGATTGCTCCCGGGCAGATGCAGTTCACCCTGATGCCGCTTTCTCCCAGTTCAGTCGCTACGACACGGGTCATCCCAATGATTGCAGACTTCATGGCAGAATAGATGTGACCTGCATTGCCGGACTGCAATCCAGCGACGCTCGCGGTGCTGATGATACTGCCGCTTCCCTGGCGCTTCATGATCGGCGCCGCGTATTTCATCCCGAGGAAGACACCGCCCATGTTAATTCTGACGATCCGCTCAAACTGCCGCATTTCAATTCTCTCGATGGGAATAAAGTCCTCGCCGATCCCCGCGTTGTTGAACATGCAATCAAGTCGCCCGAATTGAGAGACAGCGGCATCGACAACTGCCTTTACATCGATTTCTGATGAGACATCTACGTGGAGGTAGACTGCTGATTCGCCCAAAGACCGGCTGAGCGCTTCTCCCTTATCATCCTGGATATCTGCAATGACAACGCGACAACCCTCTTCGACAAACAATTGAACGGTTGACTCTCCGATACCGCTCGCCCCACCGGTAATGATCGCTACCTTGCCTTTCAGTCATTCCATGGAGACCCCGCTTAAGAAATAGGATTTTCAATGCTTGATATCCGGAAAAAGTATATTGGCAAATGGGATTCTCGGCAAAAGATACTCTGATTGGAGCCCAGGGACGATCCGCGGGGAGTTTCGAGTGAGGCGCACCTGCTGAGCGATCAGGCTAATTTATCGCATCGATCAATAGAATGTGGTCCTCCGCACGGGCTGGAACAGTTCCCGGCGATGGGCGCAGGCTGAATCGATCTGGCACAAACGGCACTCAGGCGGGGACATTTCAGGGCAGCGTGCGCGGGCGCCAAAGAAGAGCCAATCCACTGCGCCGGTGGTTTTGCCTGACGCCGCGACAACCTGCTTTATGGCGCGATAGGCAGCATAGCGGACCGCCCATTCCTGGTCCGGTAAAACGACCTGGCGATGGATCAACTTCCCCTTCAATTGATCATCGACCACCTCGATCAGGCCGACGCGCAGGCACGAGCGCATGAGATGATAATCGATGACAGGCTCCACCTGTTCATCCTTGGCAAAGGGCAGGAATGACTCCGGACGTTGATGCAGGATCAGTGCAAGCAGTCCGCTTTTCTTGCGCAAGGGGTCTTCCTTGTATCCGCCAATCTGGTCGAGCCGCCCGATGATGGTTCGCAGCGGGCGGCTCGATGCCCGGGCTTCCTCAACTACCTTTGCCGGAGTCAGATGAAGGGCAATCATGTCGCCCCCATAGGCATGGGCTATTTCCAAATGCAGATCCAGGGCGGGCATCGGATCAAAGCCAATATCCGAACGGAAGACAGCCAGCAATTCAGCGCGACTCAGATTGGCCTGACGCTCGGGGCTGCAAAAGCCTGGATCGACCTCCAGCCGGCGCCGGTATGCGTCAAACAAATAGAAGGCTCCTTTTTGCATGATCCCGCCAAGCGGAGCGATGAGGGGCTGCTGATAGCGGTTGTTTTGCTCGGTCCAAAAACTGAATTGCTGCGCAGTAGTAGCAAAGAAGTAATCCAGGGCGCCGGGGTGATGAACGGGCGGCAGTTCGGGGCTGACGAAAGAAAAGGGGGACGCTTCTTCCAGCGAGGAAAGCAAGTGCGAGACTTTCCGCACCTGTGAATCGTTGATTTGCACCCGACTATCGGCGGCAATGGCCGGCGCAGGCGTATCGGAGAAAAGCGCAGCGGGGCCGAGATCTTCGATCATTGCTGCGGCCAGCGGTATGGCATGTTGCGCTGCCATGATGGGATGCGCGCCTTGCATCAACCAAGCCAGCGTCGAGCCGCAAAAGGTGTCGCCCGCGCCAGTTGGGTCAAGTTCGCTGGACGGGACGGCCGGGAGGAACGTTGCATGATTCCCTTGAATGACGCAGGCGCCATCAGCTCCAAGCGTGATGAATAATATCCTTCCCGTGTCTGTGCGAGCCGATTCCACCGAACCAAACAAGCCAATCGCTTCGCTTTCATTCATGAAGAAGAGGTCGGTCGCTTGCATGATGGTTCGGACAAGATGCGCAGATTCGGCGACGATAGCGCGATAGGTTCCTGCTGAGATGCGTTTCGCGCCGCGCCGGCGGCAGGCTTCAATGAAGCTCAGTTGCCTTTGCGCATCGCCCAAGGGAATGACATGTACAATCTCGTAGGCCGATAAATCGTCGGGAAGCATCTCCGGCGCCAGAAGCGATTCCGCGCCAAAGAAGGCTTCGATATATTCTGTCCCGCCGCCTCGGTAGGAGATTTCAAAATGCGGCAACTGCTCTGGCGGGATCACGGGACCAAGCCATCGATCCAGCCGTTCCGCGACAGGTTGGAGAAGTTCAGGCATCGGACTGGGGCATGGCGAAAATAGGGAAACCTGCGCACCGCAACGATGCGCGGCCATGGCCGTGTACATGCCCGCTCCGCCCGCCGAGGAGACTGCTATGCGCTTCACGTGCAAGGTATCAGAAGATGCTCCGCCGATCACAAGCAGTTGGTTCATCGAGGTAATATAGCCCCCGGCAGGGTGTCCTGTCATGGGAAAAAGGGGACAGATTTATTTCCCCACCTTCCTTAGCCATCCCACCCTGGAAATTATGCCCGCCTTGCCGTTTCTCCATATGCGGCTAATGAATTAATGGGAGAGATTCCAATCTGTCCCATTAATAGGGGCCGGTCATCTGTCCGCGTTGGAGCGATTTGCGGCTCGATAAATAAATCCGTCCCCTTTTCTCTCTTTTCTCTATTTCTGTGTGACGAGGAGCAGATGAGCGGTTATTCTGAATTGGATCTCCCCACCAAGAATGTCGCGCTTCTTCCCTGATGATCTCAAACCCTTGAGCTCTCAGGTGTTTCACCAGTTCGGATCTTTTTACTCGCAAACGGCTATTCGTTCTTCCGAATACTCTGAATCTGCGGAGGCGATTGCATCTTTTCGATTGAACTCAACTGCCTCTTGCAAAATTGCGCGTAAACTTTCCAATAGTTCCTGCCGACTGCGTTCCTGACAGTTTAAGCCTGGAACCTCCCTAATCCATCCGATCCACCAATCGCCCTTCTGTTTTACTATTGCGGTATATTCTGTGTGCATTGACTGTTCCCTTCCTGGCATATTCCTATTGTACCGGGAAATCATTCCTATAACTCCCACCGTCTGCTTTCGGCTCTACTGGCAGCAACGAACCTCTCCCCGTGGGTAAGCATAGGCGCAGCGTCCCTCCACCAGGCGCAAAGGAGCAATGGGCGGGGGAGGGAGGCTCTCCTCATCGGGCAGGACCGCCTGGCGCTGGGCAGCGGTACATTGGCCCAGATCTCACTGGCGAGGGCCAGGATGGCTTTGGTCTCCTGTTCATTCATCAGCAACCTTCCTTTCACCACCGGTGGGCAGATCCAGCCAGGCCTGAGCGGCCGGAGAGAAGGCGGGCAGCTCCTCATCGACCCAGCTAGGAGCGGATTGGAAACCTGCCCCTGCGAGGCGGCCGTTTCCTCCCCCTCGCCCAGGGTTGAAGGGAATCCCCGCCAAATCGCCGTCCTGTCGAATCGTTGGAGGGAATGAGGAACTCCTCCCACCTCCGGCCCGGGCCCAGGAAGGTGCTGGGGTGCATGGTGAACCGCTCCTCTTCACCTTGCCGGAAAGCAGTGTAATGGCAGGCGCACTGTTGAAGCTGGTCACTGGCGACGCCCTCTTTCAAGCGCGACTTCCAGCAGCCAAAGGCGCGTCGCTTGTCGATGTGCGAAGGGTAGTCCTGCCAAAAGGCCTCGAAGTCGGAAGTGTAGGTGTGCGCGTTTTCGCTTTTCTTGCGCACACGCGTAGTGAGATTTTCCGAAGGTAGGGAAGTATGGGGTAGAGCAGTAAGGGGTAGAGAAGTAGGGGGTAGAGCAGTAGAGAAGGGCGATCTTGCTTCATCCTGGGATGCATCCGGTGTGATACCGGATCATTCCGGAATGATACCGGCTTGGTTCCTGCATCAGGTTGGAATGAAGCTTCCCTGGCAACTGGTTTCGGTTGGAGCGAACCATGGTCAGCATCGAGAGCGCCTGTGCCGGCCTCCTCTTCTTGCGGTGGAGGCGGCAGACATTCTGACCGTTTCTCTTTCTCCGAGACGTGCTGATGTTTCACAAAAGTGGTGACCTGAATCAAGCGTCGTCCTTCCACCTGGTAGCGGAGAATGAGGTGGTCGGCAGCAGCCAGGTCCTCGAGGAGCTGGTTGATGTCACAGGGATCGCCCGGGAGCACCTCGATCTTGATCTTCCCGGGACGATCCTCCAAACGACCCTTCCAATCGGCCATGCACCACAATCCTTCGAAGAGAAGACGATGAAGAGGAGAAAGCGAAAGGAGACATTCATTCTTGAAGAAGCCAGGTTTCAGGTTGCGGGCTCTCATCGGTTCAGTACACCGCCTTTCCCACTGGTAGATAGCAGTGGCGAAGCAGGGACAGCTTTGATTGGCACTGCCGGCTTCGACATCCCCACCGCCTTGGCAACTTCCACTACGCTGCTCAGATCCTCCAGGTCCTGGGTGAAGAGATCAGAGGCGGCCGTGGCGGTCAGCACGGCATCCACCAGAGCCCGCTTCTTGGCTTGTTTCAAGACCACGTTGTAGACATCAGCCAGGCAAGCCCCCGGGTTATTCCCCTCGGTAGAAAAGCGAGCCTGTAAACGGCTCTCCCGGGTGGAGCAAGAGCCCAGCCCGGAGCAGACCACCAAACCGCTGGACAAGGAGCGCAGACGGCAGATCATGACGTACTCGCGGTGCCCTTCTCCCAGATCCACCGGCATTCGTTCCCCTTCGAACTCGGGAGCCAGTCCAAAGCCCAGGGCCAGCTTCTCTGCTCCGGCCTTCAAGAGGGTGGGCTTGTCGCCACTGTTGACCACTCCGTAGTGGCGCCCTTTGGTCAATACCGTGCCCAACAGTTGCTGCACGGCCTGGGACTGCCGGGTCAGACGCTCGGTCATCGGCAGACGGGTTCCCTCCACTGGGAGGGCAGTGTTCTTCTCATTGGCTATTCCGTTGCTCATCTCATCCTCCTTTTGCAGAAAAGCTTCACCAAAGGTTTCGGTGATGCACTGGCATCGCTCTCCAAGAACCAACTGGAGACGGTGCGGCTAGGAATGAACAATCAGCACCTCTTGTGCATAGTATGCACTAACAGGCCTCAAAATGCAAGTAAGGCATATCGTTCTGTTCATTTATGCTAGATGAAAAGAACTTTCTCACGGCTCTGGCAAGGCGTTTATCTTCATTCCCCCAACCACTTTGGCCAGGTCCGTGATGGCTGCGGTCAGCTTCTCCAGCTTTCCTTCGATGCGTACCAGGAGATAAGCGGAGACAGCGATGGGGAAGCCGAAGTTGGCGATCATGGTGAGGATCTCTTCCATGATCAGCCTCCCGCCACTTTGCCAAGAAGGGCCAAGGCGCGGTAGACCAGGGAGACTCCCTCGATGCGGCTGAGCGGCTGCTGGGGATGAAAGGCGCCATCCTCATAGCCGGAGAGCACTCCCAGCTCGAACAGGCGAAGAACCATGGAGCGGGCAGTGCCGCTCCAGAGATCAGCCATGATGTCGGGGAATAGAGTGTCTGCGTCGGCCTCATTCTCCTCATCGGGGGAAGGAGTGAGCGCTTCCTCCCCCAGGAAAGAGAGGATTCCCTGGCGAAGGAAAGACGCTGCCTTCACCAGGAAGTCGCGCTCACTTAGCTTCTTCTCTTCCTCCGGGTTGCTGATGAAGAGCAGTTCCACCAGACAGACCGGCCCGGGGAAGCAGCGCAGCACTCCCATCCCGCCGGTCCAGGAGGGGTCAATAGCCGGACGCCAGTTGTAATCGTCTTTCACTCCTCGATCGACAGCGCTGCTTTCCTCCACCAGGATCTGTTGCAGGGAACGGGCTAGCTTCTCGCCCTTCTCGTTGCCGTGGGGAAACCAAGTCTCGATGCCCCTGGCCGTGGATCCTGCGGCGTTGCAGTGCAGGGAGACGAGCAGGTCGCAGCCGGCTGCGGCAGCTTCCTCGGCCCGTTGGCTGGAGAGAAGGGAGCGGTCCACCTGATAAGTGCCCAGTCCAGCCAATCGCAACTCGTTGTCCAGGTAGGCGGCCAGGGTGGCGGTGACCTCGGCTTCTTTCAAGCCGCTTGCTCCTAGTGCCCCGGGGTCTCCATCCTTGCCGTGCCCCGGGTCAATGGCGATGCGATATTTTTTCTTCATCTTTATTGCTACTTCCATCTTGTTCCTCCTTTGATTTTGTCTTTGTTTTTTCTGACTACTAATGAATGATTCCTGTGGTTGAGTGGGCGGGTTGCCGCCCGCCCACTCGGAAGCCATGGGGGGGACAGATTTAGGCGTCAGGGTGGGACAGATTAAAATCTGTCCCCATGCGATTCATGGAACTACGGAACCAAGTCGGTGAAGGTGGTATCGACGATGCCGCCATCAGCCAGGGCAGTCAGCGCCCCGCCGGACGAGTTGATGAAGTCGCGGGAGACGATGTTGGCGCCCAGGGTGGCGATCTGTGCAGCCGTGATGGTGCTCTTGGGGTTGCGGAAGCTGATGCTGTACTGCTTGCCTACGGTCTCGGTGTCAAAGACCAGGCGAAGCACTTTGGTGGTCTTGTCAGCCATCTCTTGTTTCCTCCTTTCTTGGTAAAGAAGTCCGAAGAACGGAAAAAAACCTACCCCTCGATCAAAGTGCCGGCGTCGGTGCGGACGATGGAGTCGATGGGCAGGTCCAACAGAGCGGCGATCTCCATCGCAGACAAGCGAAGGTTCTCGTCAGTGGCAGCGGTGCGGATGTTGCTGATGGTCTCGCTGGTGTAGAGGGTCTTACCGCTGACCGGGTCGGTGCCTTTCACCAGCTTCAACTGCAGCTTGGTGGGCATCGGGTTGTTGACTGTAGCCATGGTTCTGGTTCCTCCTTTCTTCCCCGCTGGGTCCATTCTTTGATGGTTTCCCTGGAGGCTGTTGCCCGGGGGGTTTGCCTCCTCTTTCTAGACAGTGGTTGGCTGTCTAGACAGATGTAGCAGAAGAGCAAAACACTGAAGATAAGCCATTGGAAGTGCTTCAAACGAGCATCCAGAGAGGTCTAGGAGGATTACGAAGTTGCAGAAAAGACCAAAAGCAGAAAATGAAAAATAGTTTAGCCGCGCTTCCATCAAAACATGGGAAGCAACCCTTGTCTTCCTAAATCACCCAGTGTTTATGCCATAATGAAACGGGATTAAGGTTGGTGAATATGGAAATACCTCAACAAGAGATTTACGCCTTTTGCCTGCGCTGGAACGTACAGGAGTTCTCCCTCTTTGGTTCGGTACTGAGGGAGGATTTCGCTCCTACCAGCGACATTGATGTATTGACCACTTCCTGCCAGAAGCGCCTTGGAGCTTGTATTAACCTTCACACTCTTTGGACGAGCCGCCAGCCAACCGCCCCCGTTGAAGCGAGCTACAGCATAATAAATAAATCTGTCCCCTTTTCTTTCTCTGTTTCAAGGAGGCGGGGTTGCGCTATGATCAAGGTGGTCAGTGACCCATGAGCAGGCCATGGTCGGCTGAATTCATCCCACAATTCCTGCTCCTCTGGAAGACTGATGCCATGACCGAGAAGTTTGGGTCTCTCTTTGCTGAGGTGGTCAACTTTCGATGATCACTGTGGCTAACTTTTCGATGAGCGAACATAAAAAGATTATTTTGTGATGTTATTTATCGGATCGCATCTATTAGGGGGGTACAAACGAATGCAAAAATTCAAGGTGATAGGTTGTATTCTGGTCATTTGCCTGGTTCTTAGCGGATTCTCTCTATTCGCCGGATGCGCCCAGAAGGCGCCGGAATTCGGTATTGTGAAGACTGAGGCCGGGTATGTTTCAGGGACAAGTGAGGGTGGGTTATGGGTCTATCGCGGTATCCCGTACGCGGCTCCCCCGATCGGAGATTTGCGGTGGAGACCTCCCGCACATGTACAGCCCTGGGACGGCACGAGGGAAGCGAAGGAGTTTTCAGCTGCCTGTTCCCAACCAGCCTCTGCAGATCCCTCTTCAGGAGTCACGCCTGCCAATACCAGCGAAGACTGCCTCTACCTCAATGTCTGGACTCCGGCAAAGAGCGCCGGCGAAAAAATACCGGTGATGGTCTTCATCCATGGCGGGGCATTCGGGCAGGGAGCTGGCTCGATACCATTTTATGACGGAACCGCTCTTGCCAAGAAAGGTGTCATCGTAATTACGATCAACTACCGGCTCGGCCCTTTCGGGTTCCTTGCTCATCCCCAGTTGGTAAAAGAGTCCCCAAACGGCAGCTCGGGCAATTACGGGCTCCTTGACCAGCTTGCCGCACTGGAGTGGGTCCAACGGAATATCGCTGCGTTCGGTGGAGATCCGTCCCGGGTGACCATCTTCGGAGAATCGGCAGGAGCAACCAGCATTCTTTTGCATCTTGTCAGCCCGCAGAGCAGAGGGCTCTACCAGCAGGCCATTGTTGAAAGCGGACCACTTTGGACACAAGGGGCTATCTTAGATATCGTCGCTTCAAGAGCTGATGCCGAACAGTGGGGAGAAGAGTACGCAAAAAGCCTCGGGTACGCCGGCCCGGATGCGATCCAGCAGATGCGAGGGGTGAGTTCCGGGGATCTGGTCAATGCAATGCCGTGGCCGTCATCCTCGTTCTGGAAAACGCACACCCTCAAGTTCAAGCCAACGATTGACGGATGGCTAATCCCCGACTCCCCGGATACCCTATTTCGTCTCGGTCGTGAGAACCCGGTTCCCCTTATCATCGGGACGAATGGCGATGAAGGGGCCACGCTTGCCGCGGATTCAAAGATGACCGTCCCCGAGTACGAAAAGTTCATCCGGGACCGGTTCGGGAAGGATGCAGATGCGGTTCTTGCTCGATACCCCGCCAATTCGACCGAAGAGGTCCAGCTACGCTTGGAACGACTGATGAATGACTACGACTTTGCGGACGCTGCGAAGTTTGTCGCTGGATCGATGGCAGACCTGAACCGGAACACATACCTCTACCGATTCTCCTATGTGATGCCCGGGCAGTCCTTGGGGGCATTCCATGGCAGCGAGCTCCTATTTGTGTTCCGGCCGCCAATAGTAAAGCCGGATCCGGTGAGCAGCACGGTCTCTGATACGATGATGGATCTCTGGGTCCGGTTCGCAAAAACGGGGGATCCGAACGGCGGGATGAATGTACCCTGGCCTCAATACACCCGGGCGGGAGACCAGTATCTAGAGATCGGGGATCTCCCGCGAGTGAAGAGCGGCTATTAAGAAAAGGGACAGATTTATATCTGTCGCCAGTAGCCAAGGACAGGTCGCCAGGAAACTGTCCTCGTTGAGGCGACCTACGGCTCAATAAAAAAATCTGTCCCTTATTCTCTCGGTAGCTTCAGGAAGCGGCGGCTGGCGTAATGGGTGCCCGCAGTCCCGGCAGATCACTCCATTTCTTCAAAAGGTTGGTTGTTATAAACGAAGAACTGGATGAGCGATTGGACCAAGGGGTAGCCCTTCTTAAACAAGGAAAGCTGCAAGAGGGGCACTCTCAACTCGAATCCCATGTCTCCTGACTGACGGCCTATTTCTATCGCATCACAGTTTTGTTGCTGTGACTGCTCGCAGCATTGCCAATGCCTCGGCGACTTCCCGCCCCTTGGCTTCGATGATGTCCATCAGTTCCTCTGGCGTCCGGTCATCCGCATCCGGCTTCTTGTGCGGGTTGACGGCCTTCAGGTCGTAGACGGAGTCATCGATATCCTTTGCCTTGGCTGCCAAATCGCGTGCCTCGCGGGTTAGTTCCACCACCTTCGCCTCTGCTGCCCCAATGGACGGATCATCGCGCGGCTGGGCTTTCTTCAAATCGGCGACCCGCTGCGACCATTGCGCGGCCTGCCGGCCCTTGACGGTGGACTGCTCTTTAAGCGGCCTGGCTTCCTCGGCAGCGGTCTGCTTGCGCTCGTCCATGTCCACGGTCCAGGAGAGGTCGCTGTCAGCGCAGCTTGGAAGCAGGCGCAGGAAGTCCTCAAAGTGCTTTAGCGTGAGCGGGGTCTTCTTCAGCACCTTGATGTCAGTCAAGTCGTAATACCAGATTTTTCGCGTAGGCTGGCCCTTGGTGAAGAAAAAAAGATTGGTCTTGACGCCCGCGCCGGCGGCCGTAAAGACGCCACCGGGCAGGCTTACCACGCACCACAGGTCGCAGTCATCGAGCAGCTTGCGCTTGGTCTTGACGAAGGCATCTTCATTGGTGCGGAAGAGCAATCCCTCGTCGAGCACGATGCCGCACCGCCCACCCTCGCGCAGGCTGCGGATGACGTGTTGAAGAAATAGCACCTGCGTAGCTCCGGTCTTGTAGTCGAAGTTGGTCTGGGCTTCCTTGCCCTCTCTGCCGCCGAAGGGCGGGTTGGTCAGGATCACATCAAAGGTTTGCGGCGCTCCCTCGAACAATCCTCCGTAGCTCTCCTGGCCAGTCAGCGTATTGCCATGCCAGAGGTTCGGCTTATCGATCCCGTGCAGGACGAGGTTAGCCAGGGCGACGGGATAGATGAGGTTTTCCTTTTCCCGGCCCCAGAAGGTCCGCTGCTTCAGCGTTTCGAGTTGCTCAGCGGTTTGAGCTTTTTCATTGTTGAGTCCTGCCATGTGCTCGAAACTCTGGGCCAGGAACCCGCCCGTACCGCAGGCGGGGTCATAGACCGTTTCATCCACGCGCGGGTTGATCGCTTGCACCATCGCCTTGATGACCTGGCGCGGGGTGAAGAACTGCCCGCCATCGTTGCCCTTCTCGCCCATCTTCAGGAGCAGTCCTTCATAGACTTGCGAGAGGGTGAAAACATGCGTCGGGTCCACTGCCTCCACGGTAAGCTGATGCACCTTGTCCAGCACATCGAGGAAGTTGCGCTCGGTGTCGATGCGCACCCGCTCGACGCCGGTGATGATCTCGCTGATGACCTTCTGGCGCGGCGAGGCGTCGGGCCGGTTCTTCAGCGCCTTGAGGTCTGGCAGCAACTCCGTGTTGACGAAGGTGAAGAAAGCGTTCTGCGGTGCGTTCTGCAGCTCGTGGCGCTTATTGGTCTGGCCTGCGGGCAGGTTCTCCGGCGGCGCGCCCCAGTCGCGCCAGCGGTAGGGAGTTTCCAGCGAGGGTTGAAACGCCACGCCCAGAGCCTCAGCCTCCTGCTCTTCGCGGTGTTCCTTTTCGTCGAGGATGCGCAGGAAGAGAATCCAGGTCAGCTCGGGCACATACTGCATCGCCCCGGCGCAATTGCCCCGGCGCATGATGTCGCAGATGCTCTTGACCGCCTGGTCCACCGATTGCTGGGTGGCCAGGCGCCGGCCATTTCCATTTCCATTGTTCTTTTTCCTGTTTGACATCCGTCACTGCCCGTCTTTGATCAGATTCACGACCACTTTGGTCAGAATGTCCTTTTGGTTCGGATTGCTTTCCGCAATCATCAGTGTGATAGCGACCAGCGCATTGTCAGCGACGTGCCGGAAACCGTCAGCGCGGTACAAGATGCCGTTCTTCTCCATGAACCAGAGAAACAGGGCAGCGGCAATGCGCTTGTTGCCGTCTACGAAGCTATGATCCTTCACGAGAAAATAGAGGAGGTGGGCGGCCTTTTCCTCCAGGCTTGGGTACAGATCTTTGCTGTCGAAGGATTGCAGCACCGCGCCCAGCGATCCGCGCAAGCTCTGATCTTTCTCTCTTCCGAAGAGATCTGATCCGCCGAACTTGCGGCGCAACTCCCCGATGACGGTCATCGCCTCATCGTAGTCAATGCCTCTGGCTTCCTGTGCTTCCAGGTGGTCGACTGAAACTCGTTGGTGATCGTAGTCATCCAGCAAATCGAGGGCGGAGGCGTAATCCGTCACGACCCGAAGGATCGCCCGAGCTTGGTCCGATGTCACGTCGTACCGCTCCAGGATTTTTCCAACCAGCTTCAAGGACTGCTGGAGCTCTTCCAAACGCTTTGAATTGACGGAGTAACCCTTGATCAGGTGATCCCGCAGCACCTGGATTGCCCAGATGCGAAACTGCGTGCCGCGCAGGGAATTGACGCGATAGCCGACAGAAAGGATGGCATCGAGGTTGAAATACTCGACTTTGTATGTCTTGCCGTCCGCGGCAGTTGTTGCAAAAAATGCAACAACTGACTCCCGGTCGAGTTCGCTTTCGCGGAAGACATTGCTCAGATGCCTGGAAATAACGGATTTGTCTCGCTCAAACACAGCAGCAATCTGGTTGAGGCTAAGCCAAAGGGACTCCTGTTCCAGACGTACCTCAAGGTGGCCCTCTCCCTCCCCAGGTTTGTAGATGATAATCTCGCCTCTGCTGACGGTCTTCATCACAATTCTCCGATGAACGCCCGGCGCAGCAGGGCAGCCGGCAGGGCGTTGATCATCTTCAGTTCCGCTTCCGCTGCCGCGCGGGCCTTCTCCACTGCCGCCATCTGCTCGCGCAAGCCTCCCGCAATCCGTCGCTGCTCCGCAAGAGGTGGAAGAGGGATTTCGAGCGTTAGCAGGTTAACTATGTCCGCTCTAGGCATTCGAGACCCGGTCTTGCCTTCCATAGCGAATTCCACGGTTTCGTGCCGTCGAAGTACCCAAGCCAAGAAAACACGGTCTATGTCATTACTGCAAAGCAAAGGAATCATCTCTGTTGTGCAGCGCCCCAGCGAATCTGGCAAAACCACTTTATTCAGGTATGGCCGTAACTTTCCATAAAGCACATGGCGTTCATCAAAACGAAAAGTCGTGCTTTTTCCCGCTTCTGCAATCAGCTCAATGGATGCTTTCAGTATCCGTCCTGTCTCACTTTCAATATGTTCAAGACTGTAATAGGTGAGTGAATCTGCCTCGGCAGTATTCGGTTCGACAATTTGCCGGTCTTGTTTGCAAACCTCCCCCAGCTTGACCCAGCGCCAGCCGGCGGGGAGGGGGCGGTGGGAGGAGATTTGAGATTGCACCGCAGTGCTTTGGCTGCTCATTTGGGGGTGTTGGGGTCGGGATAGATATCAGGATGGGCTAAGTGCAGTTGTTCGGCGATCTGAAGTTCAAATTCCTGCGCTTTGTGTTTTGCTTCGTAGATGCTGCGCGTGGTTTCGGTGAGATGGCGCTGACCTTTGATGTCGGTGTTTTGAAGGGTGTCGGCCCAGGCGCGGATTTGGCGCGAACAGCTTTCAGCCAGGGATTTGAGATCTGAGATTTGAGATTTGAGATGATCCGCCCCGGGGAAGCGGTCGACGAAATGAAGCATGGAGCGAACTTCACCGGCAGAGCCGCGCGCGATGTAAAGAAAGGCGAGGAGTTCAGCCGTGGAGCCGCGCTCGAAACCCTCCGCCATGTTATTGGGGACGGATAAGGCGGCGCGGCGCAACTGATCGCACAGATCGCCAGGTTGGGAGAAGAAGCGGTCGCGGGTCAGGGTGTAGATGCGCAGGGCCAAGTCCATGGCGGCGTTCCAGACAGGTAATTCCTCAAAGCGTTTATATTTCATGCGGCGAACATCCTGGTCTTGGTCTCAATCAGCAAATCGCGCGGGTTGCCTGCCAGTTGAAGAGCAGCCAATCCCCCGGCGGTTTTGACCTCCGGCGTCTGGAAGATCTGCGGATTCTCCAACCCCTCGGTGCCGCCGCGTTCGAACTGGTTGGCAATGGCGCGGATCGTGAAGGCGGTTGACTTGGGCAGCCCGTCGAGCCACTCTTCGTGCTTGTAGGTGAAGGCCAGCGCGCGGTCGTGGCGGGTGCGCGGGTTCATGCCCCAGCCAAGTTCAGCCAGCACGTCGTACAAATCGTAGTCATGCTTCTCTTCCACCATCCGAACAACGTTCGGCGAATAGCCAGAGGTCACCAGCGTGTCGATCAGCACCTGACGCGACGGCGGATCAATCCAGCGGCCGCGGAACTCATTCAGCGCGTGAACCTCCTGAACCAGGCGCTCGGCCAGGCGGGCCTTGTATTCGTCGAGGGGTATGAGCATGGCTTTGCCGTCTACATCGGCAACGATGAAGCGCCCAGCCTCGGTGATGTGCACATCGAAGCCCTCGACGCTAATGGTCGGTTCCGGCGGTAGTGGAGGCGGCCCAGGTTCACTACCCGTACCAGGCGGTTTGGTGGTGAAGCCCTCGCCGAAGAGGCGCGTCGCGTCGGTGTAGTCGTAAACGCGAAACATAAGCTTGCCTGTTGGCGCGTCGATGCGTGTGCCGCGGCCGACCATCTGATAGAAGCTGATGGGGCTTTTGATGTATTTGAAGAAGACAATGTTTCGTACGCAGGGAACATCCACACCCGTAGTCAGCAGGTCAACCGTGGTGGCGATAAAGTGGCTGCGGGAGGAGGCGCGCAGGTCGGGAAGCTGGTCGTTGCCGCTGCTGGCAGCCGTGCACTTGAAGGCGTAATACTCCAGCCGCTGTTTGTCGTGATCGGTGCACCATTTGGCGTAAAGGTTGTTCAGGCAGTCTTTTACGTCATCGGCATGCCGGTCGCGGGCGCAAAAGATGATCGTCTTTTGTTCGGGGCCGCCAGTCTCCAAAAGATATCGGAACAAGTCGCCGCACATGGCCTGCACGCGGTCGGGCAACAGAAGCCGGTTTTCGTATTGTGTTTTTTCGTAGTACGCCTCAACTTGACCGCGCAAAATCGGCACACCAGTGACCGCGTCGACGGGACTGCGCACCATGATGTCATCGACGGTGATGCCGGTATCGTCGAGGTTAATGCGCCCTTTCTGGATTTCGCAGGCGACCAAGTAGCCGTCCTCGATGGCCTGGGCGATGTCGTATTCGTAAGCCGGTTCGCCGAAATAAGCCAGGTTGTTGGCCGTGATTTCAGCGTCTTGCTTGACCTCGTTTGTATCCTCCGTGTATTCGAGGCGGCGCGGCGTGGCGGTGAGGCCGATCTGCACCGCATTGCGGTTGCGGGTGAGCACCTGCGACCATTTGCCCCAGGCCGAGCGATGGCACTCGTCGATGACGATGTGGCTGAAATAGTCCTCGGGGTAGAAGGTGGTCAGGAAGTTGGCGTCATCGTTATCGTTCTCCACGCCGAGAGTCTGGTAGGTGGCGATGTGAATGCGGGCGTTCTTGGCGTTGTTGGCGCCGTCGGGATTACGGAAAACTGCAGCGGCATCGGAGCCGAAGACGTTCTGGAATGCTCCGAGAGCCTGGGTGCGGAGTTCGTCGCGGTCGCAGACGAACAAGGCGCGGGTGAGTTGCCCGGCGTCGGAGATTCTCTTCAGCAGGTTGACGGCAATGAAGGTCTTGCCACATCCAGTCGCCATCGACAGCAGCGCCCGCTTGGGCTGCTGGGCGATCTCGCATTTGGCGATCTTCTCCATGACAGCGCGAATGGCTGCATCCTCGTAATAGCACCGTGTGCCTTCCCCGCCTGCGTACGGCTGCAAGAGCGGCCTGGCGGCTGGCGATTGGAGGGTGAAACCCATGCCCTGTTCGTAACGGCCGCGAAGCTCGAGAGGGCTGGGAAACTCGGCAATGGATTTGGGAGCTGAGGTAAATCCCGTAAAACAGTCGAACTCGACGAACTGGTGGCCGTTGGAGGAGAAGATGAACTTCACATTCAGTCGCCGGCACTCGGAGTAGCCCTTGGCCTGGTCAAGGCCGTGCCCGGCTGGAAAACTTTCCTTCTTGGCTTCGATAAGTGCCAGGGCAACCGGCTGCGTGTCCACGTTGACCTTGACTCGCAGGACATAATCAATCTTGCCTCGCGAGCGCCGCCGGGCCTTGCCGTTGATGATTTCCACCGTGCCAGCCGTCTCTTCACGCCGAATGAGAACTTCCGACCATCCGCGCTTGTGAATGGCTGGATCGATGAGCTTAGCTCTGGTGTCCGGTTCGTTGAAGTTCATCAATCTACTTTCAGACGCGTTACCAGAATACTGATCGCTGGAAACGAGTATAGCTGAAGCGACTCCTTGTCCTCGTTGGTCGATCTACTCTTCTGCATAGTAATCCAAGTCGATCCGTTTGATTTCGTACGTCCCAGATGTAGTAGTCCCAAGACTGAAGTCGATCATCAGGTCAGCCAAAGTCCAGCCATCGATCAGGCTGACTTTTGGATCGATAGTTTCTATGTATTTCCTGGAATCATCCGAGAACTTACCCGTTGTAATGAAAACACCTTTCTTGGCTCGTTTCCCATGAAGAGCGCCCACGAACTTCTGAACATCAGGCCGGCCAACGGTCCCTCCCCATCGCTTGGCTTGAAGGTAAATCAAGTCGAGGCCGAGGCGATCTTCCTTGATGATTCCGTCAACGCCCTCGTCTCCGCTTCCGCCGATTGATTGGCCTGCTTCCTCACGCGAACCGCCGTAGCCCATCGTTACCATCAGGTCCACCACGAGCTTCTCGAAGAAAGCTGGGGAATTCGATTTGATCTTCTCCAGGATGTCTCCAGCCAGGACACTTCGAATGCTCTCATAAGACCTTTGCAATAATTCTTCTGGCGTTTCGCTTTGTGGGGTAAGCTCTTCTTCCTTGGACCCTTTAGGCTTATGAAATTCAATGAATTCAGGGTATTGGTTCAAGATCTTGATGTCGATCCGCTCCAGACCCTGCCGATGGAGATCTATTCCTCTATCTGTGATCTTGAAGTGCCCCCGCCTTGATGCCTCTAAAACTCCGGCTTGAATGAGGTAGCTCTTCGCCCAGGCGACGCGATTTTCGAACTTTGTCTGAACACCGCTTGGGAGGCGTTCCTTCATGTCATCATCAGAGAGAGACATGCGAGCCGCAAGGGTTTTTCTCATCTCTTGAATAGAGTGTTCTTTGCCATCAGAGGCGAAACCAAGAAGCGGTTTGAAGAAGCTTTGAAAGTCAGGAACGCCCATTTCTCATTCTCTCCCTAATTCCGGTGAATGTTTTATGGACCTTACTCCACCTGAATAGGATGGTACTGGTACAAACGGCGAGGGTCAACACCTTCCCAGCAAAGGACCATTCGCCAAGGAAAAGGGGACAGATCTAAATTCCCACTTTTCCCGGTGATTGGGGAATCCAAAAGCACCAGTCGAAATTGTAGGAAAGGATATCGATCGAACCGTCTATCTGGTAGAGATCCTTATGTCAAGCTGGGTTTTGATTTGAACCCCGTTCACAGTGGAGATATCCCTCGCACAACTACTCATTTCTGTACATTTGCTTGAGTTTGTGAGCTTTCCTGCCTAGATCCACGTCCATGCATACCAAACAGTTAGCACATTAACCCCAAGTCCTACAACAATTAAAAACTTGTCATAAGCTCCTGGATAGGTAGGCAATCCAATCAGGTTAAAAACAAACAAACCTATGGCTACAATGATGTTTGCCCAGCGATTCACAGGAAATGGCAATATCAAGGAGAGGAAAAGCATAATGATTGGAATCAGCATGAATATGGCCATCCCAATCAGAAATATCTGAGTCATTTTCTTGCCTTCAGTTTCCCCCACTTTAAAGTCACCAGCAAACATTCTCAGAACATCCCCCAAAAGATAGATGAATATTAGAGCAGCCCATTACCCTGACAGAATCATTTGAACATCTTGCATCTTCAAACCTCTCCTCACGGATTACGATCCATTTTTATTACTACTTTGCCTGAAGGATGTCCTTCTCCATAATATTGCAAAGCCTCCGCAATTCGATTCAACGGATAGGTTCTATCTATGATCGGCACGACTTTGCCAGCCTCAATGAGTTCCTTCATAAAGAGCAAATCCTTAACATTCGGCTTATGACTCAATTGAATCACCTTCTTGCTCCTGGTCATTGAAATCAATGGACCCATGAACAGAGCACTCGATTGAAACGCGACGGCAACAAACCTTCCGTTGGAATTTAGTACATGTATATATTCTGAAACAGAGCGATTTGCCACAATATCAAGAATCAGGTCATACCGTTGTTCATTTTTAGTGAAATCTTCTTTTGTGTATTCTATGACATGATCTGCACCAATGGAGCGCACTAATTCCAAGTTTCTTGCACTGCACACACCGGTCACCTCTGCCCCAAATGCTTTGGCAATTTGCACCGCAAACGTCCCTACGCCGCCGGATGCTCCATTGATTAGAACCTTTTGCCCATTTTGGATCTTCCCTTTATCGCGAAGACCTTGCAATGCAACTAACGAGTATTGAGGTACAGCCGCGGCTTCCTGGCAGGTTATGTTAACTGGCTTTAGCGCTACTGCGGCTTCTGGAACAGATACATACTCTGCAAAAGCACCAAAACCGCACCCGCTTAGGTCTGCAATTATCTCATCACCCATCTGAAACTGTGTTATGTTTCTGCCGACTTTTTCAACTTGGCCTGCTATTTCCATTCCAGGTATCGGGTGTTTTGGTTTTCGAAGCCCACTTGATAATCGTGCGATAAACGGTTTACCAGTAATGAATGCTCTGTCCCCCCAACATATCGCTGCTGCAAATATTTTTATCAGCAGTTCGTTATCTTTTGGAATTGGCTTTTCTATCTCTTTGACTTCAAGAACATCTTTTGGTGGTCCGTATTTCGTGAAGACGGCTGCTTTCATTGCGATTATCCTTTATTGAAAGTTTTGTTTTCTAGATAAGCCTGCCTCTTAGACCTCACTGATCATATCACCACGATGCCTTTTCTCAGGCTTTCCCGCGGATGGACTTTGGCTGTGAAGTACTTAATCCGCGTTACAGTATTGCGAGGGATCATAACTCGGCATAATGCCTGCAGGTCGAGCCATTTGTATGGAGTATACCTTACAGTTCCGCAGTAAAGGTTGAAGGCATCAACATAAACAACCGTTCTCATTGGTTCATTTCTCCCCAAAAGCAAGGGCTGTCCCTTGCGGCACCTGCGCCTTTTCGCCGAAGCTACTTGGGTTGTTTCAATGGTAATATAAATCAATAAACTGGAATCTGTTAATCAGCATTATGGACCAGAGTCGTTGACACCCTTTCCTCGCGCGTTTAATCAGTTATCCAGGCCGGAAATGTGATCAAATATCAAAGTGGCATAATCAGCGCACGCCGCCTTGACGGTCTGCCAGTTGCTCCAGCGCGGATCAAGATTTTTGTATTCGGACAAGTTGAGTTCTTCGAGGTCGTAGGGCAGCGGATTGGCAAGTTGTATCTGCATCTGTTGCAAGGCCGACTCTTCGTTCGGCTGTGGGTAAAGATGATCGAAAGACTGTAGAGCCTCGACCATCTTATCATCGCCCATATGGTCAGCCAAGGCAACGAAATCCAAATAGTCGCGGGTTGCGTTCCGCTTGAGAATCAGCACGCCCTTGATTCGCAGAATTTCAGATTCTGTTGGAACGGTGAGCTTTTCTCCCCAGTACTCGATCTGGGTGGTTTCCAGCGGTTCATCACGTATCAACTGCCGTACTCCTGTTTCGATGCCGTCCAGGCTGCCGAGAATCTGAACAGGACGCTTGATGCGGGCTGTCTTCCAGCCGGCAACCGACTCCAATTCGGCCAACACCTGATCGAAGCGCTGCCGGAGATCGGTTAGGACATGATCGGCATCGGTGGACAAGCGATGTTCCGCGTACACTGCTGAAGCGCTTCCGCCAACAAGGACAGCCCCCGGCAGGATGCGTTGCAGGTGGGCGGCAGAGGCAAGCACTTGCTCCCAATCAGGCCAGGTGTCGTTCGGCATACTGCTTCCAGAAATGGTAACGCTGGGCAAAGGGATCAGCCACATGCGCCTGGCATACTCGCAGTGTTTTTTCCAGCACGTCCCGGTTAGCCAGCACGGCTCGGCGCAACTCGGCCCAATCCCGCCGTTTGCCACGCGCGATCACGTCGTCAATGGCAGCCAGGGTGAATTGTTGATGGGTGAGGTGACGGTGCAACATTGAAAGATCATACAACTGAAATCACGGGTTTTCCATCACCCGATCCCAATCACCTAATATGTCACCCAAGCAGGCTCTGTTGCATCAACTAAAATGTCACTTTGCACCTTGTCGTGAAGATCGCTGGGAAGTCCTATCGATTGCGAGGAAGGCTCTGATTTGGAGGTGCCACAGGATCGCCCACTGGTTGTGACCTCATGGGGGGAAAACCTCGGAATCCTACGCGCAAGATAGTGTACATTTAGATAGTGTCCGCAATCAGACTTCCCCGAGTAGCATAATTTCAACCGGTAAAAGTGACACAAATTCAGGCTGCGTTATCAGGGAGGACGCGGTGGAAAGAAGGAGAGCAAGATACTGTGATATTTGGGGGAAGAGAAGAGTAAGGAAACAAGCTCATCTGTTCTTCCTTGTTTCCCGGGACTAGAATGAAAGCAAGATCGATGAAAAAGGGAATGCTTGTTGTTTCTGCAAAAGCAATGGTTGGGCTATGTGTAACCGCAAATATCGCCTTATTTGGGATATTTGGGGCAGGCTGTACCAGTAATCCCATCCATGAACATCCTGCTGTGGCAAACTATGAGCTGCATGAATGGGGCGTCTTGAGAATTCCCTACTGCGGCACGGAAAAACCATCCCTAACGACAAATACACCATCCCATCCGCAGATTGAGATACGGGAACCGGTGATCTATGTTCATTCCAAGGACCCACAGCTTGATTATTTTGACCTTGAGGTGGCAATGAACCCTGATTCTGTATTGCAGATAACCAAGACTTACCCAGAAGCAGAGGTGAATGGAAAGGTTGTGCGGTGGGATGATATTGCCATCAAATATGACCAAGGGATCGAACCCATTATCACAAATGCCAAGGAGATGGATCCACAATCCATAGACTCGAATTTGGTGGAGGCATTAAGCACTGGAGATGCCAATACCATCGAATACAAGAATACTGCCAGCAAGTTTCTCCTCTACGAGGGCTTGATGCAATATGAAAATGCTGTCACAGCAACACCAACCGATTTAGAGAATGGCCCTGCAGTGATGATCAAGAATAACAATTCATATCCCATCTATACTGTCTTTTTTTGCACCAGTGGCAGCTTTGGCTATGTCTCCAGGATGTTGGCCGGTGAGGAGAAAAGCCAATACCTTGTGTCAACAAACTATCTGAACGACAGGATATTTGGTGAGGATCTGATGGAGCAGGGATTCAATGAGTGTGAAGGTAGAGCATTCAGCTCTTTATGGCTTGAGGAATTTAAATGGTCAGCTTATTTCGAGTATCCAAGCAAGGAGGTATTTTTGATCCCGATCCCGTTGAACAAGCTAACCTACCGCATCCCAAGGGAAGAGTACGATAAAATTGCCTCTGTTACTGCAACCCCAAGCCCTGACAAGTTCTACCGGGCCCTCTATGTGCTTGTTGAAATGCCTGATAAAAATGAAAGTAAGGATTTATTTTCCCCAATGACCTTCGACTAGAGATGTGGATCAGAGCCTATCTCTTGCTGCCCCCAACAGGTATACTGAGTTCAGGCAACTGACGAATTACGCGGAGAGCAGGAAAATGGCACTGGAGCAATCGGAGCGAAGGCACTGGGTCGGGATCGATCTGGGAGGGACGAAGATCATGGCCCTCTCGTTGGACGCAGATTTCCGCGTATTGGCTGCGGAGCGGAAGAAGACCAAGGGGATCGAAGGGCCGGATGCGTTCCTGGCTCGGGTGGGAAAGATCGTGCAAGATGTCCTGGAGAAGGGTGGTGGAACGGTGGCTGGGCTGGCCGGGATCGGAATAGGCTGCGCCGGGCCGCTCGATCTGGACCGGGGCGTTCTTTTGGAAGCCCCCAACCTGGGGTGGCGGGAGATCCCCCTCCGCGAGACGCTGGAGCGCGTTTTTCAATGTCCGGTGGTGATCACCAACGATGTCGATGCCGGAACCTACGGGGAGTTCCGTTTTGGCGCGGGGCAAGACGCGCGCTGCGTGGTGGGAGTCTTCCTGGGCACCGGAATCGGCGGCAGTTGCGTCTACGAAGGGCAAGCTCTCCGCGGCCAGCGCACTTCCTGCATGGAGATCGGACATCTGCCGGTAAAGGTGGATGGACCGTTGTGCGGTTGCGGGCAGCGTGGCTGCCTGGAAGCAGTGGCCGGGCGCCTGGCTATCGCCGGGGAAGCTGCGGTAGCTGCCCAACGAGGCCAGGCGCCCCATCTGCGTGAGCGCTGCGGCACGGACGTGGCCTCCATTCGCAGCGGTGATCTGGCTTCGGCGGTGCGGGCTGGTGATACGGCCATCGAGGAGATCGTTCGAAAAGCGGGACGCACGGTCGGGTTGGCTTTGGCCGGCGTCGTCAACCTACTGGCGCCGGATCTGCTGATCTTGGGGGGAGGGTTGGTGGAAGCCATGCCGGACCTTTTCCTTGAGGAGATTACGCCGATTGTGAAAAGCAGGGCAATGGCTGCGTTCACTCAATCCTTGCGGATCGAACGGGCTGCCTTGGGCGACCAGGCCACGGCGCTAGGCGCTGCCTCTCTTGCTGCCGACCGGCAAAAAACAGGGAAGCCTAGAATAATTGGGACATGATACTATTTTAAGAAAAAATAGTATTATGTCCCGGATTATTCTGCGAGCAACAATGGGGACAGATTTCGAATCTGTCCCCATTGATTAGAGGGAATAGACATGGAGCAGACTCTTCCAGAGAGAAAAGTGGTGGCGGCGATCGACATCGGCGCCACCGGAATCCGCTTGACCATCGCCGAGTTGGAAGGAGATCGTCAGCGCATCCTGGAGTCAGCCAAACAGCCGATCAACCTGGGGCGCGACACCTTCCTGCGCGGGCGAATCCAGCCCGAGACGGTGGAGGAGTGCGTCCACATTCTAAAAGGCTTTCGCACCCTCATGCGAGAATACGGCATTCGCCAGGAGAGCCAGGTGAAGGCCGTCGCCACCAGCTCGCTGCGGGAAGCGGAAAATCGAGACACAGTTCTCAACCGCATCTACATTGCCACCCAGGTCAATGTCACCCTTCTGGATGAATCGGAGGTCAACCGCCTCCTCTACATGGCGGTTCGTCCCGCTCTCCTGGAAAGCAAATCATGGGGGAAAAGCGACGCCTTGCTGGTGGAAGTGGGGGGAGGGAGCACTCAGGTGCTGCTTTTCCAGGGAGGGCAGGTCACTTTTTCGGAAACCTACGCCTTGGGGAGCCTTCGTTTGCGGGAAATCCTGGAGGATTACGGGCCACCGGCCAGCAGGACCATCCAGGTCCTCGAACAAGAGGTCCAGCATGCCGTCGATCAGATCCACAGCACTTGCCCAATCCCGAAAGCGCCGATTCTGATCGCCATGGCAGGGGTCACCAAGCTGGCTGCCTCGCAGATCCTTCCATCCTGGGAAGAAAAACCGCTTGGGGTTCTCTCTTTCAAAGCATTCAGCCAATTCACCCAAGAGATTTTAGCGGTGCCTGTCGACGAACTGGTCTCTCGCTTTCACATCACCTACCCGGAAGCCGAGACAGTAGCACCCGGCTTATTGGCTTACCTTCAACTGGGCAAGGCTTTTGCCGTCCAGGAAATCTGGGTTCCTCAGGTCAGCTTGCGAGATGGCTTGTTGCGGGAGATGGCCTTTCCTGCTTTGTGGAGTGAAGAGCTCGGACAGCAAGTCTTGCGCTCGGCGCAGACATTGGGGGAACGTTTCCATTTCGATGGGCGGCACGGCTCTCATGTAGCCTCCCTGTGCCTTTCGCTATTCCAGGAGCTGCAACCGGAACACTTGCTGGGGAACCACGATGCACTGTTGTTGCAGGTAGCCGCTATCTTGCACGATATCGGGCTGGTGATCAGCAATCGAAGCCACCACAAGCATTCCTACTACTTGCTCTCCAACAGCGACCTTTTCGGGCTGTCTCAGGCGGACATGCGCTGCGTGGCTCTGGTCTCGCGGTATCACCGGCGAGGAGCTCCCAGCATGGCCCATCCCGAGTATGCCGAACTGGACCGGGAACGCCGGATGGTCATTAGCAAGATGGCGGCCATCCTGCGGGTAGCCGATGCCCTGGACCGAAACCACCTCCAGCAGGTGCAGCAAATTCGCTGCAGCCGTGAGGGAGGGCAACTGGCCATCACCATCTGGGGTTTGGAGGATCTTTCGCTGGAACGATTCGCCTTGCGGCAAAAGGGATCGCTTTTCGAGGAAGTCTACGGCTTGCCCGTGATCCTGCGCCAAGGACGGGGACTCCGGAGCAACGTGACTTAAAGCGATGGCCAAGGGGAAGGGAACGACAACCAGAAAGGCCAAGGTGAAGCTGCCACAGGCTGTTGCGTTGCCGGCCGGCAACGCGGCTACAGGGATAGATTTGAAATCTGTCCCCAAGAAGGCGAAACCAAAGGCTAAGCCTGCCAGGAAGCAAAGCGAGGGACTCGGCTCTGCAGTAAAACGAAGAGGCAAGGCGCGAGCAAAGCCCGCAGCCAAGAACAAATCGAAATCCCCGCCTCGCGAGAAGGGCAAACTGGCGATCGCTTCCGGCGCCAAGCGGAAGACCAAGCTTGCTGCAGGAATAAGGGGCAAAGAACGCTTCCTCAACCGGGAATTGAGCTGGTTGGAGTTTAACCAGCGCGTTCTGGAAGAAGCCAAGAATTCGTCTGTTCCCTTGCTGGAGCGGCTGAAGTTCCTGGCGATCACTGCGAACAACTTGGATGAGTTTTTCATGGTTCGCGTTGGCGGGCTCCAATTGTTGGCGCAGCGTGGCTACACAGGTCTTGATCCGACCGGCTGCGGCGTGGTGGAGCAGTTGGCAAAGGTTCGAGCGAGCGCCCAGCAGATGGTTCGCGAACAGTACGCCGTCTTTCTGACGATTGAGGCTCTTCTCGCGGCAGAGGGCCTGGCGCGCCTGCGCAGTTCGTTGTTGTCGCCTGAACAGTCCCGTTTCTTATCCCGCTTCTTCGAACTGGAACTTTTACCGCTCTTGACGCCAGTAGCCATTGATGCAGAATCGGAATTCCCGACCCTTCCCTCTTTGGCCCTTCACCTCTACCTCCGTCTCCAACCAAATTCTGGCGAAGAACGTTCGGTCATCTTGACCATCCCCCGCAGCATTCCTCGTTTCGTCACCGTTCCATCATCCGATGGACATGCCTACATCCTGGTGGAAGAAGTGGTGACTTCCTACTTGCACCGGCTTTTCCCTGGCGAGGAGGTGTTGGAATCCGTTCCATTTCGCATCACCCGCAACGCTGACATGGAGTTGAACGAGGATCCCGTGGCAGACCTGCTGCAAGAAATGGAGGACTTGCTGGTCGAGCGCACAGGCAGCTCGCCGGTCCGGTTGGAAATACTGGATACTTGTTCCAGCATTGTCTTGGGATACCTCCAAAGCCATTTTTTCATCGGAGCCGCCGAGAGCTACCCTGTTCCTGGGCCCCTCGATCTGGCAGCTTTCATAGCCATTAGCCAGTTGCCTGGTTTCGACAGCTTGCGAGACGCGCCATGGATTCCGCAACCCTCCCCGCAATTGGATCCGCAGGAATCCATCTTCTCGGTGGTAAGCCGGCAAGACATCCTCCTTTTTCACCCTTATGAAAGTTTCGAGCCGGTGGTGCGCTTTTTGCAGGAGGCCGCGCTGGACCCGGAGGTGCTGGCCATCAAGCAAATCCTCTACCGCACCAGCCGGGAGAGCCCAATCATTGCCGCCCTGGCTGAAGCGGCCCGGCGAGGGAAGCAAGTGACGGCTATCGTCGAGCTGAAGGCTCGTTTTGACGAAGCGCGCAACATTGACTGGGCACGTGCCTTGGAGCGGGCAGGAGTTCAGGTGATCTATGGCATCCGGCGCTTGAAGACTCACGCCAAACTGTGCATCGTCCTGCGCAGGGGGCGGGAAGGGATTCGCCGTTTCCTGCATTTCGGTACCGGGAATTACAACGAGACCACGGCCCAGATTTATAGCGATGTCGGCTATCTGACCTGTGACGATGAGTACGGGATCGACGCTTCCGCTTTCTTCAATGCCATCACCGGTTTGACACAGCCCGCTCCTTATCGCCTGTTGGCTTCCGCCCCCAGCGGTCTGCGCGAACGGATCCTGGGGTTGATCAGCAGTGAGACGGAGCGATGCCGCCAAGGCCAGAAAGGGTTGATCATGGCCAAGCTCAACTCTTTGGTCGATCCGGACATTATTAAAGCGCTTTGCAAAGCATCACAAGCCGGGGTCAAGGTGTTCCTCAATATCCGCGGAATCTGCTGCCTGCGACCCGGATTGCGAAAAGTTTCCGAGAACATCACTGTGGTCAGCGTTATCGACCGCTTCTTGGAACATGCCCGCATTTTCTATTTCGCTCAAGGCGGGGAGCCCAAGGTCTTCATCTCCAGTGCTGATTGGATGCCGCGCAACCTGGACCGGCGGATCGAGTTGCTGATTCCGATCCGTGACCTGGCGGCGCAGACCAGGCTGGTCGAGATCCTACGGGGATTCTTCCAGGACACGGTGAAATCGTGGCAACTATTGCCCAATGGGAAGTACGAGCGCGTGCGTCCCGGCCGCAAACGGAAAGTGATGCGGGTGCAAGAACTGCTTTATCACCAGGCTGTGGAGGCTGCTGAACAGGCTCGCCAAGCAGACCGGAACCAATTTCAACCTTACCGCTCCCCCCAAGCTGAACCTTGATCAGGGGACGCTTTCTCTATCTGATGCGGCACGGTATCGCTGAACCGCTAGGGGTCGCTTCTGCCGACGATTTCCATCGCCCCCTTGCGCTCCTGGGGAAAAAGCGCACCAAGGAAGTAGCCATTGGTTTGCAGGCATTGCAGGTGTCACCGCAGCGAATTGTCAGCAGCCCCTTGGTACGGTGCATGGAGACGGCGCGAATTGTTCACTCCACCCTCGAAGTGAAGACTCCCCTTGTCCAGTGCGAGCACTTGGCTCCCGGAGGAGACCTGCGACGACTTCTCCTCTGGTTGGCGGCGGAGGAGCGAGCGACTCTCTTGGTTGGCCATTCCCCCGACATGAGCCAACTTGCCTCACTTCTGATTTCCCCCAGCGAAGAGAGTGGGTTGCAGTTCAAGCGAGCCGGGGTTTGCCGGATCGACTTTCCGGGTGCACCTGCCTTTGGCGAGGGGGTGCTCTGTTGGCTTCTCCCTCCGCGTCTGTTGTGCCGGCTCGGTGAAAAAGGGAGCGTTCAGTGAAAGAGGAAAGCGATAATCCATCTGAGGACAGTCCTCTAACCTGTTCCCAAGCGGATCGAAGCATTCAGCGATTTGGCGAGGAAGTATCTGTAGAGAGGTTGGAATGGGCCCTGGGTCACACCGTGGGCGGTTACCAACTGATAGAAGAACGGCATGGTTTGTTGCAGGCTATCGATTCGGACGCCTGGGCGCTCTTCAAGGCCGATCTGGCTTGTTTTTATTTTGACTGGGGAGAGCAAAGAGAACTTCAACTAGAGACGGTCGAGGGGGGGAAGCTGCTCTCACCCCTGGTGTGCCATGAAAAGCTGGATCTTCCTTCATCATGGCCGTCTCCCATTCCCGGGACTGCGATCTACGCGGCCCTGCGTCTTTTGCTGGAAGGGGAGGAAGTCGTTCCCCGGTGGCAGGCTCAGCTTGAGGAAAAAACCTATCGGCTGATCCCCCTCTCCGGGGAGCCCCTTTTTTTGGAATTGCGCTCCTATCATGCCCTGCCCGCGGAGTCGTGGAAAACGTTTGGCTCGTTTCACTTGTCCGGTCCGGAAGAGCGCGCTGACCTTGCCGAGGTTGCCGATGACTTGTGTAAGGCGCTTGGTTGGGAAGCGGAGGAAACCGGGCTGCTGTTTTTTGCGGAAAAGAAGGTGGCCTTCGCTGCCCCCCGCCCGCGCTGGGAAGTGTTGCCTGATGATTCTCAAGCCCCGCTGTTCGATCTCGTCTACCATGTGCTCCGCCAACAGACGGGACAGTTGCTTTGGCATGAGCCTGGCACCAAGCTGGGGATCGACCCGGAACACCTTCACGCCATGCGAGTGGCTACTCGACGGCTGCGAGCGGCTTTGCGGCTTTTTCTGGAAGTGCTCCCGGTACGAACAGCGACCCATCTCCGCAGTGAGTTGAAGTGGTTGGGGGGATCCCTGGGGAAGGTGAGAGATCTCGATGTCTATTTGGAAAGGTTGAAAGGACTCGGAGCGTCCCTCTTGCCGGAGAGCAGACCAGGGTTGGAACAGTATCGCCGGCACCTCATCGAGGAGCGGGAAAAGCGGCGGGAAGGGCTCTTGCGAGCGCTTCGCACACGGCGTTTCCTCACCTTCAAAGAGAGCCTTGCTGCCATGATGGAGAAGCGGCCCATGAATTGGCGAAACCGAAAAGCGATGACGCAACCAGCGTTGTCGGCTGCCGCTGTTTTTCTTACGCCTCCCCTGAATCGGTTGCTTAAAGCAGGAAGAGCGCTCCGATTGGACTCTCCCGATGTGGAGATGCACGCCTTGCGGATTAAAGTCAAACGGCTGCGTTACGCCTTGGAGTTCTTCCAAAGGAGCCTGGACAGTAAAGAAGGCGCTGCCGGGGGCAGTTTACCCGCTGCAAGCAACAAATCTGTAAATTCCCTTTCCCTTGGGGCGGCGGCTAACCGCTGGATTGCCAAACTACGGACGCTGCAGGATCTCCTCGGTGAACATCAGGATCTGGTTGTCGGACAGGAAACCATTCGTGGATTTCTGCAAAAAGCCGGCGGCGGACAGGAAGGCCGGCAATACGCCTTCGTTCTTGGTCAGGCTTCCGCTCTCCACGCTCAACGGGCTTTGGAGTGCCGCAGGGCTTTTTTCGAAGCATGGAAGGCTCTGGACCGCAAGAAACTCAGACAACCCCTGAAAAAGGCGCTGAAGAGAGCTGGGGAAGGAACTGCCGGCCAGGGATCGCCTTAAAAACGACCCGAGCGCAGGATGGAGATCACCAGCCAGAGACCCATCACGCCGGCAGTGATGTAGCCGACCATGCCAAAAGCAGGGTAGCCAAAGAGGAAGGGCCCTTTGTCAGCCATCACCACGATGGAAGAGCCAATGATCAGCGCAGCGATGACCACACTGAAGGCGAGGCGGTTGGTAACCTTGTCCAAGGTCTGGATCAGCTTCTCCAACCCCTTCAATTGCAGCTCGATGGTCAGCGTGCCTTGTTTTAATTTGTTGAGTACCCACTGCAGATCCCTAGGCAGGGTCACAGCCAACGAGTAGAGCGACTCGAGCAGCTCGCGAGCGTCTTTGAGCAAATTGCCCGGGTCGAATCGGCTCATCGCCAACTTCTGAGCGAAGGGCTGGGTCAGGCCGACCATGTCGAAATCCGGATCGAGCATTTCCCCCACTCCCTCGATGGTGATCAGGGTTTTGGAGAGCATTGTCATTTCGGGGGGCATCCGGATCTCGAAGTGGGCCATCACCTCCAGGAGGTCTTTCAGTGCATCGCCCAGCTTGAGGGACTTCAACGAGCTGACATAGTAGCGATCCAGCAAATCCTCCAACTCCCAAGACAAGCGCTGCAATGGCGCATCTTCCTTGATGGCGCCCAAGGCCACCGCGGCTTGCAGCAAACGCTTGGTGTCGCGCGTGGCGATCCCCACCAACATGCCGGCGATTTGTTCCTTGGTCTCCTTGTGCAGACGGCCGACCATGCCGAAGTCGATGAAAGCGACGCAGTTCCCTTCCAGGGCAAAGAGATTGCCGGGATGGGGGTCGGCATGAAAGAAACCGTAGACGAAAATTTGTTTGAGAAAGGCATTCGCCCCGTTGATGGCCAACTGCTTGCGATCCAACCCGGCTTTTTCTATGGCTCTCATGTCGGAGAGCTTGATCCCCTCGATCCGCTCCATCACCATGACGTGCTGGCTGGAGTGGGCAGGGTAGACCTGGGGCACGTAGACCGTGGCATCATCCTTGAACATTTCCCGGATGCGTTCCGTATTGCGGGCTTCGATGGTGAAGTCCAGCTCTTTCAGGATCGCCTGGCGGAATTCCTGCACCATTTGCGACGGGTTGTAAGGTTTTAGCTCATCCACGTAGCGGTTGGCCAGGCGAGCCAGATAGGTCAAGATGTCCAGGTCCTCGTCGATAATCTCCTTAACCCGAGGCCGCTGTACCTTGACAACCACCTTCTTGCCATCCAGGAGCGTGGCCAGGTGAACCTGAGCAAGAGAAGCTGCCGCCGCCGGCTTGGGCGAGAAGTGGCGGAAAATCTCTTCCAGCGGCTTCTTCAGATCGCCCTCCACAGCAGCCTTCACCTCTTCGAAGGGGAAGGGGGGAACATGATCCTGCAGCTTGCGCAATTCGTTGCAATAGCGTGGCGGGAGCAGGTCTGGCCGGGTCGAGAGGATCTGGCCGAATTTGACGAAGGTCGGCCCTAATTCCTCCAAAACCTTCCGAAAGCGAACAGCGGCCGGCACATCGTGGAGTTCCTTGCCATCTGGGGTGCGAAAGAGACGGCTGCCCAACCTCGACCGATCCAAACCGGTTCGATCGACAAAGGTTCCAAACCCGTACTTGGCCAAGACATCAAGGATCTGACCCAGTCGGCGGACATTACGGAAAAAACGGGTACGAGCCACTGGATAACCTAGCCTAGGACTCCCGAGGCACTTTCACGATCATCTGCGGGTATAGAGGCGAGGTTTGTTTTGATGGGCAGGGGTTATCTATCCCTCGATCTCCTTCTTTACTTCTTTGGCTTCCTTCTTGAGCGCTTTCTTCAACTCCTCGATTTCAGCCTTCAGCTCAGACACTTCTTTCCGTGTCGGCAGACCAGACTTCGCCAACATCTCTGCAAAGACTTTCTCGGACTGCTTACGGATCTCTTTTTGCGCTTCTTCGCCCTTCTCGATCAGTCCTTTTACCAAGCCCTTGCTCTCTTCTTTGCCGATTTCTCCCTGCTTGACCAGGGAGTCCACCACGGATTGTGCTTTCTCCTTGGTCCAAACAGCTGTGCCCAACCCCAGGTTGAGCAGGTCATCCAATAGTTCTTTCAGCATCGTTGCCCTCCGTACCTTTGGATCTATTGCTCCTCTATCTCCTTGGCACGGTTCATTGTAACGGCAGTGCTCAGGCTTTGGCAAAGAAATCGAACAAAAATCGGCAGAAAGCAGGCAGAAATCCAACGGAAACCTCCTCCAAAGCCATCGAAGCCGCTATAATAGAAAAAGCTCAGAAAAGGAGGCAGGAATGAACGGTAGGATCAGCAAACTGCTTGCGCTCGGACTGGTGCTCTTGGCCTTGGTCAGTGGATGCGGAGGGGAACCCCCCTCGGAAACACCCACGACTACGCCCACGCCCGCCACCCCGACCGTCACGGCAAGCCCCACCAAAATCCCCACTGTAACGCCAACCACCCCAAAACCTTCTCCCACCGCGGTCAAGAAATATGTTACCGATGACGAGGTTCGTTTTCGGGCAAGCCCAAGCACGGATGCGGAGATCTTCCAGACCCTGATGAAGGGCACTGAGGTCCTATTTCTTCAGGTTGAGGGACAATGGACCAAGGTCACCTTCGAAGGGCAAACCGGCTATATTTTTAGCCAATACCTCAGTGGGACTGCGCCGACACCCTGAGCGCGAGCCGTTTCTATCGCTTGATGTATTCCGCGGCTTTGACAGATACTGAGGCCGAGACTATAATTGCACGACTATCTCAGGGAAGGAACTCGTATGTACGCAGTTGTGCAGATCGGTGGAAAGCAACACAAGGTTCAACCCGATGCCACCTTCAGGGTGGATTGCCTGACCGGCGAAGTGGGGCAGACCTTGGAGTTGACCAAGGTGGCCATGATCGTCGACCGGGACAAGGTCTTGGTCGGCAAACCCTTTGTAGAAGGAGCGGTTCTTCGAGTGACCGTTCTCGAACAGGGTCGCGACCGGAAAATAAAGGTCTATACGTACAAAGCGAAAACCAACTTTCATCGTATGGCTGGACACCGGCAAGATGTGACCACCCTCCTCGTCGAGGAGATCACTTATCCTGGGCAGGAAGGAGAGAGCTAGATGGCGCACAAGAAAGCCGGTGGAAGGTCACGCAACGGGCGCGATTCCAATGCCCAGCGATTGGGTGTGAAGCGTTTTGGAGGAGAGTATGTGACGGCGGGTTCAATCATCGTACGGCAGCGCGGTTCACGCATCAAAGCAGGGCAAAATGTTGGCCTTGGCCGCGATTACACTCTCTTCGCTACGACGGATGGTTTTGTCAAATTCGAGCGTGTCGGGAGAACCGAGAAGCGCGTCAGCGTTTTCGCCTGAACACTCTAGTCTCCCAGATCAATAGGCTTCGAAGTGCCTCGTTCGGAGCCTGTTTTGTTTCCTTCATGCAATGTTCGTAGATAAAGCATCCATCACCCTCCGCGGCGGGCACGGCGGCGATGGTTGTTTGGCTTTTCGCCGGGAGAAATTCGTCCCGAACGGGGGACCCTCGGGAGGGAATGGCGGGCGCGGTGGCGACGTCATCCTGGAAGCCAGTTCAAACTTGGATACGCTCCTTGATTTTACCTACAAGCGGTTTTTCGAAGCCACCCCGGGCAAACCAGGCCAGGGTTCCAACATGACCGGCGCTGAAGGCAAAGACCTGGTCGTGCTGGTTCCCAAGGGAACCGTTGTATACCGTAAAGATGGGCAGTTCCTGGCCGACTTGGTCAACCCTGGGCAGCGGATCACCGTGGCCAAGGGAGGGCGCGGCGGGCGCGGCAATGCTTCGTTTACCACTTCTACCCATCGAGCTCCCCGATTAATGGAGAAGGGAGATGCTGGTGAAGAAGTGGAATTGGCCCTGGAGCTGCTTCTCTTCGTCGACATCGGCTTGATCGGTAAGCCAAACGCCGGAAAATCCACTTTATTAGGCGCGCTCTCCGCGGCTTCGCCGAAGGTTGCCGACTATCCCTTCACAACCATCGAGCCTGTTTTGGGGATGATTACCTTGCCCAACCAGCAGCAAGCTGTGCTGGCCGAGATACCCGGACTGATCGATGGCGCATCGCAAGGCGCGGGTTTGGGGCATTACTTTCTCCGGCATGCCATGCGATCACGGGTTCTGGCTTATCTGCTGGACCTTTCCGGCGATCCACTCTCGGACCTTGCCACTTTGAGGGAGGAAGTCTTCCGCTATGACCAAGCCTTGTTTCAGCGGCCGGCCTTGGTCATATTGAGCAAGGAGGATCTTTCCTCACCCGCCGAGGTGTTGCGAATTAGCACACTCCTATCTGAAGAATCCGGGCTCTTCGTACTATCGACCTCAGCCTTGGAACGGACCCACCTGGAGGATCTTCGCCATGCTTTGCTGAAAGTGCTGGCCGCAGCGCCTCCCATTCCAGTACTGGCGCCAACTCGTCGCGTCTACACCCTGACTGCTGACGATGAACGAGCGATGAAAGTGCGCAAGCTTAGTGAGGGCCTATTCCAAGTGGAAGGGTTGGCGGCCGAGAGGCTGGTGTCTCGTACCGACCTGGACAACGAGGAGGGCGTCAAGCGTCTTCAGAAACAGTTGGTTCACCTTGGCGTGGAACGTGAGTTGCGCAAACTGGGCGTGAAGGATGGGGATACCGTGCGAATCGGTACGGATGAATTCGACTATCGGCAAGAGGAAGGTTCAGGTGAACGCTGAGCGCCGCATTGGCTTGATGGGTGGGGCCTTCAACCCCGTCCATTACGGACACTTGTCAGCAGCGGAAGAAGCGCGGGAACGCTTCCACCTGGAAATGGTGATCTTCCTCCCATGCGGCAGGCCGGTGTGGCCCAAAGACGGATTGGCTGACGCCGAGGTGCGCTTTTCCATGGTTGCCCTGGCCATCGCTGAGAATGAAAGTTTCACTTGTTCACGCCTGGAACTGGAACGCTCCGGCCCTTCCTACACGGCAGACACTTTGCGTTATTTTCGTACCAGCCACCCTGATTGGCGCTTGTTCTTCATCACCGGACTGGATGCTGTACTGGAATTCGATTCCTGGCGTGATCCCGAGGAAGTGCTGCAGTTGGCCGAACTGTTGGTCGTTAACCGCCCTCCTTATCAAGTCCCGCCATCCTTCGCCTTGTCGGGCCACCCTCGCGTCCACTTGATTGAAACCCCTGGTCTGGCTTTGTCCTCTCGTGAAATCCGCGACCGGGTACGCAATGGCCGGTCGATTCGTTACCTGGTTCCACCCTTGGTTGCTGCGACCATCATGAAGGAAAAATTATATCAAGAGAGAAAGGAACAGATAGCCTGTGGCTAAACAACTTGAGGCTACACAGCCTGCTACTGCAGAGCTTGAGGCTACGCCGCCTGCAACTGAACATTCCCCGGTATTTGAACAGCTTGAGGCAACTGAGCAGTCAGCGGCAGCGAGTTCTATTGAACTAGAGACGCGCGTTGATGCATTCGTGGAGTTGATGCTGGAAAGGAAGGCCGAGGAAGTAGTGACGCTGGATCTCCGCGGGATTTCCGCTTTTACCGACAGCTTTTTGATCGCCACTACCGAAACCACTCGCCAGGCCAAAGCCTTGTTAGAGGATCTTTACGGGAAAGCCAAAGAACTGGGCATGCGGGTGCGCGGCGTGGAAGGAGCCGAGGATGGGCGGTGGATCCTCTTCGACCTGAATGAGATCGTGATCCATCTCTTCACTCCCCGCTTCCGGCAGTTCTATGACCTGGAATCTTTCTGGGGACAGGCCGCCAAGAAGGTCTATTTATAATGAACGAGAAGGGCAAGCTGGTCTTGGTTGATGGGAACAGCCTGCTCTATCGCGCTTATTTCGCCCTCCCCAGCCTGGTTACGCGAGAAGGACAGGCTACCGGGGGAGTGTTCGGCCTTGCCAACATCCTGCTCAAGTTGATCGAGGAGGAGAAGCCAGATTTCGTGGCCTTCGCTTTCGACTTGAAAGAACCTACCTTCCGGCACCGGGAGTATGCCGACTATAAGGCCAATCGCCCAAAGACTCCTTCCGATCTGGTAGAGCAGATGAGTCTGGCGCACGAGCTGGCTGACGCCTTCGGCATCCCGGTTTTCGAGTGCCCCGGTTTCGAGGCGGATGACGTCATTGCCAGCCTGGCTGTTCGCGCAGCCGGAGAGGGGAAAGAGGTCCTGATCCTCACTGGCGACCTTGATACGCTGCAATTGGTCAGCGAACAGATCACCGTGCTTCACCCGCGACGCGGCATCAGCGACACGATTCGCTTCCACCCGGACGATGTGCGCAATCGCTTTCACCTGGACCCTCAGCAGATGGTGGACTACAAATCGCTGGTCGGAGACCCGTCGGACAACCTGCCGCGCGTTCCAGGGATGGGCGAAAAGACCGCTCAGGATTTGCTGGCTCGTTTCAGCTCGATGCAAGGGATCTTCCAACATCTCGAAGAAGTGCCGGAGAAGATCCGCCATGCCCTGAACGAGAACCGGACTCTGGCCGAGCGGAATCGTGCTCTGACTCAGTTGGTCCTGGACTTGCCGCTGGAGGTGGATTGGGAGCAATTGCGTTTCAGTGGCCTGGACCCGGAGCTTGGGAGAGCCCTCTTCACGCGCTTGGAGTTCAAGTCCCTTTTGGAGAAATTGCTGCCACCGCTGGAAGTCCCAACGGGCGAGCTTTCCATTCATCCCTGGGAAGAGTGGCAGGACGCCCTGCCGGGAGCTATAGAGTTGCCAGCCTGCGCTTTCCTCGCCATACCCGGTGAGCCCCAAGTTTTGGCATGGGCTCGGAAGGGGGATGCATGGAGCGGCACTTTCCCTTCCGTCTCTTCCCTGCCGGACCTCTTCCAAGTACAAGAGGCAATTCCTCCCAGCGTTTCTTCCTTCTTGAACGACCCTTTGCAGGAGAAGTGGACCCACGACTGGAAGGAAGCCTGGAAGGTTTTCCAGCGCGAGGGCCTGGTTGTGCAAGGGGTCACCTTCGATACCATGCTGGCTTCCTATCTGGTCCAATCTGGGCGGACCTCGCATGGCTTAGCGCAAGTTTTCCTGGAGAAAGCGAAGCGCCCATTGCCGGAAGAGCCAGGGGCATCACCTTCCACCAAGGCGGCCTGGGGCGCCTGGGCTATCTTTCAGTTGAAGCCGTTGTTGGAGGAGGATCTCCGCCAACTAGGATTGGAAGAGTTGTTTCATACCCTGGAGATGCCGCTGGCAGTGGTCCTGGCGGAGATGGAGAACCACGGGATCCGGGTTTCCCGGCGCGTTCTGGAAGAGCTGCGCGGGGAGGCCGAGGGGCGGCTGTCCGCTCTTCAAGAGGAGATCTTCTCCCTTTGCGGCTGCCAGTTCAATATCTCCTCGCCCAAGCAGTTGGCTTTCGTCCTCTTTGAGAAGCTCCAATTGGCGAAAGGACGTCGCATCAAAACAGGTTTCTCCACAGATGCGGCCACGCTGGATAGTCTAGCCTCGGCTCACCCGGCGGTGGCTAAAGTGTTGGAACACCGCGAGCTGTTCAAGCTGAAAACCACCTACATCGACGCCCTGCCTGGACTGCTGGATGATGTAGGCCGTGTGCATACCACCTATGTGCAGACTTCCGCCGCGACTGGACGAATCTCTTCGATGAACCCGAACTTGCAGAATATCCCCATTCGCTCTCCTTTCGGGCAACAGATCCGGCGCGCCTTTCTGGCCTCTTCCCCGGACCATCTGCTGTTGTCGGCAGACTACTCCCAAATCGAGCTCCGCGTGCTGGCCCACCTCAGCGAGGATCCCGACCTGCTGGAGAATTTCCAGAATGGCGGCGATATTCACACCGACACTGCAACCCATCTCTTTCGCGTCTTGCCTGCTGATGTGACCAAGGAGATGCGGAGGCGGGCCAAGGCGGTCAATTTTGGGATCATCTACGGGATGAGCTCATTCGGCCTTTCCCAAGCCATTTCCGTGCCGGTGGAGGACGCGCAAGCCTACATCGAGGCCTATTTTTCGGGTCACGAGGGAGTCCGCGCCTACCTGGAAGGAGTTCTGACCGAGGGAAGAGAGCAAGGCTTCGTCTCTACCTTGCTCGGGCGAAAGCGTTTCTTGCCCGATCTCGCTTCGCGAAACCGCAAGCTGTCCCAATCAGCCGAACGGATGGCGCTGAACGCTCCGATTCAGGGCTCCGCTGCCGATATCCTCAAGTTGGCCATGCGAGATCTGCACGGCCTCCTCAAAGAACGTAAGCTGGCTAGCCGGATGGTTTTGACTGTTCATGATGAGTTGGTCGTGGACTGCCCCAAGGAGGAGCTGAAGGAGGCGGTGGAATTGGTTAGGCAAGCCATGGAGCAAGCCTATTCGCTGCGCGTGCCGTTGGTGGTGGATATGAAAGCAGGACCAAACTGGTTCGAGATGGAGGCTCTGTGCCCGAGTTGCCCGAGGTAGAGACAATCTGCCGTGGGCTTCAGGAGAGCTTACCGGGCCGTCGCGTGAAGCATGTTGAGGTGAGCTGGGGCGGGTGTCTGAAGAATCTGGCTGCCGATCAATTCCAGTCTCGCCTGGAGGGTTGCGCCTTCGCGGGAGTGCGGCGACGGGGCAAGTATCTGCTCCTTCAGTTGGAAGACGGGCAAACGCTGGTCGCTCACTTGCGCATGACCGGTGGTTTTAGCCTCTGCCCGGCTGATGAACCTCTTCGTTTGCACACCCATTGGTGGGCAGAATTGGAGGATGGCCATCAGCTTCGTTTCCGCGATCCACGCAAGTTTGGTCTGGTCTATTTGCTCGCTCCCGGGCAGATAGAGAGCTTTCCGCCCCTTGGCAAGCTTGGTCCGGAGCCGCTTTCCTCTTCGTTCACGGTTTCCTGCCTGATGAGCCTGCTGGCTGGATCCAATCGGCGAGTGAAGGAAGTGCTGCTCGACCAGAGCAAAGTGGCAGGGATCGGCAATATTTACGCCGACGAAGCGCTCTTTCTGGCCAAGGTCCGGCCCAGCCGCCCGGCTGACTCGTTGCGCCCGGTTGAGATCAAGCGCTTGCGACGGGGGATTCGCGAAGTGCTGGAGAGTTCCATTCGTTCGCAAGGCCGCAGCTTCTCTGATTATTGTCAGATCAATGGCAGCCAAGGCGATTACGCTCCATTGGTACACGATGCCGACTCAGCTTTTTGCCCGTCTTGCGGCTGCGCCATTGAGAAAATTCGCTTGGGAGGGCGGGGAACCTACTACTGCCCACGCTGCCAGCGATGAAGGTGATCGGCTTGACCGGAGGGATCGCCTCCGGCAAGAGCTCGGTCGCTTCTTTGCTGCGCGCTTTCGGCGCCGATGTGCTCGATTCCGATGCCATCGTCCACGATTTGCTGCGGCGAGGGAAGCGAACCCAGGAGGAAATCCGCCGGCTCTTCGGCGATCGAGTCATGCAGGGAGAGATGGTGGACCGCACGGCTCTGGGACGCCTGGTCTTTGCAGATCCAGCCAAGCGCCGCCAATTGGAAACCCTCATACATCCGCAGGTGAAGCGAATCTTGACCCGCCAGTTGCACGCCCTGGCCCAGGAGGAAAAGCCGGTCGTCTTTATTGAAGTCCCCCTTCTCTACGAGGCTGATTGGGCTGACTGGGTGGATGAAGTGTGGTTGGTCTACGCCCCGCCGGAGGTGCAGATAGCGCGTTTGAGAGCGCGCACGGGTTTTACCGATGAGGAAGCGGAAAGCAGGCTGGCTGCGCAATGGCCTTGGGAGGAGAAGTGCCGGCGAGCCAACCGGGTAATCGACAACAGCGGCGACTGGCTTGCTACCCAGGCCCAGGTGGCATCGCTTTGTCAGGACTTGTTACAGGAGGTTGGTTGATAGCCCACGGCAGCTCGATAACCCATGGCATCGTGCCTCATCTTTCCTACTCGCGCCTGGTCGTCTACCAGGCGTGTCCATACCGCTACTACCTGCAATATGTACTGGGTTGTCGAACCCCATTCACCGCCGCTATCAGCTTCGGCTCCAGCCTGCACCTGGCCTTGCAGGATTTTCACGCCCGGATGCGGGGAACGCCGCGCCTGGAGGAGCTGCTTGAGGTTTTTCTAAAACGCTGGATCCCCTATGGGTACCGCAGCCAGGAGCAGCAGGCGCGCTATTTCGAGGAAGGCTTGGAGATCCTGCGCACTTATTACCTGCGCAACCTGTTCGGTTTCCGTCCGGCCTGGTTGGTGGAAAAACGTTTCACGGTGTCTTTGGGGGGATTTGAGTTCATCGGCATCGTTGACCGCCTGGATGGCCACCCGGAACTTTACCAGGTGATCGACTACAAGACCACTCGCCATGAGGAAACACTCAATTCACTGCAACTGCCGCTCTATTCGCTCTCAATGAAGAAACTCTTCGGCTTCCCGCCGCAAAGCCTCTCCTATTATTTCCTGCGCGACCAGTCGACAGCGGTCTGGGAGGAGAGGCCTGAACGATTGGAAGAAGCCGAAGAAGCCGTAGCCAGGGTAGGGGAGGGAGTGCAGGCTGGTCGTTTCCCTGCCACCCCCGGGCTTGCTTGCCGGCGCTGCGACGTACGGCGATCCTGTGCGCTGCGACTGCCTTCCTCTGGCGCTACGCCTTCGCTCGGGAAGTTTACCGCGGTTAGCGATGGTGCAGAAGGGGAGCGGCCAGGAAGCTGAGGCCATGCTCGGTCAGCGCCCGGGCAGTGAGGTTGATCGAGTCGTGCTTATCGAGGTAATTGCGCAGGAGCAGGGGCATCTCGCCGGAAGCCTCGATCTCTTCCTTGGCACGGAAGTAGTCGAAGATATCGGAAGGATGGGCACGTTGGGTCTCGATTTCCACCTCTCCGCCCTCGTGTTTGGCGGAGATGTTGGCCACGTGGTCAGCCACCGCTACCAGTTCGTCGCGGCGATTGTAGGGCTGAATGACAATGCTCTTGTACGCCTCGATGATGTGGTGTTCGAAGCGGATCACATCCTCGAAACCAAGCGAGCGGCGGAACTGGCCGGACAACTCGAGGGTATGGTTGTCGATGGAATTGGAGAGGTTGAAGCCGACCAAGGGAGTTGAGCCGTCCTCTCGCGAGAAGAGCTTGGCAGCCAGGATGGTCCAGAGGGCAGCGTAAGGGTTGTCGTTTCCCATGAAGACGGAGATCTTGAATTCGATGTCGATTCCCAGTTGATAAAGCCAGTAGCCCAGTAGAACAGTCCCGGGGTTGATGTTCAATACCGCCCGCACTCCATACCTGGTGTAGTAGCCCAGAAACTCGTCCAACCAGCGCAGGGCATGATCATTGGGCTGTCCGATTCCGCCGAAGTAGCCTGTGATGGTGGCTGGCCCTCCGAGATGGACATTGGATCCATCTGTGCCCTTGGTGTCGAGGGTCTCCACCGAGCTGGCGCCCATCACTTGCATCGCCGCGGTGAAAGCCAGCAAATCACCCTGGTCCGCCTCCGACTCCTTCATCTTTCGTACACGGATGAAGCGGCCAGGCATCAACTCTTTTTTCTCGATCGCCTGTCGGGCTTCCTCGATCAGCCATGGGAAATACTGAGCGGCACTGATCTCCAGGGTCACAGCGTATAGCTCCAAAAAGAGCATGTCCGCCGCTTTCTCTCCAAGCACCCCGCGGCGATAGTCCTCAACCGAAATGAAACGGCCAGCGTCGCGCTGGGCGATCAGCCACTCCAAATCGCGGCGATAAGGCGAGCGGACTTCATCTAAACGGGCCAGCAGGTTGGGCAGTTGGCGCGCCTCGGCAGCCTGGGCGTTGATCTCGGCAGGGGTTCCGTAGCGGCCGACAACCTCCAGGAAATCCTCCACTACCTGACAATCCGGGCTCAACAATGCCTCGTTAATAGCTTGCAAGCGATCCACCGGGATGCGCAGGCGTTCTCGCAACGATTCCTTTTCCATGGCTTCCTCCTCGAATTTATGGTCTTGGTGAGATCAGCGCCTCTTCCTGATCTAATTGTAGTACATACCGGCCGTGACTAAACATCCTGCGGCAGCATGTCCGGTAGATCAAGCCCCCATTCCTTGCGGCAAAAGACCTCCGGTCAGTTCGGGCTCTTCTGCAGCTTGGTCAGTTCTGCCTCAGGCGGACGCAGGATCTGCACGACGAGAGAGCCCACCAGTAGATCGTGCAAAGCTTGTTTTCGCGGGGTGAAGAGAATCAAGAGAAAACCAACGCCCAGCAACCCCACCGAAATGACCTTCCCGACGAATCGAAGGGAAGTGAGCCAAAAAGAGAGCGCTTCTCCCCGTTCATTCATCACCCTGATCCCCAGCAGACGTTTCCCCGGCGTAGCTTGCCAGGCTGAGCACTCGAAGATGGCGGAGTAGAGCCAGGCCGAAAGGCTGCCGAAGAGATAAACCCCGAGGCTGGCCTGGCCAGCTAAATAGATCTGGGGCATATAAAAAAAACGCGGTTCGATGAGGAGGAGCATGAAAAGTTGAACTACAGCGAGGAAGAAGAGATCCAAGAGGGCAGCCAGCAAACGAACCAGAAAACCGGCGTACTCATAAATCCACCCGCCGGCCTCATGAATTCCGGCAGCAGAGTGTTCGCCGTCCTGTGATTGAGGAAAAGGGTTCATCATCTTTAGTGCCAGCGGCAAATCGGCAGCACCATAGTCCGCTGCAGCGCTCGTTCTATTATAGCCCGATGCTATCGCTGAAAGTGATCAACCTGACCGGGACGATGGAATAGTCACTCAATTCACAATCAAAAATCTAAAATCAAAATTCCAAAATGAATCATTAGCGCGTCCTGACACCGGCAAAGAGGGCAACCTGCGGCGCCAACTCACCAAGCTTCACTTCCACCTCGAAACCTGCTTCGCGGAGTTTCAGCGGCCAGGATTGGCGGGGGAAGAGCCCTCCCATGTGGAGGTCGGTTTCGATTTCCAACACCCCGGCTTGTCGGATCAAGTAGAGGAAAGTCATCTCATAGGTTGTGTCAGAAGAGTCCGGGTCGTACAGGTTCTCTATGAAAGTAATCTCACGATCCCCCGCATGATGGGTAGAGACAGTGGTGCGGTTCTGTTGAAAAGACTCCTGTGTTTGTTCCGCGTAGGTCACCAAGACGCCACCTGTCTTGAGGTGGAAGAAAGCAGTCCTGAAAGCCGCCAGCAAGTCCTCTTCGCTGCACATATAAGAGATGGAGTCGGCGATCAGCACTGCGTCGAAGCGCTGTTCCAGACGCAGGGAACGCATGTCTCCCTGAAGGTAGGGGATCTCGGGGTTTAGAGACTTGGCCATGGAGAGCATCGCAGGGCTGATGTCCACTCCGGTAACGGAGAAATGTCGTTTCAAAGTAGCATCATTGTGTCCACCACCGCATCCCAGATCGAGCAGAGACCGGACGGGAATACGAGCGCAGCGGCCGATCGCCTGGCAAAGACATTCGGCTTCCTCTACGTAATCCTGCGGTGGGCTGATCAGAGGCCAAATCCAAGCCAGGTCGCCGTAGAGGCGACGTTGGTCAAACCTGCTATCCCCAGGATGAGGTCGGCTCATGGCGGCGAAAAAACTTTGGACATTGATTTATATTTCCCCTTCATGCGATCTCCTTTTCGATGAAAGATTTCCCTATTCTAACGCAAGCGCTGTCTGACAGCGGGCAAATCCATCCACTTCAACAGAACGCGCTGTCGCGAGCAATTACCCTGTCGCGGGCTGCCATGGACCCATGACAGAATCGGTAATCATGGTTTTTCAGCTTGACAAATGGGCTTCCTTATCTAGAATACGCGTGGGCGGCCAGGTTATTTCCTGCTCTTCCGCTGCCCTTTCAATCAATCGACTCAAAGGAGTGGAAATGGCTGACAAATCATTCAACGCCTTCAAGATGGCTCAACAGCAATTTGATGGCGTAGCCGAGAAGCTGGGATTGGACCAGGCCACGCGAGACCTTCTTCGCAACCCGTTGCGCGAATACCACTTTCAGATCCCGGTGCGCATGGATGACGGCAGCGTGCAGATCTTCCACGGGTTCCGTGTGCAGCACAACGACAGTCGCGGCCCCTGCAAAGGTGGCATCCGCTTTCACCCGCAGGAGACGATCGATACTGTGCGCGCACTAGCCACCTGGATGACTTGGAAATGTTCGGTCGTGGACATTCCCCTGGGCGGCGGGAAGGGTGGTGTGATCTGCGACCCTCACCACCTTTCCGAACGAGAGCAGGAGGGAATCTGCCGTGGGTGGGTGCGTCAGATCGCCTACAATGTGGGTCCTTTCCAGGATGTTCCTGCGCCGGACGTGATGACCAGCGGTCAGCACATGATTTGGATGATGGACGAGTATGAACGGATCCACAACGGGAAGTTCCCCGGTTTCATCACCGGCAAGCCCCTGGGTGTGGGTGGATCTCTTGGACGAACCGAGGCGACAGGTTTCGGCGTAGTCTATGTGATGCGGGAAGCTCTCAAGGAGATGGGGATCGATATCCGCAAGACCAAAGCGGCCTTTCAAGGCTTCGGCAATGTCTCTCAATACGCTGTTAAGCTATTTTGCGAGTATGGCGGTACCGCGGTATGCGTTTCCTGCTGGGACCAAGAAGACCAAAAGTCCTACTCCTTTATTCGTGAGAAGGGCATCGACCTGCAGGAGTTGCTGAAGATCACTGACCGTTTCGGAGGGATCGATAAAGAGAAAGCCAAGAAGCTTGGGTACACTGTGACCGACGGCAGCGCTTGGATCGAGCAAAATGTCGACATCCTGATGCCGGCTGCGCTGGAAAACCAGATCACTGCTGAGACGGCTCCCAAGATAGGGAAGAATGTAAAATTGATCGTGGAAGGTGCCAATGGCCCGACCACCCCGGAAGCCGATAAGGTGATCCAGGATCGCGGCATCTTTGTTATTCCCGATTTCCTGGCCAACGCCGGTGGAGTCACTTGCAGCTACTTCGAGCAAGTTCAGTGCAACATGAACTACTTCTGGACCAAGGACGAGGTGCTCTCCAAGCTGGATACCAAGATGACCGACGCTTACCTGAAGGTCTCTGCCCTGGCTCGCCAGCGCAGCGTCTACATGCGCGACGCAGCCTACATGATCGCCATTCAGCGCGTCGCCGACGCCTGCAAGTTGCGGGGGTGGGTCTAGCTTCCCTCGATGAATAAGGATTTTCAGGAAGTCCGCATCCTGGATAACTACTACCAAACCTCCAGCTTTTTTCCGATGCCGGTGGTGTTGGTCAGTACCTTGGCTGAGGATGGCCAAACGAATCTCGGACCCTACTCGCTGTGTTTCCCCCACATGATCGCCGGGGGGCATGCCATGATGCTGATCACCCGCAGCACCAGCAATACTGCTGGCAACATTCGGCGAACCGGCTTGGCCGCTTTGAACTTCATCCCTGCCCAGCGCCGCTACCTGGAAAACTGCGTGCGGCTGGGATTCCCGGGGGATGAGACGGCGGAGAAGATGAAAGGCAGCGTCTTCACCTTGCTCCCCTCCACTCGGGGGGAGACAAGTCCCGCTCTCTTCCCCCAGATCGTGCAGGAATCGGTGCAGGTCTTCGAATGTACCTGGGACTCTACGCGCGATGATTCCCCCTCTCTGGAAGAGTCTCACTTCCTCCTGCGCATCGAAAAGATTGTCATGCCCAAGCGCTGGCACGATGCCCTCCTGGCTGGGGGGCGATTCCCTTCTTTGCCGGTGGACTATGGGTATCGAGACAATTCCCGTTTCTGGTTTGCCCGTCATGGCCGTCCCTATGCTATCGGCATTCCCAAGGGCAAAGGCAGCGATGCTGAGACGGTCCTTTACCAGGCGCAGCGGTTGGATCCGGACATGCAATGGGATCTTGAATCATGCCGGAAATTGGCCGGGGTTCCTCGCTTATTTCTCAAGACAGTCCTCTCCGGGATCAATGCGGAGGCTCGCAAGCGAGGCATTTCCAAGATTACCCCCGCGCTGTTGGACGAGCTGCGCGACAAGCGATCCTCTTAGGGACGTTGTTCAATTGTTGACTAACTTCTGCTCGTGCGCCTAAACTGATCCCATGCCAAGACAAGCAAGGCTTGATCTGCCCGGACTTCTCCAGCATGTGATGGTCCGCGGCATCGAGAAGCAAGATATCTTCTTCGACGATGCGGACCGGGAGTATTTCGTCCTGCGCTTCTCCAAGCTCTTGGCCGAGACCGGCGCCGAGTGCCTGGCCTGGGTATTGATGCCCAATCACTTTCACCTCCTGCTTCGTCCCAAAGAACAAACCTTGGCTTTTCTGATGCGCCGATTGCTGACCGGTTATGCGGTTCGCTTCAACCTTCGCTACCACCGGAGCGGCCATCTTTTTCAGAACCGCTACAAATCGATGGTTTGCCAGGAGGATGCCTATCTATTGGAATTGGTTCGGTATATTCATCTGAACCCCTTGCGGGCAGGCATCGTCCAACAGATGGAGGATCTCGACCGGTACCATTGGAGCGGTCACGCGGTTCTCTTGGGAGAGTGGGATCTGCCTGGACAGAATCGTCAGGAGGTATTCTCCTATTTCAGCCAAAAAGAAGGCATGGCAAGGCGCCGCTATCGAGAGTTCCTGATGGAAGCGATCTTTGGGCAAGAAGAAGGGGAACCGGCAGAGAGTTCATTGGAAGAGGCAGTCCTGCCGATAGGTTCGCCGGAGGACAAGGAGCGCGATCAACGAATCCTGGGGAACCGGGAGTTCCTGGTAGAGGTGAAGCGGATCAATGCCGACCTGAAGGTTGGCGCACTGCGGATGCCCATCGCGGATCTGGTGGAACGGGTTGCTGGAGCTTGCGGACTGGAAGAAGAGGAGATCAAGAGCAAAAAGCGAAGCCGGGAAGTCAGCGATGCCCGGGGCATCATCAGTTATCTCGCTGTGCGGGTGATCGGGTGGAATGGGGCGGAACTGGCCAAGGTATTGCATATGACCCGATCTGGGGTGAGTGAAGCCGCCGAGCGAGGAAATCTTTTGGTGCGAAAAAATCCCGCACTGATGAAGATCATCGAAAGTGAGTTGACAATTGAACAAAGTCCCTGAAGACACCCAGATCCAGGCCGTGGAGAATAGCTTGAGACCAGCTATGTATGAGAAAGGCAAACCGATTGCTGCCATGAACATCCTGGATAGGATGAAACACTACAATGTTCCGGGGGTGAGCGTGGCCGTCATCAATGATGGGGAAATCGAATGGGCCAAAGGGTATGGCGTCAAAGAAACCGGCGGATATGACCCCGTTACTCCTGAGACGCTCTTTCAGGCCGCGTCCCTCAGCAAGCCTGTGACTGCTTTGGGCACACTCCAGCTCGTCGAAAAGGGAAATCTGGATCTTGATTCGCCAGTCAATGACAGGTTTACATCCTGGAAGGTTCCAGAGAATGAATTCTCGGAAAAAGAAAAAGTCACACTTCGTCACCTTTTAACACACAGCGCCGGGTTGACAGTTTCAGGTTTTCCCGGATACGTAACCTCCGAACAAATCCCCACACCTGTTCAGGTGCTCGATGGAGAAAAACCGGCCAATACTTCTCCAGTTCGCATTGACACAATCCCCGGATCTCAGTGGCGGTACTCCGGTGGCGGATTCATGGTATTGCAGCTTCTCGTGTCGGATGTCTCAGGCAAATCTTTTCAGGAATATATGAAAACAACTGTTCTGGACCCATTGGGAATGAACCACAGCATGTTTGAGCAACCGCTCCCCCGGAATAAAATGAAGCAGGCCTCTTCGGCCCACCAGATGAATGGCGAAGTCGTCATAGGAGGGTGGCATGTCTACCCCGAGTTGGCTCCGGCGGGTTTGTGGACCACGCCTTCAGACCTTTGCCGCTTTGCCATAGAATTGCAAAAGTCTGTTGCCGGAGAATCAAATAAAATCATCTCACAAGAAATGGCCATAAATATGGTAACTCCGGGAACCGGGAACTGGGGCCTGGGGATAGGATTGGGGGCCTCAACGGCGGAAGAGAAGAAATCTTTCAGCCACCTAGGGGGCAACAAAGGCTTTGTCTGTATGTTGTTCGGTTTTGTTCACAAGGGTCAAGGCGCGGTCATAATGACGAATTCGGATAGCGGGAATGAACTGGTGTGGGAGATACTGCGCAGTCTATCATCTGTTTTTGGCTGGTCGATTCTTCAACCCAAAGAGGTGGTTTTGATTGAGATTGCTCCCGAAAAGCTTGCGCCTTATGCCGGGGATTATCGCGCAGCTGACGAACCTGATACGCCTGTTCTCGTGTCCGTCGAAAAGAATCAACTCCATATCAAATCCCAGGAAACCGGTGACTGGGCATTGTCACCCATTTCGGCGACGGAGTTTGTCTACCTGGATGGAGGTGTGGACTTAAATTTTGTAAAGGGAACCGATGGAAAGTATGACCAAATAAAACGTTGGGGTGCGGTGCGTATTCCGGTCCAATCCGCCACCCAAATCCGATTGAAAGCGCCACCTGATTCCGTTTCATTCCGCCACTCGATTCTGATCCATTCCGCCACCTGAATCCGATTCATCCCGCCACCCCCCTGGAA